>Ga0209100_1001279_pt1 | contig 17698 bp, 14 predicted proteins | sample lystaG_FD_185480 | JGI IMG/M metagenome (GOLD analysis project Ga0209100, IMG submission 185480) | Glacier valley bacterial and archeal communities from Borup Fiord, Nunavut, Canada, to study Microbial Dark Matter (Phase II) -... | ecosystem: Environmental > Aquatic > Freshwater > Ice > Glacier ...
CATGGTGAGCCATTTGCTACACTGAGCGTACTCGATGAATATCTATACGCGGTGACGGTGCGGTGAACGACGAACGACCTTTAGAAGATGAACTGGTGGAACTGATCGGGCATCGGTTCCGGCGTAGCCTGATCAACATCATTGATCTGGCAAACTTGGAGCTGACCGCTAACTCGGCTGAGCAGTCCGATCTAATGGAGAGCCTGACACGGATCAAAGCTGAGGCGCTGCAAGCGTTGAGTGTCGTTGAAGCGGTACTCAGCTTGGCGCAATGGGACAAAACGCCTGTGCCTTGCGAACCATTCGATTTGGTGGCGCTGGTGCGACAACTCACGCCAGAATTGCAGCAACAAGCGGCTGACGCTGGTGCAACGCTCATAGTTGATGAGCCGGTGTCACCGCTTGAGATACTGGGTAGCGTCGAGCATTTGCAAAACATGCTGCCCTTGCTGCTTGAGTTTGCGCTATGGCAAGGTAAGCCTGATTGCTTGCGCCTGCAAATCGTACCTAACGCAACCGCCATACGGCTTTTGCTCGAATTTGATGTGCCTACTATCACTCCAAATACGACATCGAGCGAACCAATGTCACTGGCGAACCTGCTCAGTTTGTGGACGCATGTGCAAGCGATGCACGCGTGTGATGGGCAGCTTTACTACGTCATTGCATATACTAAAAGCTATGAAATGTGCATCGTTTTTCGGTGGCTCAATCTATAGTTACATATGAACAGTTGTCCATTGCACTCTAAGTTTTAGTTGACAAAGATTTTTCTAAATCGTTTAAATCACGACGAATTTTGTCTAATTCAGGGCTAGGTATCATTCCGCCAAACATTTTAGCCGTAATTTCCAACTCGACGACTCTGGATCGTGCAAGTAGACGAACAATTTGCCCCACCTGTTCTGAGACATTTTCAACTTGTGAAGTTGCTTGTTGTAAAGCTTGTGCGGTTCGCGTTGGAGATACGCCAAGCGAACGCATTGTATTCCGAATTGTTGTACAAGCTGAGGCTACAGCAGCCGTTAAATTTTTATCAGTCCGTTCACCATCATAAGTTAAGTGAGTTACTCCAGCTAGATCGGAAGGCATTTTCAAATTTGATTGTGCATTACGGATAACAAATGTTCGAGAACGTCCTAAACGTCCCATGAACAGCCCTAACTCAAACATAACATTGTCCCTCGGTGCTTCTTTTGTGTCTCCCCGACTACTTATAAAATCATCTGGAGAAAGAACCAGAAGTGCAAAATCGAAACGGTCTAAAGCATCTACAAGGGTCTCGAGATAGCCGCGTCTTGGTTGAAAAAAACTGTCTTTCCATACTGTAATTTCAGCATCTGAATCCAATTGAACTTGTAGCGCACGTGCGACATCTAATCCCTCTGTTGATGATCCGATAAAAGTTGAGGGTTTGATATTTGTCGGCATAGGGTTGTACACCTTTTCTCCTCATGACAGATGAGTTTCAAAAATTTAGAACGCGAGTGTAGGGAAAATGATACCTCACACTCCATACACCTTCAACACCTCGTCGCCATAGTGGTTGATCACCTTTACGGCGATGCGACCACCTTCTGGCCGAGCGAATGGCATACTCTCGTCGCGATACAGTGCATCCCACGCCGACTCGTCCACCTCGGCGCGCAGAGCACGCTTCAGGTTATCGTAGGCGTCCTCGCGCCCTAAAAAGTAGGCGTGACGCACGAAAAAGCTCTCGTCGTTGTACGCCGTGTCGATGAACCAGCACGCAATATCGTCCGTGCTGCTGCTGCAGGCCGTCGCGGCTCGGCGGTTGGCTGCTGTTTTCGCTGTTTTTTGCCGTCTGGTTTGCCAGCCGCTCGATCTGTTCCTCAAGACTAAGGATCACCTCGACTAGCGCTTCCTTATCCAGGGCGCTCAGGCTTTCTCGGCTGTGGCGGGTAAAATCGTTTGGCATTCCTTCAGTTTATCCGCTCCTGTCTCGTTTCGCCACCCCCTCCTCCGCATCGCTCAACGCTTGGGCTGAGCAGTTACAAAAACCTTTATATAGAAAAGCTGGCGTCAGAAAATGGCACCATCTTTTGGTCTCTATTTCGCCTGTCAGAAAAGAGAGCGTGACCTCAATGCTATCACAGTAAGGTCTTTCAATTTTATCATCAATGTGAATATCCTTGAGTTTTGCGACAGGCTCTTTGCCAGACCCGAAACAATAAAACGGAAACCACCGCAGGCGATTATTGTCAGTCCTGATTTTGACTTGATTCTTTTCGGCATTATAGGCCAGAATATCGTAAACCTTGCCTCTGGTCAGGGCGCGCTCAAAAACTGAGATGTTAACGCAGGTTAATTGATCCATCGTTTCAGCCCTTGCTTATTAATCGCTTTCTTCGCCAACTGGCAGCGTACAGGCTTCAAGGCGATTTTGCGCTTCCAGATAATGAATGGCGTCGGTGATCGTGTCAACGGTTAACACAGGTAGGAAAATCCCGTGCGGACCACATATTTCGGGTTCAAGCGGGTTGAGCCTGAACATTCCATATAGCAAAGCTGGCGTCAAGAAATAGCACCATCGTTTGGTCTCTATTTCGCCTGTCAGAAGGGTAATGGTCACTTCGACAGTATCTGAATAGGGTCTTTCGATTTTATCATCGATGTGAATATTTTTGAGTTTTGCGATAGGCTCTTTGTCAGATTTGAAGCAATACGCAGGAAACCACTGAATTCGATCAGTGTCAGCCCTGATTTCGAGTTCGTTTTTTCCAGCATTATAAGCCAAAACATCGTAAATTTTGCCTCTGGTGAGGAAATTTTTGTAGACCGAAATGTCAACACACGTTACTTGATCCATCGCTTCAGCCTCAGATATTTCAGGGGACATGCAAAATCAGAGTCCCCTAACCCCCGGCCCCTTTCCCCCCAAGGAGGGCAAGGGGAGTCGGAAAAACTCCTTCCTTTTGCAACACGTCCGACTCCCTTGCCCTGTAATCGGGGAATGCTCCTTCCCCACGGATGGGGAAGGCCGGGATAGGGTAGGGCGGGGGTTAGGGGTCAATGTACATCATTGTACAGTACCCGCCGTGGGCTGTGCATCGGGCGGCACATAACCCTTCACGCTGAACGGCAGCGCGTCGCTCGTCTTGATTGAGCCGTCCGCCAACGTTGCCCGCGCGATCACTTTGTGAGTTCCCGGCGTCAACGCCCACCACACACTCCACGGCGCACTATCGGCGCTGCCAACCGTCTGATCATCCAACGTGTAGGTTATTTGCTGCGTCCCATCGGGTACGGCTGCTGTGAAGCGAATCTGCTGCGTATCGAACGGCACGAGCGGAGTCAACTGAAAGATGGTGTACGGGTCGGGCGATAGAATGCGCAAGGTGTTGACCGCTTGCGGCGTAGTTCCTGCATTTTTACTGCTGGCGCTGCCACCTGTATTTTGCGCGATCGCCACACTGTTCGAGCTTGTCGGCGGCTGCGGAATGCCGTGCCGCACTGCCCAATCATGCGCTTCTTGTGGCAGCACCACGAACACCCGATCTTGCCTGCGATTCGACGGTGTTTGCGCGGTGGCAAGCACACCCGTCACCCGATCCAGCGTGAACTTCTGATACATATTATCGTAAGCAGTCGGCGTGTGACCGCTGATGAACCAATCCAGTCGACGGTTCGGGCACAGCGGCGTTGGTAGCAAGCCGGACAGCGCGCACACTTCGACCTGTTCGACGCCCGCCACCTGTGGAAACGGCGTATCCGGTTGATCGGCTAAGACGGTACGCATGAACTCATTCCAGATCGGACCAGCGCCGGTCACGCCTGATACGTCCTTCATGGGCGTATTATTGGCGTTGCCAACCCACACGCCCACCACCAGATCAGGCGTGTAGCCCATCGTCCAGTTGTCGCGAAAATCGGTGGTCGTGCCTGTTTTGGCGGCTGCGGTACGCCCGATTTGCAAAGCGCTGTGACTGCCGAATTCTGGCAAACGCGCGTTGTTATCGCTCAGAATGTTGTTGATCAGAAACACCACGCGCGGATCGATCGCACTGGTAGCAGGTAGGGTCGGATTATGCCACTGATACAGCACGCGCCCGGTTTTGTCCTTCACGGTCAGAATATCGGCGGGCGGTACAGGTGATCCGCTGTTGTCGAACGCTGCATATGCTGTTGTCAGATCGAGTAGGCGCACTTCGCCACCGCCTAACGTGATCGACAGATCGAGCCGTTCCGCGTCGTTGAGCGTGCTGATACCGAGTGTATGCAGCAGATTGACCAGGTTCGGCACGCCCACATGATCGAGCGTGATCACCGCCGGAATGTTATAGGATGACGCCAACGCTTCACGGATCGAAACGGGGCCATGTTCGGCCAGCCCGAAGTTGGCAGGCGTATAGCTTTGCAGCTTGCGCGTAACGAACGGTGTGCTGATGTCCAGGAGCATGGTAGATGGTGACCACGGATCGGGGCGCGTTGGATCGAACGCCAGCGAATAGGTGAACGGCTTGAGCGCTGATCCAGGTTGGCGCGGCGCGATCGCCATATTGACCGCGCCGCCGATCTTCTGATCGAAATAATCCACGCTGCCGAGCATGGCGAGCACCTGTCCGGTATGCGGATCGATCGCGACAAGCGCGGCGTCGCTCGCTTTATGGGATGGGCTGCCGTCGGCGGGCGTGTTGAGCGCTGCAATCTGGCGGCGTGCGATCGATTCGGCGGCGTGCTGCCAATCCAGATTGAGCGTGGTCGTGACTTCAAGGCCACCCTGATACAACTGGTCGGGATACAGCTTTGCCAGTTCATCCCACACCTTGACGACGAAATGCGGCGCTTCAATCGGGAAATGGCCGGACGCGAATTGCAGCGGTTCGTTAGCGGCATCATCGGCTTGCACCTGCGTAATCGTGCTTTCCGCAACCATCAGGCGCAGCACTTCTTTTTGCCGATCTTTAGCGCCGCTCGGATTGGTCAGCGGATCGTAGGTGGCGGGCGCTTGCGGCAAACCCGCCAGCAAGCTGCTTTCTGCCAGATCAAGCGCGCTCACGTCTTTGGCAAAATACACTTGCGCCGCCGCTTGCACGCCATACGCCAGATTGCCATAATAGGTCTGGTTGAGGTACAGCGTCAGAATATCGTCACGGCTGTAGCTTTGCGCCAAACGGATCGCCAGGATGCTTTCGCGCAATTTGCGGCTAAGCGTGCGAGCGGCGCGTTCCTGCGGATCAAGCAGTAGGTTTCGGGCGACCTGTTGGGTGATCGTGCTGCCACCCGATCGCACTTCGCCGCCGCGCACATTGATCCACAGAGCGCGCACGATTCCACCAATGTCCACGCCAGGGTTGTTGTAAAAAGTTTTGTCTTCAGTATCGATCGTGGCCTTTACCAGCGCGGGCGGAATCTGGCTCAACGGAACGGCGGTATTGCGGCCACCTTTCGGATCGATGATCTCGTATAGCAGCCGTCCTTGCCGATCGTAAAGGCGCGTACTGGGCAGTGCGAGTCCCGCTTGCAAGTGATCGATCGCGGGCAGATCGCGAGACAACCACAGGTAACCGCCGATACTGACCAGCAGCATCGCGATCGCACTGAGGCCGAGCAACGCGCCTGCCACAGCTATAACTTTGGAACGACGTCGCAAGGGTTGCCACCAACGGTTAAAACGGCTGAACTGACTAAATAATTGTCGAATGGCGCGCATACGGGTAGTTCCTCACGTTATATTTGCCGTGGTTTATGTGCTTCGTTGTTAGCGAACGGATACGCTGCCGACTTGTACGGTGGCGGGCGAAAAAACATTTTTACTGTTGTACAGCACCAGCTCGATTTGCGCGCTGCCTTTTGGTACGGCGTCGCTGATGATCACGGCATAATCGCCCATCACCAGCTTGCCGGGAGTCCAGCGGCTCGAATAAAATATCCATCCGGCGGGCGGTTGATCGACTTGCGAATAGGTTTTGCCGTCCGCGCCGATCAGCCGGATGCTCACCCGCAAATCGTTATCGGCGTCATCGCGCCGCACCCACCAGCCGTGAATCGTGACTCGATCGCCAGCGCTGACCGTAGTGGGCGTGAGAAGCTCCGTCGTTTGCAGTGATAGCCCATCGGGCAAAGGAAACATGGCGGCATCGCGCACATCCGGCACATGCAGCGCGTTCAGCGGACGATTCAGCGTAAAATAGGCCAGATCGACATCGCCAAAAGCAACTTCGACGCTGTGCTGTGTCCCGATCGTTTCCAACAATCCCGCTGTTATTGCCTGTGGATCCATCACGTCACCTTGCCAAGCCAGCAGCCACACGCGCCGAATCGTATCAGGTTGACTGCGTAACACATCGGCGGCATCGGCGGCGTGCAGTACGTGGGTCACGTCGGTAATCTTGTCAGCGGGCAGCCCGATATACGGCTGCGGGCTTTGATAGAACTCGGCGGCGGTGAACAGCGTCCCATCGCGCAGCACTAACAGATCGTTCGCTTGCCAGTGTTCGCGCAGATAGGCGAAGGCGTCGCGAAAATTGCTATGATGTGTCACGTCCGGGATGCCCAACGCCCACGGTACGGTACTGATCAGCGCCAGCCCGATCAAAGGTGGCAGCCAGCGCATGAAACGTGCGCGCGGTGGTAAGCGCAAAGCCGCCACGCCGAGCGCCCCGATCAATACCACACCGATCCACATGCCCCACACATAGCGCCCTGTCAATTTGGCGCGTTGCAACACGATCCACGTCAACAGCCCAAACGGGATCAGCGCGGCGGCGGATGCTAACAACAGCGCGCCCACCTGACGCCGAAAGATCAGCCAAAGCAGCGCACAAGCGACGAACCCGATTATGAGCGCGTTATTGACTGTTTGTCCAGCTGCGCCGATCGCATCTTGCCCAGACTCCAGAAAGTCGAGCATGATCGTTCGGGCTTGCTCGAAGGTCAGTTGCCCTTCAAAATAAAGGTGCGTCAATTGATTGCTGCGCAAGAGCATGGGCAGCCACGCACCATAGGCGATCCCGACGATCCCCGCCGCACTAAGACCGAGCCACAACGGACGCCGCCAACTCACAAGGCTGTCACGCCGGATCAACCTATGGGCGATCACGGCGGCAAAGCTGAGCGCGTGAACCGGAAATACCAGCAGCGCCGTATAGTGTCCGTACAATGCGGCGGTGGTAGCGAGCACGTACACCGCAAACGCTCGCCACAAGCGCTGATCAATCTTCTGTGCTGCGCTGCGCACGAGCAGCTCCCACAATGCCGCATACGACCAAACCGCCGCCGCGAACGCAAAACCGTACACGCGCACTTCAAAAGTGATGTATACAAAGGCGGGCAGCGTCACCAGGAGCACCGCCGCCGCAAAGCCGCCGAGCTTCCCCGCAGCACGCCGAGCAAGCGCTAACATTCCGGCGACGCTCAAAAACGCGAGCAGCACCGACGAAGTGCGCAGCGCAAATTCGGTCACGGCGATCGATGCACCGGCAAAAGGCAGCATCCACAGCTTGATCAGGATCAGATAGAGTGGAAGCTGTGAGGTCAGATCGATCGTGGTTGCCCACTGCCACACGGACGGCCACGATTGCGCGATTACGTAGCCAACCGTGGTTTCGTCGTACCAGAAACTGCTGTGCGGCCAATGCAGCGCGAACCATGCAGCGCTCCCGATCAAGGTCAGCACACACAGCGTGATCCAGCGGCGGCGTTCGGTCATAAGTCGGTCATGGTTGAATCACAGTAATCACGGCATGATAGCGGCACTACTGGAAATGGCACTATTGTAATACGGCTGTGCGTAGTGCGTCGAGCACCTGTAAAGCAGTCAGATTGCGCACGTTCGCACCATAAATTAAGTGCGATGCATCGAAGATCGCGGTATTGTGATCATCCGGGATGCTCGGATGAATGTTATCGTTGCTGGCAAGGCCGACATTTGGCAAGCCGTTCAGCGCACGCCAGAAATTCCATAACGGATCGCTGTGTTCGGCGGCAACCTGCGCAATCACAAGATTAAAGCGATTGACTTGTGATGAGTCAGTGCCCGCATCGAGGCGGTTAGGCGTCGTGCTCAGCACCGGAATGACGCCGTGCGCTTCCGTGATTTGCACGATGCGCTCCAGATTAGCACGGAACTCATCGATGCTCAAACCGCGCACATCATTGGCACCGAACAAGATCAGCGCGATGGCGGGTTTGCTGACGCGCAGTTCGCAATCCAGCGGAGTTTCGCCACCGTTGCAAACTCCCGGCGTGGCATGTGACGGGTCGAGCACATCGCGCGTAGACCATTGGCCGTGGGCGGCCAAACTGTCATTGGCGAACGAATTATTGGTGCGAGCGGACGTTTTTGTAAAAAAATTGACGGTACGCTGCAAATAACCGTAACCGCCCAACCGCAAGCCGCCATTGCCAACCGCGTACAAAAAATAAGGGGTGGCAGTCATGCTGTCGCCCACTTTGGAGAACACATCAGGGCGATTGCCTTGTCGCTGTCCGGCGTACAAAAGCCGCCAGGCGTGGCTGTATACCACGCCGCGTATCGACGGGATCACCGGATAACCGGAAACGTCGGCAGCAGCAAAGGTGATGCTTGTGGTACTGCTGAAAAAGCTGCTCGATAATGCGAGTAGGCTCAAACCGAGCACAGCTATTTTTGCTAAGCGGCGCATGTAAAAACCTCGGCTGATAATGTTTTCGACCGGTACTATTTATCGTGATCTGCGACAGTATATCGTGGGACAGTGTACCATATCCTGCGATAATCAATCAACGTTCGGTTAGGCGGCGCTCACCTGACATTCGCAGCGGTGTACGGCTCAGGCGACGCAAACCGCGCCAATCCAGCCAATGATTTGCCCATTTTTGAGCACGGCCAGCCAGCGTGCATAATTGCTGGTAGTACCATACAAACTGGACACGTATAGCGTTTGGCCGCTCGTCACATCTGAACCGTTGATCGGCTGACCGCTCGGTGCATCGTACAGAAGCGCACTGGCACAGGTGACGACTACCTGAATACCATAATTTCGCCGCACGGTCGCAGTTGCGGTTGGCGATGTGCTGAGACAAGCCGCAGGGATGAACACATCCTGATAGCTGCCGACAAATAGCTCAACCCACGCTTTGCCCGTCATATCTTTAACGGGCGTCGGGTTGGCGAACCAGTGCTGACCCGCGTAGATCAGATTGCTGCCCACGGCTGAACCGCCGGGCGAGTCATACACTGCGGTGTTGCAAAAAACTTTGGCGATCACAAAGCCAACCGGAATCGGCGGGCCGGGGCGTCCGGCGGTACAGGTCGCCGTGACGATGTAATTGATGGGGTCGCTCGGATTGACAACGCTGACCGTCGCGCCCATACTAAATCGTGTATCCTTCAATGAAAAGGTGAAATCTGCGCTGACATTCGAATAGCTGAGCGTTCCTATGGGTGTGCCGTTTACAAAAATACGCGGGGTAGCCGTCGTAGGTGATAGCACGCTGATAGTGACCGTTAACGTGTTCGAGTCGCATACCGCACTGCTTGGAAACCACGTAACTGCGGCATTCGTCGGTATAAATGCGGTAAGCAGAGCCAGAATAGTCAGCGCCGCCGTTATGTTTATGGTTAAAATCCGCCGCGCCGTGGGGTTGATTCGGTTCATAATTTTGAACATCACTTAAAAATCCAGTCGTTTAGTAAACCAGTAGATGCTAATGTCGCCGCTGTCGAAAATGCGCTCAAGCCGTGGCGCACCCTCGAACTTCGCGATCAATTCCGGCGCGAAAGGCGTCAGGTGATCGCCGTCGTCCTCAAAATAAACATTGACCAGTGGCAGGGACAGCGACAGCCGTTTGTCCGCTACCAGATAGCCTACGCGGAGTTGATCCATGAGATTCAGTTCGGTTTGAGTGATCACCCGCGCATTATATACGTCACCAATCTCAAGCATATCGTTGAGCACCGTGATCGGCTGTTGTTCGCCATACGTGAGCGTCAAAATGCGATTGATACGATCGGCAGCAATGCGATTATGGGGCATCAGCCACGCCTTAGTCCACAACGCATCGCTGATGCCTTGCGCTTCGATCGAACGCGAGTCGGCGGATACCAGATAAGGGCCGGAAATGCGCGCCCAACCCGGAAAACCAGCGATGAGCGCGCCGGTGAAGATGATCGTAAGCGTCACGACGATGATCGGGCGGCGAAATCGAAACGGCAAATGCAAGGCCCACTCCGTACTAAATGCCAGCGTGAACGCAATACCCAGAAATAGAAACTCCGAAGTGCGGCTGGCGATTTCCCAACCGTGCGCCGTGAATCGTAAGAGCAGGCTCGCCGGAAACAGCGTGGTAATCAGCGCTAACGTCAGCGCAAAAGCGTTACGGCGGTGATTGTGCCATGTCTGCAACCAGCCGAGCGGCAAGGACAAGCCGATCAAGCCAGTGCCGAGTAAACCATCGATCCGTTCCCACAACGGCGCAACGAAGCCATTGGACGCGGTGAACAATTGGCGGCTTTGTTTTTCGCCTTTGAGGATATTGGCGAAATCTGCAATGCCGCTTTGAAACACAGGGCCGAGATAATCCTGCGTCACGCTGCCGATGAATTTTGACCAGCCGACATTGGCAAGCGTCGCAATGATCGCCCAAAACGCCAGCGGCAGCCATTCGCGACGACGACTAATCAAGCTGAAGGCCGACCACAAACCAATGATGACGGCCAGTGCGTAACCCGTCAGATGATGCGTGATCGGCACACTGATGATCGTCAACATGATCAGCAACGTAGGCATTTTTCCGATCGCGACCATCGCCAGTGCAAGCACCAATAAGGGCAAGGCGAGCGACTCGTAAGAATATTGTGAGTCGAAAAAGATGAAGTTGCTGTTTGCTGCGTACATGATGGCCGCGATGCTGCCGATGCGCGGCGACTCGCTGAAATGCTCGAACACCAGGTACAAGCCGAGTACCAATACCAACCGTCCGGCACCGACTACTAACGTTCCCGCCGGATAAATCGCCATGCCACCAAGCTGCATCAGTGCCGCTGTCACGATCTCCATGCCGGGGTACAGCGGGCTGACGGTCAACATCGGATTGCTGGCGTACAATCGACCATGCTGTACGATGTCAATGGCCGTCCGCCAGTGCAGAAACTCATCGAACAAGGTGAAGTTGACCGGGCTGTGCAGCACTTTGATCATGTAAATGCCAATGCCCGATAGCAAGATCAGCCCGATCCGCTCATTGCGCGAAATATCGAACAGCAGCCGTATCAGGATCGGCACGAACAGAATCAGCACGGCGATCCAAAAGAATAAACCCGACCATGCCCAATCCAGCCGCGATTGGTAATCGGCAATCCCTAGCATGAGCAGCCCAAGCGCGATCAACAGGCAAAAAAGCGGAACGATCAACGACGGAAATGCTTTCCGCAAATAGTAGATCATGCGCTATCTATCACACTCAATCTATCGCGCTCAGGCGTCATGAACATCATACGGACGCGCGCTGGCCGACGACTTCAGCGTACACAGCCAACAAATTTGCTGCGCAATCGTCCCAGGTCGGCAGCGCAATGGCCGGTGGTAGCAGCGGATCGCGCAAATTATGCACAATCGCCGCGCCGACGATTTCGGGCGAGCTGTCCATCGGGATCGAGCGTACCAATCCGCGTTCGGCCAATTCGCGCAGGCCGGACGTATCCGCTACCAGCACCGGACGGCGCAGCGATAACGCTTCCATGACCGATACCGGATGCGCCTCATATTCGCTGAGCAGCGTGACCAATGCCGCTTCTGACATGAGCCGCGCCATGCCTTCGCGATCGGTGGCCGGAATACCTGCGATCTCGACTTTTTCAGTGAGGCCGAGCGTGCTTACCAGATCGCGCAAAGTGCTTTCGTAGGGTCCGCCGCCTGCAATGCGCAGCCGTGCGCCCGGAAACGCTTTCAGCACATGCGGAAACGCAGTAATCGCGTCCTGATGCCGTTTATAGGCTTCCAGACGGCCTACTGAAACGATCAGCGGTGCGTCCTCATGCCGAACGGGGATCACATCGATTTTAGGGAGATTTGATCCGTTGGGCACGACCACAAAACGGCTGCGCGGAATGTGCAGGTTTTCGGAGAAAAAGTCGGCCTCGAAGTGTGATACGCCGATCAGACGATTTGCGCGTACCAGCAGTGGGCGCAAAATACGGCGCTGCGTACCGCGCATAGAATTACGTGCCGCCGAAGAATGGCCGCCGCTGTGAAAAGTCAGCACATAAGGGGTATGCGCTCGCAGTGCCGCGAACATTGCCAGCGGTGCGACCAACGTGTGATAGCCCTGGCAATGAATGACATCCCAACGGCGCTGCCCGATGACCTGATACACCTGTGGCGCAAAGTAAAAATCGCGATCGGCAGGCCACGCCTTGACACGGATCACTTCTACGCCCGCCGCCGTTTCGCGGGCAGGCAGTTTGCCGGTCAGATCGGTGGTCAGTACGGTAACCGAATGGCCTGCCGCAGCCATCCGGCGTGCGACTTCATAAACGTGTGTCTCAGTGCCACCCATCAACGGAAAATAACGCGCTGTGGCCATCAAAATTCGTTGTGGCGGCGTAGTGGCCGTGTCTGTCAGCGGATGATCGCTTTTATGCGCGTTACTGATCATGCAGTTTGCCTATGTTCGGTACCCGTAGCAGACAAAAAAATATCCGGTGCAAAATATACAACTTTTGCACCGGAAAGTCAGATTAAGCTCGGATGGCGGCGTTTGTAAAACTAGCGGCTCTGCATCTGACGACGCGCCAACTTCACCCGTTCGCGAACAATCACCTTCAGAATACGGATACCGTCGTGAATGGCGCGCAGGTGGCTTTCGCCGTTGATGCGATCGGCTTCGAAGCTCGGCACTTCAGCGACGCGCAGGCCATTGCCCAGGGCGCGCACGTTCATCAGGGCTTCAATCTCGAAACCAGGGACATCAGGATCCAGGACGTCCAGGAAAGTGCGCCAGAATGCGTTGTAACCGTAGCACAAATCGGTGTAATTACCGCCGTAAAGCACGCGGACGGCCATCATCAAACCCCAATTGCCGAGCTTGCGGTACAAGGTCATGTCTGACGTGCCGCCACCCTGCATGAAGCGCGAACCCTTGACGAAATCCGCACCCGACAGGAGCGCACCGACAAATACCGGAATTTCATGTGGGTCAGTCGAACCGTCGGCGTCCAGATGGACAATAATATCACCCGTGGCGGCGGCAAACCCGGCACATAAGGCATTGCCCTTACCTTTGCCGGTCTGCAAAACAATTTTGACATCCGGGATGAGCGCTTTGGCAACTTCGATGGTGTTGTCAGTGGAGCGACCATCTACGATGATCACTTCGTGCAGGTGCTTGGGCAGCAGTGGTAATACATGCCGCAGATTTTCCGCTTCATTGAGCGTTGGAATAATGACGCTGACGGTGCAAGCGCCGATAGCAAGCATAGCATCGGTGGTATTGTGAGCACGAACGCGGTTTTCAACAGTAGGACGGGTCAATGTTTGCATGTCGTTTTCCTCGTGATGATAATTGCTGACGATTTAGTGCTGTTCATTTGCGCGAACAATAACGAACTTCGGATGATTATCCGAACTAACAACTATGAAGAATGTAAGGAATTGAGTTGAACTTTGTATTGTACTGCGACACTCAAAACACTGTGTCAGTAAAATCTTCGCTTAGAGTATCATGGAATTTCAAACGAATCAAGCGTGAAGTATAAAAATCTCGATAAAAACTGGTAAAAGTTTCACGGAATAACAGTCCTGAACAAATTGTGAAGAAAGTAAATTTTTCACAGTTCTTACTTTCAGGCGGGAAAATCGGCAGCGTCTGCATAGGGTTTTGGCGTATCTTCCATATAAACGATAAAAATGCGTACAGGCGTCGTGCGTACCTGCAAATTGTCATCATTACAAATTTGGAATAGCAAGTGCTATCAACTCACGAGTGGCTTAGCAAAAAGGTGACCAAGACGGGCAGTTATTGCCCACCAAGATCACTTTTTGTTTGTGAAGGACGTCTTTACGTTCTTAGGAATTGGGGGAGATTTTTGGGGTGTTCAAATTTCCGAATAGATTGTTGGCGTAGGGCGCTGTATTGATACCCGCCGCAAATGCGGCACGTGATGCTGCCGAGCTTTCGATCGGCCAGCTCAAGCCGCTGTTATCATCCCAATTGAACCAGAGCGCTGCTTTGATCTTTGGGAATGTAATCGGTATATCAACCGTGAGCGCTTGCGTGATCCACTGCGCTTTTTTTGCACCGTTATCGCCTGCTTCAATAGAGGCGAATTCAGCGATCATGAGCGGTTTTGCGGGTGATAGTGCGGTAATCGCCTGATAGCTGGCAGTGTACAATTCCGAGAAGGACGCCCATGGGATATTGTGCTTGCTGGCCCAATTGTAACCGTCCAAAGCAAGCCAATCTACGTAAGCATCCCCCGGATAGACTTGTGCCAGCGGCGTCGTCTGCGGATCGATGATGTTAGGGCACCATATCCAGGTGACATTGAGCGCACCTGCTTTGGTGAAAATATCGTGAATATGCCGCCAGGCCGCCACAAATTGAGCCGCATTGTTGCCGTTGGCTTGCGTGCTCCACGGAAACTGCCACCAGCCGTTCATCTCCTGATCCAGACGCAAGAAAAAAGGGTGTCCCCAATTTTTGGCGTCGATTGCCCACTGCTTAATGAAAGGATCGTAATTGCCCTGGATGATCTTCGATAGAGCATACGCCGGTTGAATGAAATTGCAGCATGACCAGGACGACCAATTCATCATCGGAATTGAGCCGTGGTTGCGCACATTGTCGAAGTAACTGGTTTGGAACTTCAAAAATTGGCCGTTATAGTACCACGGCGCGCCCCAACTGATGATCGCCAGCTTTTTTTGCGCATAGCCTTCGAAGCGCGTATAGGCACCATTTGCGGCAAATTGCGATGGATCAGCCGCTTTGCCATACATAATAGCGCCCCAGTAAATGGAGTTGCTCGCAACTTGCACCGGCTTGAGCGAAAGCGCTTCCGGGATGCTGGCTTGTGCGCGCAGCCCTGAAGGAAACACGATGGCGCTTACGCTTAAAACAATACAACACATGAGCAAGACAGGGTGACGATTGATATTCATAGGTTTAGACCTCTTGAGCAAATAGATGACAATTTGGATTAGCTTCAATTTGATGCTGCCATCTGACGATCTGCTCAAATGTTGCAGATTAAGCACAGATCGAATGGCATAAAAAATTGGACTTAATGAAGATTATCACTTTATGAGGCGCTACTTTATAGAGGTTGATGTAGGCGGTTGTGAGCAACTATCGGATAGTACGAGTTATTTGCAACTAATCATTGACAAAGAGACATTTACAAATTTCACAACTGCCTAGATAACAGCATAGCCGAGTTTTCCTGGTGACTCAACAGGACAATTCTCCTATTGGTAGCGCTGTTGATGAGGTCATTGCTGTAAAAATCTCAGCGCACACGTGCAGAGATGCTCCCTAACAAACGGCGGGTATCATCGTCGTTTTCATCGGGATCGATCGAGTCGAGCACTTCGGCCAGCGTTGGCAGATAGCGCACTTCCAACAAATCGATCGCTTCTTCAATGCCGTCTGCAATATCTCGACGGCGCAACCGCTGTGCCCACTGCTGCGCCTTTTCCAGATGATCATGCGCTTCCCGGCGGCGACCACGAGCTGCTTCCCACAAGCCAAGATTCAAATGTGCCGGACCGAACGCAGCGTCCAGCTTGAGTGCTCGCTGAATGTGAGTAATCGCCTCAGCTTGTTTGCCATGCGCTGCGTACAGGACAGCAAGGGTAGTCAACAGTGCTGGACGTTCGCGATCGGTGGCTTGCCCGGTCGCCTTGTCAAAATAAACGATCGCCCTATCCGGTGCCTTGGCGAATAAATCCGCGCCCAATTCGATCAACAGCGCGCCGTCCACTTTGCGCAGGGCCGTCAGCTTTTCCAACCAATACGCGGCGTCGGCGTGCTGTCCGGCCTGATGCAGCGCGTTGAGCAGCGTAAAGGCGGCGTCATCGCTATGCAGATCGACTTCGGCAAATTGTGCCTGTGCTCGCCCCGGATTGGCAGCGATCAACAGCGCGCCATAACGAGCGTGCAGCAGCGCATCTTGCGGATCAATGGCCAGCGCATGTAGATAATCTTTTTCGGCGGCTTCCAAATCATCCAGGCTGGCATGAAAATCGGCACGTTCCGCATACAGCACCACCAGCCGTTTGTGCGCGGCATGTAATTGGCGTGGATCAGCCAATGCCGCCACTTTTTCCCAGGCGTCGATCATCAAGTCAAGATCGCCGCCTGCATCCAGAATTTGCGCGTACAAGGCCAACGCTTCGGGATGTTTGGGCGTCAATTCAAGGATGCGCAAAATAGCGGCTTCAGCGTTACGCCAATTCTCGTTTTCCATGTAACGTTTGACGAGCGCCAAACGCAGCGTCAGATCATCCGGCTGCGCTTTGATCGCATAATGCAGTGCCGCCGTGGAGCGGTTGGCATCGCCTGCCCGCGCGTACAGCGTATCGATGTGTCGCCACAAGTACGCCACATGCTGAGGCAGCCAGGCGGCACTTTCACCCCGTCGTGGTCGCCGCCGTATCACATCGCGCCAGGCATCCGCCGCATCCGACCAGCGTTCGAGTCGTTCATAGCCCAGGGCAAGGTTCATGAGCAGTTCTTGCGGCGTTTTGGCAGCGCTGGATTGACGCGCTGCCAGCCAATGAATCAAAGCGTGCTGCCAATCACCCGACTCAGCCGCGCGATTACCCGCCATAAATTCGGCGCGCTGCCGCAAGGTAATCAATACAGGCGAGTCGGGCGCGTATTTCAATGCGGTACGCACCGTCTCTAAAAGTGTCGGCGTGTCGGCGTTGGCAATCGCTTTATGCAAATACACATTCAGCAGATTGTGGCGTAACGGACTGCTATCAAATCCCGCTGCGCGTGCTGCTAGCCAATGAGCAAGTGCTTCATCTGATTCGCCACGCCGCCGCGCGATCACGCCCAGGTAATAATGTGCCGTGCGTGGTGACAAGCCGATCCCATGTTGTAACAGCGTTTCCGCTTTAGCAATGTGCCCCGCCGCGAATTCAGTCATAGCCCGTGTCAGCGTATCATCGGCGGGCAAAATGCGATCGCGCTGCACAGGCGTCAGCAAGTTCCAAGCTGGATCATAGGTCGGATCGCTGCCCGTTTGAGCCAACGCCAAGCATAGTACATAGGCGGCTCGCGTATAATAGGGATCACGGCGCAGTGCTTCACGACAGCCACCCATTGCACGTTGCAGATCGCCTTGCCGCTGATAGGCTAAGCCAACGTGATAAGCGTACTGCGCATCTTCCGGCACGAGATCGGCAGCCGTCTGGAAATCTTCCAACGCTTGCGCCGGACTGTTGCGAACGCTCTGGCAAGCCCGCCGAAAATGAGCCTCAGCCAAGGCGCGCTCAACGGCCTCGCTACTTTCAGCTTGCGCGATTTTTGTCCAGGCAGCAATTGCCGCGCTGTAATCGCTGCGTGCAAACGCCTGGCTGCCACGCTCGCGATCGTTAATCGGCGCGGGTGGGTGATCGCGTGTTTTGTCGGGGCGCGGGTTCTTTTTAGACATCGCGCTCGGCTAGTGGTATCGCATTGCTAAGCAAATAGGTTGGCGATAGCGTTAGCGAAACATGGCAAATTGCTTGCACGCGCCGTGCGTGAT
>Ga0209100_1001283_pt1 | contig 17671 bp, 11 predicted proteins | sample lystaG_FD_185480 | JGI IMG/M metagenome (GOLD analysis project Ga0209100, IMG submission 185480) | Glacier valley bacterial and archeal communities from Borup Fiord, Nunavut, Canada, to study Microbial Dark Matter (Phase II) -... | ecosystem: Environmental > Aquatic > Freshwater > Ice > Glacier ...
TGGCAGAAAACAGTGATGATGCAAACACTATAAGTATAATACATGTTGTTTTCATTTTTCGAATTAGTTGGTTAGTTGAGTCAAAGAAATCCTTTGACAAATATTTTTTCATATCTTTGTTTTTGATGGTTAATACTTGATTTTTCAAAAATTAGTAAATAGTAATCTGGTTCAATTTATCATCGATTTTAAAACTAAATTTATTGCTTAACTGAAGTACCTTTAAGATGTGATTCACTCCGTCTTTTGTTCTAAATTTTCCAGTACATCGGTAGTTCAGTATCTTTTCATTATTGATTGTAATTTTCAAATCAAAATATAACTCCAGTTCTTTTGCCATCTGAGCGAAATTCGCATTATTGAAACTAATTATTCCTTCTTTCCATAGGAAATGGTTCTGATTTTCGATTGGGGATTTGATCAGTGAATTGCCGGATAAATAGATTCTCTCGTTGGGTTGAATAAATACACCTTTTGAACTATCCGGCTTCAATACTTCCACTGACCCTTCTAGCAATGAGGTCTCAAACATGCCTTGGTGGGCATAAGCCATTAAATTCAATTTTGTTCCCCATACTTTTATATTGTACTTTTCTGTTTTGACAATAAAAGGTTTTTCCTTATTGGTTGTTACTTCAAAGAATCCCTCGCCATCGAGACTAACTTCGCGAGTGGGCCCATCAAATTGGGTTGGAAATTTTAAGGTTGAATTGGCATTCAGCCAAACTTTAGTACCGTCACCTAATATAACCTGCGATCTTTGACCAGCGGGGACATACACATTCTGCATGGCCATTTCGCTGATTGCTCTGTTATCATGGATGAAGTTTCGGGAAACAAAAAATGCAATTAATAAAACTGCCGCAATTTTTATTACGTCATAATAAATGGAAGTTTTAAAGCGAGCATAAGGCGATATCTTTGGTGTAGCGTTCTGAAAGTATTCAGGAGTCTTTTGCCAAATTGAAATGTCGTCAAGTTTGCGAAGGCTCAGATATTCCTTCATGTTTTTGGGATCAGAATCCAACCAGATAGTAATCGCTATCTTTTCATTGTCATTACAATTTCCTTCAATATATTTTAAAAGCAATTCAGTATCCATTTTCTCAAAAGTTCGGTTTGTAATTGACGGAAATTTCTTTTCCCTTTCAATTATTAGAACGATTGTGTAATAAAAATCACTAGTTGAAATTTAATCTTTTTTATATTTTATAAAAGTCAAAAGACCCAATTAAGGTAAATAATCTTTCAATGTTATCCTTAATGACTTGACAGATTGCATGATGTGGTAATCAACCCCCTTTACAGAAATTTTATACATTTCTGCGATTTCTTTCTGCGATTTATTGTCAAAACGACTTAAAATAAAAATAGATCTGGTTGTTTCAGGTAAAGAGTTCATTGTTTTTTCAATTATTTGCTGAATCTCAGATGAAAAAACATCGTTTGGATTGCTCGATTCAAGAGAACCTGTTCTAATTTCAAGTTCCCGGTTTAATGTTTTAGCAATAGCTTCATGAACCGTTTGTTTAACTCTTTGATGTTTTAAATAATCAAGAGATGATTTTTTTAAAATGTTAAAAAGCAAAGGCCCCACAGGATTTACCGATTCAAGTTTCATGAGTTCCCATAATTTGATCAAAGCATCAGTAACAATATCTTCTGCTGCCATATCATCATGCACATAAGACTTTACATAGAAAAATGCTTTTCTATAATAAGTAGTATATATGTTATTGAAGTTATTTAATGAATCGTTAGACATTCATTTTAAGTTTAGAGATGCAAACTTATCAAATTAATTTCCATTTCAACTAAATCGAAATAGTCCTTTCAAAATTCAACCTAAACTGTTTGAACGGAAAAGGGAGCATGGTGCAGCTGGAATACTTCATCAAAGCCCAAAGCTTGAATTTGACTCTATGACTTGCCTTCCACATATTATTGCCAAAGAATTTGATTGTTCAGGCGTTCTCCAACAATAAAACACTTGCTGCAAGCCGCACATTTATACCTTTATTTTACCCCAAAAACACCATCTTTTTTTACAATCTTAATTTCACAATAAAAGCACTTTCTTATTCATAACCTTTTACTTGCTGCAAAGCCAATATCAATAGGCATTCTCTGAGTTCCCGCCACACTTTTTGAACTATATGCCAAATAGTATCAAAAAATATCTAGCTTTAACCCTCTTTTGTAAACGAACCAACAGATCTAAGATGAAAGCGTCTCTTAACCGAATCAACCTAAAAGCTCTATCTACTTTAGAGGATGTAGATAAAAATACCTTTACGATCTGCGTTCTAAACGGACTATTGGATTTAGAAATAATCATTCAGTATTATTTGAAAAATGGTAATTTTCTAAATTTGGAAAAGGGGAATACAGCTTCGAATCAACTACTTACTGCCATTTGTGAAAAATACCTTTCGAATCAACTCAACTCAGATTCGGGTAATGAACCCATAACAGAAATTATTGAAGAGGTTGATTCAAATCCTTCAATAATCAATAGAATTGATGCATTTTCAGTAAAACAATTGGCTTTATTTAATTGTATAGTACGATATAGGTTTAGTACATTATCAGTCAGTAGTACTGATGCCATCCCGAGTACTCGGGACATAGAATCGGATATCGGAATAAAAGGGGTAAAATTCATTCTGTCAGATTCGCCAAAGACGATAAAAAATATTCGGGATCTTGGTATCAATACAATTTGTGAGATCAATGATTTTATTAATTCATTCAATGAAATAATTGATAAAATATATAATTATTCCAGTATAGAAGAAATTTTCGTAAAATTCTTCAAAAAGGCAAAGTTATTTGATGTTTGCATAGAGCATTTAAAAAGTACTGAAAGGTTAAATACAAGATCTATAGATAGTTGTGTTGAAAACAAAATGCAAAATCTGCAATCAATAGTTATCTATTTTTGGGCATACGATGATTTTTTGAAACTAAAAAATTGTGGACAAAAGTTAAATTTAGAATTAATTGAGCTTTGCAGAAAATATGAATTAACGTTAAGAAAATCGATTGTTAATATTTTTGGTAAAACTCCAAATAAATCATTCATTCAAAAGATCAATGATTATTCAATAAAGCAAAAGTCTTTATTTAATACTATTCTGTACTATAGATTTAGCAAATTATCAGTCAAAAGCTCCAATGCATTAATTGGCTATATGCAATCGGATATCAGCATACAAGGTGTAATATTCATATTGTGTCATCCCGAATCTGAATTACGGAATATTCGCTATGTTGGTGTGAGTGCAATAGCAGAGATTTGGTAATTTGTTTATCTAACAAGTATTAGTATTTTAGAAAATCAATTTTTATTATTCAAGGTCGAAAATTGCCACGAACCCACCAGAAGCAATCATACTTACGGGAAGTTTACAAGATGAATTAACTTTTAAAATTCTTTTTTTAGTTGGACACCAACCGTCTGTGAATCCCTTTTCACAGTCACTGAATAGCGTCACCTTATATGTTTTACCGGGATCTAAAAAATCTAATGAAATATCTTGAGAATAACTATTGGCTCCTGTCATTCCTCCAACAAACCACGAACTACTATTTTTGCGGGCAACAATGATTTGGTGACCAATTTTTGCATTCAGTACTTTTGTCTCATCCCATGTTGCCGGCACACGCTTTAAAAATTCCAGTTCTTCTCCACCTTTTCCAAAATTTCCTTTTCCATGCCATGCCACATAACCACCACGCATAGTTTGAGCAGGACCATAATAGACCACGAAAAATGAGAGCATGTGAGCATTACTTTTCCCTTTTGTATAAATGAACGGTGTATAATCGAATGGTCCGGCGAGACAGCGAGTAAATGGGAGCATAACGTCTTGTACTACAGGGTGATTTCCTTCCTGTCCACCGCCACCTTCATTGATGATTAAGTTTGGAAAGGTTCTTGTTGTTCCGTCAGGAATTCTCGCATCATGTATGCAAAGTAAAAGATGGTGTTTGGCAGCTAACTCTACCATATTTCGAATCCATTGGGTATTTTCTTGAGTCCCATATTTTACAAATCCTGGTTTTAATCCTGCCAACCCCCAACTTTCATATACACCAAAAAGAGAGTCTATGTCGATTGAGCGTAAAGTTCTACTCGCTTCGACATATAAGCATATACCAACATTCTTCCTTTTAGCATACTCAATCAGTTCTTGAATATCCAGATCTACATAAGTGTAAGAGTTTTTCCATCTTTCAATCCATCCATATGGGACATACCCTTTTCCAACCTTAAACGGATTTGCTCTTGTATTTGATTCCCATCCTGAGTTTTTAAATTTCTCAGGAATAATATGGCTGAAGCTTTTTATTTGTTCATCGCTCCATTTAACTTCTGTACCATACCACCCCCAATCCAATTGAAGATATCTAAATCCGTTCTCTGATGCAAAATCAACCACTTTCTTTAGTTCATTTGTTTTCAGAAGAATGCTACCGTCGTTGCTTATTGTTTTTCCAGTAACAATCCAAGAACTATTTTTAATGGCACAGGGTGGATTTAAATTCAGGATTATTGACTCATTTTCAATTAATTTTCCTTCATCACTAGCCAGAGTGATCACTCTCCATGGAGTAGAGAATGGGAGTGAAAATTCTGCTTCTCCGTATAATCTGCTATTTAATCCCTTTTCCACATCATTATTTAATAACATATTTGGATAATTGTCAACATTCGCTTCTAAAATTGACGCAAACCCCTTTGAAAGTTTTATGGTTAGTGGTAAGAATGCTCCTGAATTTACTTTTTCAATATCAATAGGCAAATTTGAATAGGTTTGTTCGGTTTGGTAAATTGGAAAAGCTTTCGATCCCTTTACAAATTTAAAAGTTGACAGCTCTTTCTTGATCTTCCAAATAGTAGTATCTTTCTGTTTAGGAATTATATAACGGAAAGCAATTCCTTCGTTATAAATCCGGAATGCGACATTTATTAAACGATGTCGTTCACCGAGTTCTTCGAGACCAATCTCCATCGAATTGTAATTATCGTGTATTTTTTTATTTTCTCCGTAAATAGGTTTCCACCAATTGTCAAATTTTCTTGTTGAAGTTGATATTACCTTAAAACCACCTTCAAACTTAATATACGATTCAAATCCTAAAACAGATGCCTCTACTATCTGATCTGATTTAAAGAAAATTGAATACGTAGGGATTCCATCCAAGATTTTAAATAAAACCTTTACTTCTTTATCAGGAGAACTTGTTTCTATTTTTGAATACTGTGAATTCTGGCATCCAAGAATAGACAATAAGATTATTATGTATACATTAATAAATGTATTCGAGTTTGTTTTAATTTTAATATTCATAATAAATTTATAATTGATAATTTAATTTTTCTAAAACAGCACTGTAGTATTTATTATATAATTTAATCTTTATCATTGGCAGATACACACTATGTTTTAGCTAAAATGCAAGTATCGATTTCTTGTAGTTTTCTTTTAATTGCGTTATGCAATATGTTATTCATTTTGTTGTTTATTTAAAAACATCTTTTATTTTGATTACCCAGGCATACTGACAAGGATTATTGGCCGGATTTACTTCAGGAAATGTAATTGCAACTGAATTGCTTGATAATGTATATTTTACCTTACCACTATATCCGAGCATTGAAATCAAACCAGCTTTTTTGATACCATTAATTTCAATTGGTTTATCAGGCCATTGGTTAACAATTAGATACAGATCGTTGCCTTTTTTGGTAAAGAAATTGGTTGTTTGCTTGGTTATTGCCGGCGCTTTTTCCCAATTACGGGTTCCGTAAATTGCCTCGCCATTTACTTTCAGCCTTGCACCCATATCAGTTAGTCGTTGTTGCATAATTACTGGAATGGTTCCCTAGGGGGTTGGTCCAATATTAAGCAAGAGATTTCCGCCCATCGCTACTTTCATGATCAGATCGTTTACCAATTGTTCTGAAGTTGCATAATTTTCCAGATTTTCATTTTTATTGTATCTAAAAGAATAACCAATTCCTTTGCATTCTTCCCATGGTCGCTGAATAACCTCAGTACCCATCATTTGATCTCCCAATAATCCATACTCGGCAGTGAGATAGCCTCCATGTTTAGCCCAGATATCATTTCCCCAGCGATCGTTAATGATGATAGTCTCCTTAACTGGTGACTCATTATAAAGCCAGGCCATAAATTGAGGCATTTTCCATGTTGATGAAGGATAATTCCATTGACCATCTTCCCAAAGTATATCGGGTTTATAACGGTCGCGGAGTGGTCCCTCATCCATCGCATTCCAGTTCCACGATTGCGGTGAAGGCCACAAGGCAAAACCCTCGTGGTGCTTGCTGGTTAATACAATATATTTTGCGCCAGAGTTTTTAAATAACTCTGCCATTGGTCAGGGTTAGCATTTGAGCTGTAAATCCAGAGTCGAAATCTTCGTAGCGCGAGCCTTTCCCATAAACTTTTTCCTGATGTTCCAAAAACAGATCTTAACCAAAGTCGTTTTTCAATTCCGACTATCGAGAGATACCCAATTGGACTGGTAATTTTTCTGGGCCATTAAAATAAACTGACTGGCCAAAAGCAAGGATATAAACAGTATTTTTTTCATTTTCGCTTCAACTATTATTTTTCTATTTTGCCTTATTAACTTTTTATGATTTCTATATGCTGTTTTTCGAGCATACTTTTTTTACTCGTATAAAGTATAAATTTACCTGATGGATCGTATTTCCAATCATCAAATTGCTGACTGTCAAGCAAAACACTTTTTGGCTTTTTGGGTAAATCAAATTCAATCTGATAGGTTCTGGAATCGTTCATTCCTGAATATTTGCCCTGAACCGGATATATGATGAATTCGGTTTTTTTATCAGACTCATTACATTCGAAACGAGTTTTGGCGATATTCCCTTTCTCAAAATCAAAACTCACGCCATCATCTTCAAGCAAAGTATATGAACTTTTGTTTTCAGGATAAAGCCTTACAATCAAAGTATCAACAGGATATTCTCCAATGTATTGCATTGGTTTTTGATATGGAATAATTGCCCCGGCCTTGATAAACAATGGCCCACCGCGGTTTTCAGGAATCTTGCATATAACAGATTGTTGACCGGTAAATTTCTGGCCATTCCAATAGTCTATCCAATTTCCTTCGGGCAAATAAACAGAATCGGTATACGCACCGACCAACAGATATTCACCAAACATATACTGATGAAGTGTGTTCTCGAACATTTTATCGTTTGGATAAGCCAGTGCCATTGGCCAAACAATCGGCTGTCCGCTTATAGAACTGCTGATCGCAGCCGAATAAATATAAGGAATCAGGCTGTAACGCAATTGGGCATAAAACCTGAACATTTCCTTGTCATGATCATTGTAATACCATGGATGCAGGATCCATGCCCAACTGTTCAACTGAACCCAAGGCGTGAAAAAGGAATAGTGAATTGCCGGACCTTTAACAGCTATATCTTCCAACATATCAACTGCAATGTTGGGATTTCCTGAGAAACCCTGATTAATTATATCATACAGACTTTTTACATTTCCTCCATTATCGCCAACAGTTGCAGCTCCCCAATGTGGAGATCCGGCATATCCACCGCAATAATGATGAAACGACCGTAATCCAGTGCGTTCACGAAAAGTAGTAAACATCTGCTTTTGCAATAATACCTGATTCAGATTATGCATTTCAGCATCGGTTTTACCATTGAAATATTTTCGATCGGGATGCTCATCAAGTGTTCTGCCCGGATCGAGTTTAAATCCGGCAACTCCCTGATCAATGAACTTGATTAAATGTGGAAACCAATGCTCTAAACCGGATTGTGACTTACCAGTTTTTTCGGCCAAATGATCTTCCTCTTCAACTGTCAAATCGTGCTCGGCATTGAGCCATAGTGCAGTCTTGAAACCCAGATCCTTCATCTTGCTTAGATACATGTTCGTTTTTTTTATATCCTTCGGGTTGGGCAACCAGGCATAATCGCTCTGAAAATGGCTTTCGTTCCAGTCTTTTTTTGTTGACGAATCGTAGTTTTTAGCCATCCATTGCGGTTCGAGCCAATAGATATCACATGGAATTTTTTCACTCCGGAAACGAATGGCATTATCAAGCACGTTGAATTGGTTTTCAAGAATATTACTTCCAAAAGCAAATCCGTAAGCAAATTTTGGCAATAAGTAAGGTTTACCAACAATGGTTGTATATTGTTCAATCACATCTGTCATGGCATTCCCAAGTATCAGGTAAAAATCTATTTCTCCTGAAGTGTTATATAAGAAGAGCTTCTCTTTTTGGAATCGGCCAACGTCGAAGTAACTTTTCCGGGTGGTATTGTTAAAAATTCCCCAACCATTCGTACTCATTAAAAAAGGCATCGGGGCTTCGGCTTTTTGGTAGGTTGCCCAAATGCGCAAAGCCGATCCACGGTGTTGAACATTTGAGCGGCTTGCACTTCCCGAGCCATAAAAACGTTCGTTATCTTTCAGTGTGATTCCTAGTATTCCTGAACTTAAGGTATCGCAAATCTCACAGCCTTCATTACCCTTTCCGGTATAATTAGCATCACCAATAATTCCGCCTCCTGATTTAGATTTACAAAAATAATTTTCAAGTGACTGCCTTAGCTCCCGGTCAAAAGAAACATCTTTACTCAGGCCGGCAATTTTAGAAATTACCGTTTCTCCTTTTGTATCTATGACAGAAATATCTCCACTGGAACTATTGATGGTCAAACGAAAATCAGCAGTCTGAATAATCTGATTTCCTTTTTCAAGTAATGACTTAACATTAGTATGGGGCCAGTTTTCCTTGAGAATTCCATAGCGTTCCATTAGATTTTCCGTGAATTCAGCTTTCCCGGTAATTCCAATCCGAAAAATATGATCGGAACAAACCTGCACACAAATAGTTTGCTTGTTCTTTAACTGAATAAAAAACATATTTTTTGATTCCTGAGAAAAGCCGCTAGCGGATAAAAATATACCCAACAAGCAAAAAGCTATTCCTAAATTAAGAGTAGGAAAGAATTTACTAATAACTATTTTAAAGTTCATAAATTAATCGGTTTATATATGATTATCCTCAATTTTGTTTTAATTAGAGTCTGTCCATAGAGTTCATGATTTTTCATGAATTCAACTCTATAAAGATTTTTTCATGATTTTCATTTTTAATTATTCACAATAATATTTCTCTTTCGTTCATTTTGTCAATTTTTATCAGTTTATCTCAATTTTAACCCTCTTTTTTTGATCTGGGAGCATAATTTTCCCATTCAGCATCTTTTTTGTGATTCAATATCGGTATAAATACTAAACCAACTTCACCACATGGGCCGTCATTACTCTTATGTTATATGCTATAACACTCCATAAAACTTTAGCCTCAAAATGTTCCCAACCTTTCCATGTGCAACGACGAAGGTCGAACCCACGTTTGATATTGGAGATCACGGCTTCCATTCCACTACGCCACTTTTTTAGCCTTGTCTCCATATTTTTGCTTGTTGCAATGTTTCGAAGGCTTCCGACAATTTTATTGAACACAATGTTTATAATGCCTTTTCCTTTTGCGTGTCCCTGGTTTACTAACGAGGCATATCCACCGTCAGTTGCGTAATCACGAGGAGCTTTGCCGTAATTTTTGATGATGGCATCAACTGCCGGTACAAACAGGGTGCTGTCATTAGGATTGCCCCGTAAAATCTGGCAATGCAAAACCAGGTTGCTTTTTCCACTGCACAAATCAACTTTATGTCCAAATTGTATTTCCCTGCTACCTTTCATGATGATGTCGGTGTGCCGCTCATAGATGGAAAATATTTTTGCATCGTTCGCCACTTTTTGTTCTTTTATTTCCTTGAGGTAAACCATATCATGAACCAAACCCATCAACTCTAAATGCTTCTCAAGCTCCATTTCCAAAACCATTGCTTCAATGCTTGAGAACGGCTTTTTTTTTATCACATTGGATACCTGGTTAATGGTTTTTATAAATAAACCTAATTGCTTGTAAAACAGATCTTTTCGTACATCTCCTTTTGTGTTGTTGATTTTGAAATAGGTCTTTTTCCCCTGCTTGCTATAATCCAGATAAGTCAAACCTTTAACCTCTTCCCTTAAATGTCCAAGTAACCGATAGGCTTCTTTAATACAGTCCCATAGTATTGAATTATTGGTCGGATGGTGAATGTTGGTCTCAACGATCGTACTGTCCTGCCTGATTTTTTCAAGATCCTCGATGCCTTCGTTTATGGCTATTTTATTCAGCTCCATAAGTACCTTTTGTAAATTGTCCGGGCTAATCTGTGAAATGTATTTTTGGTACAATTGAAAACTGTATGGCCGCAATTCATCTATTATTATGAACAATGAGCATATCCTGGAATCTGTCTGGTGATAATCCAACTGCCTATAATCAAGACCTTTAAGCTCTTTGTAAATGGCTGCACGCACTATTTGTTCCACACTAGGAGTATCTTTCCTTCCAAAAACACTGGTTTTTTGACTCTTGGTAATGTCTTCTTGTAAAAGAGCAACAAGATGGGGGTGCAGTTCCAAGATGGTATCTATCAAGCCTAATTCAGGATCTCTGGCCCAGTCGGGTTTATCAAACTTTAACTTAAATTCTTCAAATAGCTTCATGGTATTTTTTCTTAAAAATAATAAAAAAAAACATATCTACAATGGCTATATGTAATTATTTATCAACAATTTGATGTTTATAGACAGACTCTAATTAATCTCAATTTTCAGCTCAGTTATTCTCATGGAATGACAATAGATATCTGTTATGGTAAGTAAAATCGAAATACAGGCAATTATTAGTTTAGTCTTCATTCTTCATTTTTTTTCGCAATAGTTTGCAAATGTTTTATGTGTTAAATGCCTTGGTAAAAAAGATTCATCGTTATTAACCCTTTAATAACTGGTATTAATAAACCTCCACATTCGAAATAACCGGACAAGCTTTTGAATCTTTGATCACAATTCGGAGTTTCTTACCTTCAACCGGATTGATTCGCAGAATACGCTTGTAGCCGATGGTTGTTCCCAGTGCAACTTCCTGCCATTTGCCTTCTTTTTCAACTTCAACTGAGAAGTTTTTAACTCTCTGACCAAGCTTAATATATTCCTGAATAAGCACATAACTGATCAGTTTGCTTTCGCCGAGGTTAATCACCAAACTTCCGGTTTTTTCCTGATCGTTAGTTGCCCAGTAGGTTTCTTTTTTGCCATCCGTTACCTTCTCTGCTGAGAATTCAAGAGCGTTTCCCCGGATAGATGAAGCTTTAACCGGTTTATTTAATGCCAGATTAATTTTGAACCTATCGTCAATCAGCTTTTTCCAGCCTTGTAGCGAAGCCACATCAATTTCGTTGATTAGCCCTCGACGGTCGGGTGGAATATTCAGAATCAAGTTAGCTCCTCGACCAACAGAACTAAGGTAAATATCGAATAGTTGTTCTGGAGTTTTTACCAGCGAATCTTCTTTTGCATGATAAAACCATCCCGGACGGATAGACACATCGACTTCTGCTGGCATCCAGTTTTTCCCATTTTCATTTCCTGTATTTAGCAAATTCCCGATACCACTCTTCCCTGCATATAGGCTGTCAGCAGTTATGATGTTCCAGTTAGTTTCGTTTACATATCCGCTTTCGTTGCCACACCAGCGAATATCTGGTCCGCCATCGCTGAAAAAGATCACATTGGGGTCAATTCCACGGATCATTTTCAATGTCGCGGGCCAGTCATAATAGGTTTTGCCATCAATTTTTCGTTTCTCTTTAGCACCACCGTAAAAGCCATCACCACCGTTTGCACCATCGAACCACATTTCAAAAACCGGCTTATGAGCAGCAAAAAGCTCTTTTAATTGATTACGATAATATTCAATATAAGAAGGTGAACCATAGTCGGAACGGTTGCGATCCCATGGCGAAAGGTAAACGCCGAATTTTAATCCGTCGGCGCGACAGGCTTTCTCCACTTCATCAACCACATTGCCTTTTCCATTTTTATAAGGACTGTTTTTCACCGCATGTTCAGTGTATTTACTGGGCCAAAGACAAAATCCATCGTGGTGCTTGCAGGTTAGAACCAATCCTTTGAAGCCTGCGGCTTTAATCGTTCTGGTCCATTGTGTCACATCCATGGCTATCGGATTAAATACAGATTCACTTTCATCGCCAAATCCCCATTCTTTGTCAGTAAATGTATTGGTGGTAAAATGAACAAATGCATATTGTTCCATTTCGTGCCAGGCAATCTGACGATCAGTGGGGACAGGATAAAGAGGTTTGGGTGGGCTTGTTTTTTTTGTTGAGAATGATGCCAACAGCGAAAATGCCATAAAAACAAACGTTAATAAAGAGAATATTTTTTTCATAGTAACAATAGTTATTTAATATTTAACAATTTCCGACCAGGAAGCAAAATCTACCTTAACATTGTTTAAGAACAAATTTTAACCCTGTCGGTGATTCATCAAACAAAAAAGTTTACCTTACAAACGCTCCAATTTAGCAGCCGACATCATCGACTTGCTACTAATCGAAACATAGCAAAGTGAAAAATTAATAATTTTCATTTTGCATCGTCGGGGGAGTCTAATTTATTTAATGGCTCATTATATGAAGATATCAAGACAAGGGATTGTTTGAGCTCAAAAAAAGAAGCTTAAAGCCAATTTCTGAATTCTTCTTATTTTGCAATCCATGACTTGTAAAAACATTTCATTTCAGTCCATTATTGTTTTACTAATTTATAGAGTTCGCTGTTGACCATCATTATATATAAACCCCCAGACAAATTTTTGATATTAAGTGAGTTGTTGTATACCGTTTGTGTTAATAACAGATTACCGCTCAAGTTGAAGATTTGGATAATAAGAGGTCTATTATCCGGATTGGTGAACATGATGTTTTCGTTCGCGGGGTTAGGATAGAACTGAATTTCACCAAGTTTTTGCTGCTTTGTATAGGTTGCATCTTTAGACATATAAATAGGATCTGAATAGCCAACGCGCTCCTGAGTGTCAATAATACGGGCAATATAAAAACCAGTTGTTTCTGGATTAACTATTTCGCCACCAGCTGTGGTATAATTAGTAGTTGGCAATGAAACCAGGTATGGATTTGAAAGTTTCTGAATGAATTGGCTTTTCGTGCCGTTATAAACCAGTTTTGTATTCTGGAAAGCTTCGGCAAAACGAACGTCAGTTCCAACCGGAGGAGTTACTGTTAATGTAGCGTTACCTAAGGAGGGATTACCATTTATTGATACAAATATAATCCCAGGCAATGCCTTGTTTGCCGGGATGACATAGTAATTGCTATTGCGTAAAGCTTTGGATTGATTGGTTTCGTAAACGCAGATGGGAGCCCCCCATACACTTTTTATTTCTATACCATTGCCATCAAATAACAATGCCTTCAAGCGAAAAAATCGTTTTGCGGGTAAATTATCAACATGGAAATTTGTGAATACTGCGGCACCAGTTGATTCGGCAAGCACCGGCTTCATTTCAGAAGAAGTGACCAGATTATAATCGCCATCATATAGTTCCAGTTTGGAATTCACCGTTTGAATGTCCCAATTCACTATTAAACTTTCAGCATAAAGTGCTTCTCCCAGATGGATGTGCTGAGGAGAAACTGCATATAGATTTGCGGAGTTAGTCGGTTTTGAAGGAATAGAACCCAGTTTGTATGCATATAAACGAGTTATGTCACTCCGCGAGAAGCTCCACCAGCTGGAAGGCAACAATTGAGATTCTTCACTACAGTCGTTAGCTGTTGAAATATGCCACCATTGTAAATGGGAATCGAGGTGAGCCTGTAACATTTCACGTAAATGATAAGTGCCTTTGTATCCACCTTGGGAATCTTCCAAATAACCCCCATTAGGACTTTCCCTGCTGTAAGCAGGAAACATGCCACCCAGAGTTGCACGATTTCCATTTGAGTTCATCAGTGAGATAAACCAATTCCAATTATTCCAGTTATCTGTATTTCGATAATTGGTATCAGTCCAGACATAACTACCATCAAATGCCTGAAACCAGGAAGTAATAGCGGATTTATTGGGAATTCCATTGTTCCAATTGATATTTACATCCTGGAAAAAGAATGTGTTATACCCTGCGCTACTTAATTGTGAACGGACAGATTTCCAGACGGAAAGTGATGTGCCCTGAGGAGCATAAGTGAAGATTACATATTTCCCGTCAATCATCGGGGCATTGCTGTAATTTTTTGCAACATCAAGATAGCTTTTCACTGAGGTAACAATATCATTGAGATTTCCGGCGGAAACGCAGATTGTCATTTTAATAGCCGGAAAATTACGATTGAAATCGGACATCATATCTGCTTTCCATCCATTGAATGATTCGCCAGGTGATGTGCCGATAATATAGCCTGTAATTCCTGATTCCAAGAGTCGAGTACCCATAGAAAATCGTGCAGGGTTATTCTCATTTTCCTGTAAATCCAGCATATATAAACTACCATAGGGGGTTGCCTGATTCCAGGGAGGCATTCCATGTGGTTCAGTAAATAACCAAATCCGTTTGTCGGGCATCGACTGGTTATTCAGAACAGTTCGGGCAGCCTGTGCGTACAAATCAGTGCTAATATGGCTAAGAAACAATAACAAAGTTGTAATCAAATAAAATTTGTATTTGTTCGCTTTAAAGTGACATAAATAATAATTCATGTGTTTATGTTTTTAGAATTGGTTTTTATTTCGAAATTGTTGTCAATTGATCGTTTGGATTGTTTTCTGCTGGCACATTTTCAGTCAGTTAAATGGTTATATTATTTATTGCTCAATTGTATCAGTTGTAAAAAGCTGCACTTAAATTAATAATTTTGATTCTCAAGAGTAATGATTTAAATGTTTTGAAAAATGCAAGTCAACTGTGTTTCTGATCTTGAAAGTGCTTACTATAAAAGGTTTCCATCAATCAATATTTTTCCCACATACCAATTGTTTTCGACGTATTCGTCAGGGTTTTTCATTACATTATCATGCTTTTTCAGAATTCCTACTTTATCGAATGGTTCGCACAATAGTCTGAAGATAATTTGGTGCTTTTTATCTTCCAAATGATCAATCACAAAATAATTCATTCGCCTATATGTACAGTATTCATCAAATCTCGAAATGGTATCCTTGACCAATCCATCAACTTCAACAACTACCCTTCCGGCATCTGGGCCCATGATATCGTAGGCACCCACAGCACTCCCTTTGAAATTAATAGTCAAGGTCTCTCCTGATCGGGTGGTTTTTCCTATGGTATTCATATAATTTCCAAAACCGGAAAAGGGCGTTTTATCTTCTTTCAGAATAATTTCCCAATTTTCACTTAGCATATTATTATCGATGTCAATCATTTTTGCATTCGAGAAATTATCAGCTGTAAGCGGTTTTAATAAAATATGTTGTTTTAATTTTAATTTATTCACTATAAACAAAGCCTCGAAGGACTGCCTAAATACATCAAAATAAATCTTGTGTCCGGTTTCAAGGTAGGGGTGCACTCCATCCGGACTGAAAACTTTAGTTCCGTTAAGCTCTTTAGATTTATCAGTGAAAATTAGTTGATTGCTGCTAACCATCTTGCTTACCTTGTATCCCAAATTAATTGTTGGGATTTGATAATAATCAGCCACCTTTTCCATGGCCATAATCGAGTTTGGTAATAATCCCTTCATTTCGGTTTGTAGAAAATCCTCTTTGATGGTGTAGACAAAACAGATATCTGTTTTGGAATTATATTGCCATATCTGGCGAACTATTCCTTCCATAGCCCGAATAACCTTGTTCGCTGAGGTACTTCCATCGTTCACGGCAAATTCAACGAAAACCAAATCAGGCTTAAATTTCAATACCTGATCGTGTAACCTAAATACGCCAAAATCAGAGCCGGTTCCACCTATTGCAGCATTCACTTCAGTAAATCTCGATTTTGGAAACTGTTCATTCAGCCATTCCAATGAATACACTCTCCATCCATCCTGAGCAGTTATACTTCCACCTAAATAGGCCACTTTTAAAGTGTCGCCTCGTGTTGCCTTAAGAAAAAAATTAGGAAGGCCATTTCTTGCTTTTAGTTCTTTGGACTCGCCTTTTTCAGTCTTATCTGACGAAAAACAAACGGTACTGAAATTTAGGAATACAATAAAAGTAAGAATAGTAAATAGAATTTTAAAGTTCATTGGTTATTTTTAAATTGGTTATATTTTAAAAATTGGAATCTTTATGTTTTAAGTTAAACTTGTTTTTTCAATTAGATCCCTCTAATTTACCAGACCAAAGGTTTCCTCCGCCAGTTTAATAAATCTTTCATTCTGAAAAAGTGAAACAATATTGATACAATTTTCTTTTCTCATAGCAGTAATAAATGATCAGAAGTAAATTTTACAGACATTAATTAAACATTTTTTCAAACCTAAATTATAATTTATTAATATTAGTAATGTACGAGTCTGTCATTCAATATAGACCAGCTATCTATTCTACTCCGATACTATTTAAAACTCAAACATTTTTTAAGATGTTTGAGTTTTAAAATAAAAGGCTTTAATAAGTGAAATTGTTAGCAATTTCACTTATTAAATTGATCATTCTGATCAAAGGTTATTTCATGAATTTCTGACTGCCTCCATCACTCAATCTGACTATATACATGCCTTTACTTAGACTACTTACATCAAATTTAGCGATATTTCCGTTGGCTACTTTCTCCATCACAATTTGTCCTAAAGTATTGTATATAAAAACTTTAGTATTAATTGTAGCTAATGAAACATTTAGTTCGTTTTCAGCACCGATTGGATTAGGATAAACTATAAAAGAATTTTCATTCACACTTAGAGCAATATTTGAAAAAGTTAATTCATCATCTCTATCGGTTGAAACAGCCCCTGATAAGGTATAACTTGTGCGAGCAACGTTCGATGAACTTAGACCGGAAGGTGCTTTAGGTGCTTGTGTGTCAACAAATGTAAATTTGTTAAAATTTACTAAGCCCGAAGCAAATTCAATGCGAAGAACCTTGTTGTTTCCCGATCCTAAATTAATATTAGTCAACGATACATCCTGATAAATATCCCAGCTTCCGGTATTTGGAACCGAAATGATTGAACCTAACTGTGTTCCATCGAGATAAACTTTAACCTGACCAGTTGTGTACATGGAGGCAACTCTGAAAACGATGTTGTAATTTCCGGCGATTGCATTTATGGTATATTCCAACCATTCACCACTACTTGTCCAACCTACATTATATCCACCACCTGTATCGGTGGTTGTCGAAATATCAACATTTTCAGTAGTTCGATATTGTGATCCGGTATTTCCAGCATCAGCGTCTTGGTATGCAATGCCCTCCCCTCCATTGTCAAAATCTTCAGCCTGAATAATACAAGGGATTGTGCGGGCTGATCCGCCATAAGGACTTTGGCTGACAGTAGTGAATTTTATCCAATTCAGATTAAGTCCTCCGGTAAATTCAAGCCGGAGAATTCTATTTGTTCCTCCAGTAATATTCCTATAAGGAATAACTATATCCTGATAAGCATTCCAGTTTCCAGTGTTGGGTAATGAGATCGTTGATCCGATTTGAG
>Ga0209100_1001285_pt1 | contig 17660 bp, 16 predicted proteins | sample lystaG_FD_185480 | JGI IMG/M metagenome (GOLD analysis project Ga0209100, IMG submission 185480) | Glacier valley bacterial and archeal communities from Borup Fiord, Nunavut, Canada, to study Microbial Dark Matter (Phase II) -... | ecosystem: Environmental > Aquatic > Freshwater > Ice > Glacier ...
TAGTCGGTTTGTGGTGCGCGAACGCCTGAAGCGGTTCGAGCGTCTCGGAAATGATATCGACCACGGCGCCGACATCTTTGAGACCCTTGACCGTTTGAGTCAGCTCGGCTTCTTCAAATCCATCGCAAACCAAGACGGCAACGTGTTTTCCAGTAAGATTTTCCATGCGCGTTACGTACCCGAGGGCGGGTGACTTCCACGTAGCGACGGCTTGCAGGCTGGGCCGGCCAAGATTAATTCGGATCACGATCGCCGAGCAGAACAGCTGGAGAGCAAGGGATCGAAAGGATTCACCTCTAAAAAAGGTGCGCTCGGTTTGGTTCGATTGTCCGATACCGTACAGACTACGAACCCACCTAGTGCTACGCTTTTGGATATGTGTCTCGATGGAAGAGGTCGTCCGGCCCGATGAAAGCCTCGGACAAAACCGTGAAGAACGCGCCGGTCGTTACGGCCGATCAATTAAAAAAGAACGCGATCCTCTATGCGCTCGATTCGACGAGCGAAGAGCTCGTGTTGCGGCAGGGCGAGTTCGTCGAGCTTGCGTTGCGTCAGCAGATCTACGAATCCGAAGAAGAGATTCGTGACGTTTACTTTCCGCTCGATTCCGTTCTTTCGGTCGTAGCGCTGATGCGCGACGGCAGCCAGATCGAGGTAGGAACGATCGGTCGCGAGGGGATGTCGGCTTTTCCGCTTTTGATGGGCGCGAAATCGACCGCGAATTTTTGCTACTGTCAAGTGCGTGGCAACGCGATCAAAATTCCGGCTGAGCTCTTCCGCGAGCTTTTCGCGAACGACCGCGGATTTCGCCAATTACTCGACCGCTATCTCCAGGCATACGTGAACATGCTCGGGCAACTCGCGGCCTGCAATCGGCTTCACAGTATTTACGAGCGCTGTGCGCGCTGGCTGCTCATGACGCGCGACCGGGTGGACGGGGATGAGTTTCCGCTCACGCAAGAATTCCTCGCGATGATGCTCGGCACGGGACGCTCGGGCGTCGCAATTGCCGCGTCGACATTCCAGCAGGCAGGTTTTATCAAATATTCGCACGGCGTAATCCAATTGTTGGATCGCCCGGGCCTCGAAAATGCTGCGTGTGAATGTTACGAAGTCGCCAGCCAACAATTTGGGGGGTTACTGCGAGAGGTTGGGCCTATCGATCCGCGTGTGGAGACGCTCCGGCGATTAGGCAACAAGCACCAACGTTTAGAGAATCAACCCGAGCTGTAGCTTTTCGATTGCAGATGGGCGCGGACCGTCGGCCATTCTGCGGCGGTGATGCTGTACACGTAGGTGTCCCGCAGTGTCCCATTTGCATGAACGGCATGACTGCGGAGAATGCCATCGTGTTTTGCGCCGAGCCGTTCGATCGCCACTCGGCTTTGTCTGTTGAACGAGGACGTGCGAAATTCGACCGCGATGCAGCCGATTCGATCGAATGCATGCGTGAGCAGAAGGATCTTCGCCTCGGTGTTGATTCCCGTTCGCTGCGAGCTCTTGCGGTACCAGGTCGAGCCGATCTCGACGCGTCGATTCACGGCATCGACGTTCATGTACGTGGTCATCCCGACGGCTTTATTCGTCGCGCGTTCGATCACGGCGAACGGGACCATCGAACCGCTAGCGGCGAGGGCGAGTCGGCGCACGATCTCGGCGTTCATCTGCGTTGGATCGGGCACGCTCGTGTACCACAGATTCCAAAGCTCACCATCACGCGCGGCCTCGATCAGGTCGTGCTCGTGAATCTCAGCGAGCGGTTCGAGCCGGATCGTTTCTCCGACGAAGCTGAGCGGCTCGAACCAATGCACGCCCGCGAACGACTAGGTTTTGGCTAGCGATACGGTCGTGTCGAGCGCGTGCGTGAGATCGCCGATGAGATCCTCGATGCCCTCGATGCCCACGGAAAGACGTAAGAGGCCGTCCGTTATGCCGCGACGCTCACGCTCTTCTTTCGGAATCGAACCGTGTGTCATTCGCGCCGGGTGGCAGAGGAGCGACTCGACGCCGCCGAGGCTCTCGGCTAGACTGAAGAGCTTCGTATGTTTTGCAAATTCGAGCGCGCGCGACTCCGGGCCACGCAGCGTGAAGGAAACCATGCCGCCGAAACCACGCATCTGCTTCTTTGCGAGCTCGTGTTGCGGATGTGACTCAAGACCCGGGTAGAAAACGCGTGCGACGTCGTCGCGTCCTTCGAGAAATGCTGCAACGGCTTTTGCATTCGATTCGTGTTCGCGCATGCGGATGGCGAGCGTCTTCGCACCGCGCATCGTGAGCCAGGCATCCATCGGACCCGGCACACCGCCGACCGCGTTCTGATGGAATTTGATCGACTCATGAAGTTCTTTGTTGCTGGTGAGAGCGGCACCGCCGACCACGTCGCTGTGTCCGCCGATGTATTTGGTCGTCGAGTGGACGACAACGTCGGCGCCGAGCGCGAGCGGCGCCTGAAAATACGGCGACGCGAAGGTATTGTCGACGACCACGACTTGGCCGGCGGTCTTCATCTTGGCGATGGCGGCAATGTCGACGAGTTTGAGGAGCGGATTCGTCGGCGTTTCGATCCAGAACAATTTCGTATTCGGTTTGATGGCCGCGCGGACTGCGGCAAGATCGCTCATGTCGACGTAGGTAAACTCGAGTCCATAGCGCGTGAGCACTTTGGTGAACAGTCGATACGTGCCGCCGTAGAGGTCGTCTGTGACGATCGCGTGGTCGCCGGACGAGAGTAAATTGAGCACGGCCGCCGTCGCCGCCATTCCGGAGGAAAAGGCGCTGCCGAATTCCGCTTCTTCGAGCGAGGCGAGTTGCTGCTCGAGCGCGACGCGCGTCGGATTCACCGTGCGGCTGTAATCGAAGCCCTTATGTTCGCCGACGGCGGTTTGCGTATACGTCGAGGTTTGATACACCGGGACGATCGTTGCGCCCGTGGTGGGGTCCGCTGCTTGTCCGACGTGTATCGCGCGCGTGCTGAAATCCATGGACGTGCCCTTCCGGATGGCGTCGCGGGGTGCCTACCGCACCCCATCTTCGGGCCAGAACCCGTAGATCGCGCGGCCGGGTTCCAGGTCCCAGAAGCGCGTGGCATTATCACCGACACCGTACACGGTAGCAAACGGGACGTCGTGGGCGAGGATGGCCCGGACGAGCCGCGCAAAATCGTTTTGCGACATCCACGTCGCCGCGTACCGTTTGAATTTTTGCTCTCGCGTGAGATTGAGCCAGCCGGATGAGTTGGCGACGCTCTCGTGCGCGGGATCGTCTTCCTTCGTGATCGAGCCGATGCGCACGCAAGCGACGCGCACGTCATAGTGATCGCTGTAGTACCGACCGAGCGTCTCGCCAAAGGCCTTCCAAACACCGTATAAGCCATCGGGTCGATATGCCGCTTGCGTGCCGATGAGCACGCCCGAGGCGGGTTCGTAAATCGCCGGCTTGCTCTCGATTTCGTACATTCCGACCGCGTGATTGGAACTGGCGAAAATGACGTGCTTGACGCCGGCGAGGCGCGCCGCCTCAAACGCATTATACGTCCCGGCGATATTCGTCCCATACGTGTCGTTCCACGATGCTTCGACCTCGACGACACCGGCGAGGTGAACGACGGCATCGCATCCCGCAAACGCGACGTGCAGTGCGGCGAGATCCTGAACGTCGAGCTCGACGTCGGCGTCGTGAAGATCGATTCGCACGATCGTATGATCGATGCTGAGTTGCGCGGCGAGGCGGGAGCCGATCGTTCCCGCCGCTCCGGTGATGGCGATTTTCACAAGCGACTAAATGGCGGTGCGGCTCGTTGCCGAAAGAAAGCTGATGATATCCTGACGCGCGAGCACGCCGATCGGTTTATCCCCGTCGGTGACGATGATGGCCGGATTTGCGAGTGTCAGCAGGCGATAGGCCTTGTCGACATCATCGTTGACGCCGAGCATCGGGAAGGGTCGCCCCATCACTTCGCTCACGGGTTTATGCAAGAGATCGGATTGATCGAAGACCGCTTGCATCACGGCGACGTCGTTCACGCTGCCGACGACGCGGTCGCCGTCCATCACGGGTAGTTGCGAAATCTCGTATTTACGTAAGAGATCGAGGGCTTCGCGAACGACGGCATTCGGTCCGACCGTGATGAGTTGCGTGAGTCCGACTTTCGAGCGCAGCACGTCGCCGACGGTATCTTTGCGTTTCCCATCCTCGATGAAGCCGTTGGTCTTCATCCACTCATCGTTGAAGATCTTCGACATGTAGCCGCGACCGGAGTCCGGCATCATCACGACGAGCACGGCGTCCTTGGGCAGCGTTTTCGCTACGCGTACGGCCGCCGCAACGGCGGTGCCGGACGAACCGCCAACCAGCAAGCCTTCCTCGCGCGTGACGCGACGCGCCATGAGAAACGATTCCTTATCGCCGATCCGAATCGTTTGATCGATCACGCGCATATCGACCGTCACCGGCAGATAGGACATGCCGATGCCCTCGACTTTATATGACTTCGGCGTATCGCCCGAATAGATGCTGCCCTCGGGATCGGCGCCGACGACGACGATCTTGGGATTCATCTCTTTGAGATAGCGCGCGGTCCCGGAAATCGTGCCGCCCGTTCCCATACCGCTCACGAAGTGCGTGATCTTGCCACCCGTCTGCTCCCAGATTTCGGGCCCGGTCGATCGGTAATGGGCATCAGGATTGTTACGGTTATGCCACTGGTCGGGTTGAAAAGCGCCGGGGATGTCCGCGGTGAGGCGGTTGGCGACGCTATAGTACGATTCCGGCGAATCGTTGGCGACGTTCGTCGGCGTGACGACCACCTCGGCGCCATAGGCGCGCAAGAGATCGATCTTCTCCGATGACATCTTGTCGGGCATGACGAGAATGCAACGGTAGCCGCGAATGGCCGCCGCCATCGCCAGGCCCGTGCCCGTATTGCCGCTCGTCGCCTCAATGATCGTCGCCCCTTTTTTGAGTGTGCCGCTGGCCTCGGCTTCCTCGATCATGGCGACCGCCGGGCGATCTTTGACACTCCCACCCGGATTGACGAACTCGACTTTCGCGAGCACGAGACATTCCGCACCGTCGGTGACTTTGTTGAGACGAACGAGTGGGGTCCGCCCGACGGCTTCGAGTGCGTCGTTGAAATAGTGCATTTCGCCGCTGCCGGTTTTGGGTAGAGGTGTGCTGATCGCCATAGTGATTCGCGCTTCCGCAACCGCGGGGACGCTGCCTGCGTCAAAGGCTTGCCGGACTTCCGTCCCTTTGGAAGGAGACTTTTCGTGCCGACCGACTTTCGTAGCGGTTCTGTTTTTCCACGACGAGGGCGTGACTCGATCGAAGGGTTTTTGTGGATCGCGCGTTTGTTCGATAAAGCACGCGCGGCGCGTGACGAAACGATTTTCGATTACATCTACCCGTGCCCGATGGACCGGGCGGTGATGGACCGCTGGGGAATCAGCGAACGCGTCTTCAATGCCGCGATCGAAAACGCGCATACCGATGAAGAGATCGTCGCTTGGCTGCGGGCGCGCGTTCCGCAAAAAAATCGCGATGAGGCAAATCGCTGGCTCCTCGAAGAAAAAATCGGGAACCTCGAGAAGCAAGATACAGAAGAGGGCGTCGTCCCGGCCTGAGCCAATGCGCTCGGCATGAAGCGCATGCGTCCGCTCGCCGCCATTTTTCTCATCGGGCTCGCCGCATGCGGCGCACCGGCGTTGCCGACATCGCAGAACTATGCGACCTTGCAAGGCCGCGTGCTCGATGCGGCAACGAATACGCCGATTCCCGGCGCCGTCGTCACGGTCAACTTTGTGAGCAATTCGGCGCCGACTGGGCCCGATGGCAGCTTCAAGGTTCAAAACGTGCCGATCGGACAGGACGATTACTCGGCTACGGCACCGGGCTATGCGGGCTCGGCAACCGCAAGTACCTCGTTTGCCCCGGGGCAGACGGTCACGGTCACCATTACGTTGCAGAAATCGTCGTAGCACCACACGTCGTCGTCGCTCCCGATAAGTTCAAGGGGAGCGCAAGTGCGGCGGCGATCGCCGCGGCGATTGCTGCGGGACTGCGCGACGTGCATCCGTTGTTCGATGTCCGGATCGTGCCGATGGCCGATGGCGGGGAAGGCACGGTCGAGGCGTTCCTCGCCAGCGGCGCGATCGCGCGCACGGCGCGCGTGCTCGGTCCGCTCGGCGATACGGTTGATGCAGGGTTCGCTCGTGAGGGCACGGTCGCCGTGCTCGAAATGGCGGCGGCCTCGGGACTCGAACTGGTTTCTCCCGCGCGTCGCGATGTGCTCGCTGCGACCACCTACGGGACCGGCCAACTGATTTTGGCGGCGCTCGATGACGGGGCCATTCGCATCGTGCTCGGTATCGGCGGCAGCGCGACCAACGATGGTGGTGCGGGTGCGCTTGCCGCACTTGGCGTCCGCTTTCTCGACCGCTTCGGTCTTGCACTCGACCCGACGCCTGCGCGGCTCGCCGACGTCACTTCGATCGATGTCAGCGGTCTCGATCCGCGGCTAGCCTCAGTCGACCTCGAGATCGCCTGTGATGTCGATAATCCGCTCCTCGGAACGAACGGCGCAACGAGCATGTACGGCCCGCAAAAGGGCGCGACCGGAGCGATCGCCGAGCGCGCCGAGCGCGGATTGCGTGCGCTCGCCGATGCCATCGCCGTCTCGACCGGCCGCGATCTGCGCGATCTTCCCGGTGCCGGCGCCGCGGGCGGTCTCGGCTTTGGACTCGCATCGCTTGCCGGAGCGCGTTTGCGTCGTGGCGTCGATGTCGTCGGCGACGTGCGTGGACTCGATGCGGCGCTCCGCGGGGCGGCGTATTGCATCACGGGCGAAGGGCGCATCGACGTGCAAACGCTCCATGGTAAAACCGTCGCCGGTGTCGCCGAACGCGCACGCGCGTTCAGCGTCCCCGTCTTTGCCATCGGCGGAAGCATCGATCATACGGCGGAGCTTGCGCTCTTCGAATTGGGTGTCGTGTGCGTGCCGATTTGCGCAACGCCGATGTCGCTCGAAGAAGCGATGGCGGGTGCGCTGGAACTCGTGCGCGCTGCGGCCGCGCGGATCGCTAGGTCGAGGCCGGTTCTTTCGGGCCCGACTGGCGAAACTTAACGAACGAGGCGCGATTTGCAATCGCATCGTCGACGATCTCGATGATGACGTGCGCGAGTTTTTCCGAATCGTGTCGCACGTTTTGCGTTTCGCTGATGACCTGGGCGCGCACCACCTTCACGCCAAGCTTTGTAAGCTCCGCGTCATCGACGAGGACGGGAAGCTGGCCCTCCTCGGCATAGATGCTGCGCAATTTGCTCGGGAGTTGATCGTTGACGACCACGATGTCGCACACGTTCGCGCGCGCTTGATCGAGCAGCGTCTTGACGTGTGCCGAGGCGGTAAAGGCATCCGTCTCCCCCGGCTGCGTCATCACGTTACACACATAAATCTTGATCGCACTCGATGCCTCGACTTCGCGCGCAACCCGATCGACGAGCAGGTTCGGCATGATCGAGGTGTAGAGCGACCCCGGGCCGAGCACGATCGCGTCGGCATCGCGAATGGCCTCGATCACCTCATCGAGCGGCGCGGCGTAGGGCGGATCGAAGAAGACGTCTTTGATGGGTTTGGTCGCGTGCGAAATATTCGATTCGCCCTCGACGATCGTTCCATCGACGAGCGTCGCGCACAGCCGCGCGACACCGAGCGTTGCGGGCAGCACGCGGCCTTTGATATTGAGCACGCGGCTCGACACTTTGATCGCCTCATCGAAATTGCCGGTAATGCCGGTCATCGCGGCGAGAAACAAATTGCCGAACGAATGTCCCGTAAGACCTTCGCCTTCACGAAAACGGTAACGGAAGAGATCGGTCACCAGCGCTTCGTCATCGGCCAACGCTACAAGACAATTCCGAATGTCGCCCGGCGGTAAGACGCCGAGTTCTTTTTGCAAACGACCCGAGCTTCCGCCATCGTCACTCACGGTCACGACTGCGCTGAGATTTGCCGTGTAGCGTTTGAGGCCGCGCAGCAGCGTCGAGAGACCGGTGCCGCCGCCGATCGTTACGATCTTGTAGCCGCGCTTGAGACGCGTTTCGATCAGCGCATCGATCATGCGATCGGTTCCGTACGGCTGCACGGCGGTGACGATCGAATTGAGCCAACGCCAAATACCGAGCGCGATGAGAACGACACCGAGCGCCATGAACAAGAACGAGATCTTGTCGGCGGGAATGACGTCGCCAACGATATTGTCGACGAGCTCGTTGATGCGGAAGTGGGTGCCTTCGTCGGTGAGCCAGCGCGAAATACCGTTGACGAGCACGATCGCCCCGAGAATCGCGACGAGCAGCCAGCGCTTCACGCCGAGGCCCGGCATGAACCAGCGCATGATGTTGATCGAGCGCTTCATCGTTCGATATCCCGCATCTCGGCGGAGACGACCAGACTCGGATCGGCTGCTAGATGCGCTTGAATGCGGCGCATGAGATAGACCGATCGATGTCGACCGCCCGTGCAGCCGATGCCGATCGTCACTTGCGACTTGCCTTCCTTGCGATACTCGGGCATGAGAAAATCGAGCAGCGGCAGCGTCTTCTCGAGGAACGTGCCGGTCTCGGGAATCGCCTCGAGATACGCGGCGACCGGCGCGTCATCGCCGGTGAGCGGGCGCAGCTCGGGGACGTAGTGGGGATTGGGCAAGAAACGCACGTCGAAGAGACAATCCGCATCGAGCGGTACGCCGAATTTGAATCCGAAGGCCAAGAGCGCGACGCGCAGTTTGACGGCGCCGTTCGCCCCGAGAAACGTGCTCTGAATACGACTCTTGAGCATCCCGTGCGTGAGATGCGAGGTATCCCAAACGTGGCGCGCGCGATCGCGCAGCGGCGCAAGCGACGCGCGTTCTTTGGCGATCGCGACGGTGAGATGATCGGCGTCGTTGGCAAAGGGGTGACGGCGACGCGTTTCGCTGTACCGTCGCACCAGTGCCTCATCGCTTGCATCGAGGAACAGGAGATCGGGTGCAAACCCCGCCTCGGTCAACGCCTCGAGCGCCGCGAGCGGATCGCCGAAGGGACCGTGCGTACGCACGTCTAGGGCGATTGCGACGCGATGGATTCCGCCTTGCTCGACGAGTGCCACCAAGGCCATCGAGAGGTTCGGCGGTAAATTATCCAGGCAATAGTAGCCGAGGTCCTCGAACGACTTCATCGCCTGGCTCTTGCCTGCCCCGGAGAGTCCCGTTACGATAACCAAAGACTGCAGGCTCATCGACATACCGCAAGGATCATGAAGCTTTTTTCGCCCGAGAAAGCAAACGCCCTTATCCCGATCCTCTCGCCGCTGCTCGATGAGCTGTGGACGAAGCGTCGCGAGCTTGCTATCCGACTGCTCGAGAGCGATCCGGCGCTACGCGCGAGCCGGCCTGCGGAGACGCACGACCGCCGCGTATCACGCAAATTTACCGAGCTCAAAGCGGAGATCGTCCGGTTGATCAACCGGATCGAGGCGCATGGCTGTGTCGTAAAAGACCTCGATCTTGGCTTGTTGGATTTCCCAGCGCTACGGGATGGCCGGCCGATCTATCTGTGTTGGAAAGCGGGTGAGTCACGTCTCACGCATTGGCATGGGACCGACGAGAGCTTCGTCGATCGGAAACTGCTCGACGTGTAACGAAAAACGGGCACCTTGCGGCGCCCGTTTTTCGTTATCGGCGTGCGCCGGTTAGCCTGCGGCGACGGGGTCCACCTTGATGAAATCCTCGGCGAGACCCTGGAGGCGAACTTCACCGAATTCGACCGTGTAGGCACCGGCGGCAAAATCTTTCACTTCGCCGACTTCGGGTACCGTTGCAAGCTGCGGGATCTTGGTGCGAATCTCGTCGGGGAGCTTCACTTTGTCGCCGACGGCAAGTTCCGGTGCCTCGAACAATTTTTCCAGATCGGCGAGCAGCACGGCAAGCGGGATGCCGTAGCCCTCGCTGACTTGCTCGATCGTCTCGGTTTCGCTAATCGCGCAATTCGCGCAGCCGCCGAGATGGAAGCGCGCGAAAACGCGACGCGCACCGGCATGCACTTTGAATGCGTTCTCGACGGTCAGACCCTTATTGAAATGGGGCACGTTCTCTCCTACGGGGGCGGTGCTGTCACAAGCAGTATTCCTTCAGACGCCGGTATGGCCCCGCTGGTTGCGGCCGTCCGATCCCACGCGAGACGTAGGCCCTCGAGTGAGAGATCACCTCGTAGGACGCGCTCGACTTCGCGTTTGAGCTGTTCGGTTTGGAGAACGTCGAGCGAAACGCCCACGGCGGAAGCAAGCGAAGCGAGCGCACCTAGCTCGTCCGGCGCGTACGATTCGCCCGCCGCTTTGCTCCCGATAACGAGCGTTCCGGTCAAGTGCCCGCGGACGATGAACGGGAACGCGCGCTCGCCGGCAAACGCGCTGTCCGTCCCATCCAGCGTAAGGGGCTCGCGGAACGCCCGCATTCGGACGAGCGCCGGATCGTTTTCATCGATGGCGGTCGCGCTCTCGTCAGTCGTTGCCACACACACGAAACGCGCAGGTTCGGCAAGATAGATTGCCGCCCGCATCGCCCCCGCATACCGAACGACCGTTTGGAGCGCGCGCGTTTCGAGAACGTCGATATCGGTGATGAACGATGCCTCCTGTGCAAACCGGCGGAGTGCGGCCTCGGCTTCGTGTCGTTCGCGGAAGAAGACATCATCGACGAAGCGGTCGACGCGTCGATGAATCGATTTGAGCGACAGCCCGAGCGCGAGCGAGAGCGCAAGTTCGATCGCGGAACTCGTCGTATGCGATACGTCGACCAGAAATCGGCCGAGAAACCATTCGAGAATGCCCAGTGCGAGGACGACGACGATGGACACGCCGCCGAAAACGATCGCTCGATTGACGACGAATCCGATGTCCAACACGCGATATTTCAAGATCGCGTATCCGGTACCGAATGGAATTGCGAGCAGCGTGAGTGGTAAGAGATAGATCCAGTCGGCGGTGCTGCGGTTGAGCAACAACACGATCTCCGCGATCAGTCCCGTAAATCCGAACGCGAGCGAGAAGGAAACCCAGCGAACGCGCTGCTTGTCCTCCGCCGAGGCGCGCATCGTCGCGATCGTAAACGCCGTCGTCGAGGCCGCAAGGAAGTAGACCCACGGCAATTTCATGATCGTCACGATCGAGCCGGCCGGCATGCGCAAAAATGCGACGACGGAAATCTTGTCGTAGATCAGCAGACCGATGAGGATCCAAACGATGACCGGATTTGCGCGCCGAATCCAGGCGCGCGCTCCAACGTTCGTGCGCACGGGAAAGATCGTCGCGAAGCGGATCGCTTGACCGAGGCCGGCAAAAGCGCAAACCTGATTGAGGATGAGATAGGCAAGGATGCTGACGCCGCTCAAGAAATGTTCGGGCGAATTCGAAAGCCCGAGTGCAAACAAGATGAAGAATGAAGCAAGAGCGCGAGCTTCGGGAAGATCCGGTCGACGAAACACGATGATCCCGGCGACGAGGCCCATCGCAAGACGGAGAAATGCGTAAACATAGATTATACCGGGCGAAGCCCCGGTATTGCGAGCGATCGTCAGATCGACGACTTGCGTCGCACCGTTACGATGCCGCCGCATGTGAAAGACGTCACCCGGATCGGCTTTCGAATAGCGTAAACGTTCGCTCAAACTTTGGTCGACCAGCTCCACTTGATCGCCGGGTGCGAGCACGAGCGCGACGGGAGCTTTCGGCTCGACCGTACGTACGCGGAACGTTGTGAGCGAGCGCGCGGGATCGGCGAGCACCGCGGTAAAGCCTTGGTCGCCGACCTTGTCGGCAACGACGATGTCGCCGACGAGGCTGATGAGAACCCCGACGATACCGAGGAACGCAAAAAAACGCCAAAGCGATGGCTTCATACGAATGCGTTCGCCGTGTAGGCTCACGAGGCTTGCGACAAAAGGCTATGCGGAGGGCGCCTGTAAGCCGGATTCTGTCCGGGTCCGAAGACCGTGGATCATCATCTCTCTTGGGCCGCCGTTGCCGACGACCTCGATGCGACGTAACTCGTTCGGACGGGAATCCGCGACGCGCGAGGCGTCGTAATCGAGCGGTCTTGCTTCAGGTGGGGTTTACCCGCGCCCACGTCTCCGTGGAGCGCCGTGAGCTCTTACCTCACGATTTCACCCTTGCCGCAGACGAATCTGCGGCGGTTTGTTTCTGTGGCACTTTCCTTCGAGTCGCCCCGAGCGGACGTTATCCGCCACCACGCCCTATGAAGCCCGGACTTTCCTCGCCGCAAGCGGCGCGATGATCCAGCGTCCTCCGCCCGCGCATCATACGCGAACGATCTGCTTCAGGCAAGAAAAAAACTCGCGTGTTGCGCGAGCTTTATCGATTGGTGGAGGATAGGAGACTCGAACTCCTGACCCCTTGCATGCCATGCAAGTGCTCTACCAACTGAGCTAATCCCCCGAGGCCGACCGACGACGATTTGGGAGCGAAGCGGCGCGGTCCTGCATGTCGCGCTCCTCGGATGGGGACGGAACGCCGCGTAAAGCGGTATTGAGATGCAGCCAGAGCGTTTCGCCGCATTCGTTACGGATACCGAGCCGCTCGCCGCGTTGCGTCTCGCCGGTGAGCAGCGAGCGTAAGACGGGAAAATCGGCTGCGGGTAAGGCCGTGCCATCGCCGCGCAAATAGGTCACACCGGAAACGCGCGCCGTGAAGCGTTCGGCGCTGCCGAGGATCGGCCGCAGGATGGCGCGTGCTTTCTCGCACGCATACGTAATCCGCGCGCGATCGTCATATGTGAGCACGCCACAAGCAAACGCGTCGCGGTTGTCAATCGATCGCGGCTGGATACCGGGACCATCGGCCGGCGCGATGACCACAAAAACCGATCGGTTTATCATTTCGTAACACCCCGACCTCCGATGCATTCACGATCGGCTGCATACGCGAAGTCTTGCTGGAGTATTCCGCATCGGGCGTCGATCGAGACAAGGAATCGCGCCCGATCGGTAAAGGCTTGACCTGATCGGGGTTAAGCTTTGGTCAGTAACAGCGCATCCATCCGACGCAGCCGGTCGGCCATCGTTTGCATCACTTCGACGGCAAAAAACGGCGTATTGTGAACCAGATCCAAAAAACGCTTTTGCGAGATGGGAACCACCTGCGACGGCTTCGTCGCAACGGCGGTAGCGGTGCGCTCTTTGTGCTCGATCAGCGCGAGTTCTCCGAACATGCCGCCCGGGCCGATATGCTCGAGGGATCGCTCGCCGATCTGGATTTCAATTTCGCCTTCGATGACGATGTACATGACATCACCGGGATCGCCGATTTCGACGATATGCTCGCCAACGGCAACCGCTTGCATTTCAGAATCGTGGCGGAAAACCTCAATCGTCGTCATAGCGGTCGATTGGGGATGCAAGAGAGTGGCTCCTTGATCGACCCTCACCGCAAGCGGCCGGTGACAAAAAAGCAGCAATCGTCGAAACAGTGCTTGAGAGAAAAGAAAAAACCCGCGTCGGCGGGCTTTTGAAACTTGGAGACGTGGAGATTCGAACTCCAGACATCCTGCTTGCAAAGCAGGCGCTCTACCAACTGAGCTACGTCCCCGCGACGCGTCCTCTTCCGGATCGGCGCGGGCCCACCCTTCGTTCCTAGGGTGATACCATTTTGACGAAGCGTTCGACGAAGCGGGGATCCCACTGTTTTCCGGCGCCGTCGGTGAGGATGCTGCAGGCTTTTTCGATCGTCATGCCTTTGCGATATGGACGCGTTGAAACCATGGCATGGTAGGCGTCCGCGATGCTGATGACGCGGGTCAGGCGCGGAATCGCCTCACCTTTCAGTTTGAGCGGGTAACCGCTGCCATTCCACGATTCTTGGTGCGTCTCGACGAGGGTGGATATGCGGCGCATTTGCGGGATCGGGCTGAGGATGCGTGCGCCGTCGCCCGGATGTTTGCGCATGATGTCGAATTCCGCGTCCGTCAGCGGGCCTTCTTTACCAAGAATGCTCTCGGGTGTGCCAATCTTGCCGACATCGTGCAGCAGGGCGCCGAGCCGCAATTCCTCGAGTTCGGTTTCTGCGTATGCGAGCAGTTTGCCGAGCTTCATTGCATAATTGGCAACGGCGTGCGAATGGCCGCTCGTGTATTTGTCGCGGACGTCGACGGCTTGTGCGAGCGCGAGCGCCATATCGATGTTGCGGCCGCCGGATCCGGCGACACGTTCGGCCGCCTTCTCGATCGCATGCGGGCCGGTGGAAAACTGTTTGGAGGTGAGCACGGCAAAGAACGCTTCTTGCGCGAGTCGCTCCCATTCGGCATTGATGTTCCGGTTGGCAACGTGGAGTCGGTTCCGGCCACCGTATTTGGCGACGTAAAGCGCTTTGTCGGCGATCTCCAGCAGTCGGTCGGCCTGCGATCCGTGCATCGGCGTCTCGGCGATTCCAATTGAAATCGTGCACGCGGGAACGCCGTCCGGCGTATTTTCGGCGATCCGTTCGATGAGTCGACGCGCGCGTATCGTCGCTTCCTCGACCCCCGTACTGGGCAGCACCATGAGGAATTCTTCGCCGCCGTAGCGCGCGGCGACCTCATGGGACTCGACGCTCAATTTCAATTCGCGTGCAACGTAGCGCAGGACACTATCGCCCACCAGATGTCCGTAGGCGTTGTTGATGTCGCGCATTTTGTCGACGTCGATCATCATCAACGAAAGCGGATTTTTCGAGGAACGCGCCTGCGCAAAAAGCGCCGTATACTGCTCCATTGCAAAGCGGTGATTATAGAGTTCCGTTAATCCGTCTGTAATTGCTTCGTAACGCAAACGCTCGTAGCGTTCGGCGGTAATGACCGCGGAGCCGACCATGTTTGCGACGGCTTCGAGAAATTGCGCATCGTCGGCCGAGAGCGTTGGGGATTGCAGCGAGATATCGAGCGCGCCAACGCCGTCGCCATCGACGACCATGGGAACGACGATCCGCGTTCCCTCGCCGCGATCGCGCACGAGTGTCTCGCGTGTCTCGAGCGATTCAGCTACGGTGCGATCGGACTTCTCGCGAATCGAGACCTGCGCGCTGCCGGCACCGTAAACTGCGGCGAGCTGCATCGAGACCGAATCGATGATCGCATCGGCTCCGCGATGATCGGCGAGCGTTTTGGCAAGATTGCTCAACATGTTGAGCTGCGCGCCGCGGATTTCGAGCGTCGGATCGCCTTCGCTGATGTGGAGGCCGCGTTTGCTGCCGCTGATTCCCGCCCCGATGACGCGGGCGATTTTCGCCAGCGCCGTTTGCACGTTTGCATCCCAAGTACGGGTCGTCGTATAAACGTCGACGACGAGCAGTCCGGCCGGTTTGCGTTCGCTGAGGAACGGCACGATGACGCTTGCGCGAACGTTTGAAAAGCGCAGGGCGCGACGCTGACTCTCGGTGATCGGATAGCGGTCGAAATCCTCGATGGCGACCTGTAGGCCGGTCTCGAGCGCATTGACCATAAAGGCCGGAAGTTGCGCGAGTGGGTGCATCGAGCCGAGCAGCGAGGGCGTCGCTCCGCTGGTTTCGTGCGTTACGACGAGGCGCTTATTAACGGCATTGTAACGATACACGACGGCACGATCGATACCCAGCAAGACCGGAAGACGCCCGACGACGCGCTGCAAACCGGCACCGACGTCGCGCCGGGATGCCAGTCGTTTGAATTCGTCGAGGAGGGCATCGACCGGACTTACGACGGGCGTCGAGAGTACTGACAAAAAAAGCGACTCCAAGCGAACAAGTGACGAGCTTTGGTAGGGTTCGGCAAAACGCCGTCGGATTGTGAGAGTCCTCACGCCACGACGGAGCTTTCTTGACGACCAGCGCCTTGCCAATGGACGGTAGTGTGTATCCCGATGCGGAGCGCGTCGATCATGTTGACGACTATCATGGGACGCTCGTCGCCGACCCGTATCGGTGGCTCGAAGATGTGGATTCCGCGCAGACGACGGCCTGGGTGCAAGCGCAGAACGACCTGACCGAACGCGTTCTTTCCCGGTCCGAGCGACGCGCGGGTATTCGCAAGCGACTTTCGTCGCTTTGGGACTACGAGAAGTTCGGTATCCCGCAGGCCGCGGGTGGGCGTTTCTTTTATTCGAAAAATTCTGGACTACAGAACCAAGCCGTTTTGTACACGACGCGGGCGCTCGGCGCTACGGCACGCGTGCTGATCGACCCCAATACATTTTCGAGCGATGGCACCGTGGCACTCTCGGGACTTTCGATTAGCCAAGACGGTCGGTTCGTAGCATATTCGACCTCGGCGTCCGGATCGGATTGGCAAACCTGGCGCATTCGCGATGTCGCCTCGGGCCGCGATCTCAACGATGAAGTGGCGTGGAGTAAATTCTCCGGCGCGACCTGGCTGCGTGACGGGAGCGGCTTTTTTTACAGCCGCTTCGAGGCTCCGGAGAACCAGACGCAATTCAAGAATGCGAATTACGATCACAAAATCTATTTTCACGCGGTCGGGACGGACCAGTCCGCCGATCTACTCGTGTACGAGCGGTCCGATCACAAAGACTGGACGTTTAGCGCCCAGGTCACCGAAGACGGTCGCTATCTGCTCATCTCCGCCACCAAAGGGACGGACTCGCGCAATCGCGTGTTCGTACGCGATCTTCAAGCCGCCGAGAGCGCGGTGCGCGGTCTCTTTGCCGCCGGCGATGCGCAGTATGGATTCGTCGGCAATGTCGGCACGACGATGTACTTTCAAACCACGAACGATGCGCCGCTCGGACGGCTGATCGCAATCGACGTCTCCGCACCGCAGCACATGACGACGGTCATCGCGACATCCGACGATACACTCGAGAGCGTCGAATTCGCGGGCAACCGATTTTTTGCGGTGTACTTGAAGGACGCACATTCTGTCGTGCGCGTCTTCGAACGAAGCGGCGCGTTTGCGTTTCCGGTCGTCTTGCCGGGCCTCGGGACCGCCTCCGGCTTCTCGGGCCGCACCGACGATGCGACGCTCTACTTTGCCTACACCTCGTACGTCTCTCCCGCGGCGATCTACGCGCTCGATGTGGCCCGTGGCACGACGACTCCCGTCTTCACGCCGAAGCTGACGTTCGATCCCACCGCCTTCACCAGCGAGCAAGTTTTTTATACGAGCAAAGACGGGACGCGCGTTCCGATGATCGTCTCGTCCAAAGCGGGTCTACCGCGCGACGAGGCAGCGCCGACGATTCTCTACGGCTACGGCGGCTTCGACATTTCGCTCACGCCCGCGTTTTCGCCGGCGATTCTGGCTTGGCTCGAACTCGGCGGCCGGTACGCCGTTGCGAATATTCGCGGCGGCGCGGAGTACGGTGAGGCATGGCATCTCGCCGGCACATTCGAGAAGAAGCAGAACGTCTTCGATGATTTCATCGCCGCGGCCGAGTATCTGATCGCGCAGCGCTCTACCTCCAAGGCCAAACTGGCGATCGCCGGAGGCAGCAACGGAGGATTGCTCGTCGGCGCCTGCATGACGCAGCGGCCCGATCTCTTTGCCGCCGCCCTCCCGGCGGTCGGCGTCATGGACATGCTTCGTTTCCAACATTTTACGATCGGATGGGCATGGACGGCCGAGTATGGGTCGGCGGATGTGCCC
>Ga0209100_1001288_pt1 | contig 17606 bp, 21 predicted proteins | sample lystaG_FD_185480 | JGI IMG/M metagenome (GOLD analysis project Ga0209100, IMG submission 185480) | Glacier valley bacterial and archeal communities from Borup Fiord, Nunavut, Canada, to study Microbial Dark Matter (Phase II) -... | ecosystem: Environmental > Aquatic > Freshwater > Ice > Glacier ...
AATAGTGAAAGGGAAGGTATCACATGAAAAGAATGAAAAGAATAATATCATTAACAATAGTATTAATGATGATAATTTCAAGTATGACAACTACAATATATGCAGCAACTCCAACAAATACTGATTTTATTAAAGTGGAGTCAAGTAGCAATCATACACTAGCAATTAAAAGTGATAGAACATTATGGGTATCTGGTTCTAATGAAAAAGGTCAGTTAGGATTAGGTAGTGGGATAACAAGCGTATCAGAGTTTACGCAAGTTATAATGCCTGAAGAAGTTGCAGACATAGCTGTAGCAGAAGATTTCTCATTGATATTATTATTATCAGGAGACGTGTATTATTTCGGAGATAGAAGTACAGGATTATCTGGAGATAATAATATAGTTGGAATAGCATATACACCTGTTAAAATAGAGCTAATAGCTCCTGAAAATACGGCAGGAGGGACAAGTTTAGTTCAAAAAATAGACTTAGGTTCAAAACACGCTATAGCATTAACATCAAGTGGCAGTGGATACGACGGTATGTATATGTGGGGAGATAATTCCAGAGGACAATTAGGAAGTAGTGCAGCAGAACAATTTGAAGCAGGTGCTGAGTGGTACGGGTCACTAGGTACTGTAATGCAAGATATGTCAGCAGGAGATTATTTCACAGTGGCAATTGCAGATGGTAAAATAAATTTCTCAGGTTCAAATATAAACCATGAATTTAGTTCCGGAGAAATAGCATTTAAAAGTGACTGGATAGAAATGAGTACAGTAAATTTATTTTCAAAAGTAGATTGCGGAGATACATTTACGGCATTGATTGAAGAAGGAACAGGAAATTTATATACATTTGGAAATAATACTGGGGGAAGACTAGGTATAGGTAATATGATGCCGGCTTATGGAATTCAAAAAGTATTTGACGGTCAAGTTACTGAAATATCATCAGAAGGGAGTAACACATTATTCAAAACAATTAATAATGAAGTTTATGGATTTGGTATCAATAGTAATGGTGAACTTGGGGACGGTATGAAATCAAACGTTACAAGTCCTAAAAAATTATATTTCGGATATAAACCAACATCTGTGAATATGGGATTTAACTCATCAGCTATAACTACTACTCCAAATGATACATTAATAAGTTATTTCTCAGGAAATAACAGTGTGAATAAATTTGGATTATTAGACACAACAAAAACTGAATTGTTACTGTATGAAAATGTATCAAATGAAATAGTTAGAATAAATCCTACGGCAATAATTTTTGCAGAAGATAACATAGAATACATGGTTGGTGACGAATTTAGATTAAGTTATATGATAGAACCTAGTGTAGCTAATGATTATAGCATAGTTTGGGATATAAGTGGTGAAAATATAACAGCAGACGGAACGGGATTATTAAAAGGTATTAAAGCATCAAAAAATAACAATGTAACTGCACATATGCTTGATATAGACGGGAAAAATTTAAATGTAGAAGACAGCATGATAGTAAATATATTAGGTATATACCCTGATAGTTTAAGTATAGATAGTGATATTATAACATTAAACGTAGGTAACACAGTAGAAATTGTTTATACAGTTGGACCTGAGAATGTAACAGATAAATTTGAACCTATACATTCATTTGAAGACGGTAAACCATTAAATGAGGCAGCAGTAGAAATAATAGTTACTGATATAGCTAATCAATATGCTAAAATAGAGGTTAAAGGAACTAAGCAGGGAAATGAGAATCTTAAGCTTTGTGTGTTGAATAGTGTTGGAGAAGAGACATGCGACACAATAAACATTATAATAGATGACCCTAATCGTATAGTACCAACAGAAGTTAGAGTATTAGGTGAGGCAAAAATAGAAAAAACAAATAAAGATAGTCCGGTAAATATTAGAGATATAGCTAATACATTATATGAAATATTACCAATAGATGCTGTAAACAAAGAGGTAACATTGACATCAGATAACGAAGCAACATTTATAATAGACAATGAAACAGGTATACTGACAACAGTTGGACCTGGAAAAACATATTTAACAATAAAAACAGTTGAAGGTACTGGTGTAGGTAAAATACCTGTTAATATATTACCTAGTAATGATGATTTAAACACAGGAAAATATGTGACTAGTATAACTATAGGAGGAACTTCACCAAGACAGATTTTATTAAATCAAAAAGATATAATATTAGTGTCTGTATTACCAGTTACAGCAGAAAATAAAAATATTAGTTGGGAATTGAGTGATACTACAGTAGTTGATGTGATTGAGTTATCAGATGAGGGTGGATACAAGAGATTCGAATTAACAGCTATAAAATCAGGTACAACTACATTAACTATAAAATCAGCAGAAAATGATGAAATAGCAAGCAGTATAGTAATAAACGTACCTGTTGTAGACCCAGTAGACCCTATAGACCCTATAGACCCTATAGACCCTATAGACCCTATAGACCCTGTAAAAGATGTATTCACAGTGAAAGTAACAGGAGAAAGTACAGTACAAGAGGAGAAAGAAATAAAATTGAGTGCTACTGTTAAAAACCAAAAGGGTGAGACAGTTAATAAACAAGTTAATTGGACTTCTAATAATACTCCAATAGCAACAGTATCATCAACTGGAATAGTTAAAGGAGTGAAACCGGGAAGTGTTATGATAACATCTAGTTTAGTCGAAGAACCTGAAAAAACTGGAACAATAACAATAACTGTAAAACCTAAAGATATTATAGATGATACTGAAATAGAAAAAGACACAGGAGAATATGATTATAATTTAGAGCCTGAATATGACCCTTATACTAAATGGGAGAAAGAAACAAATAGGAAAGATAAAGAAATAAAAGATTATGGTGGATTCTTTGTGGGAAAAACAATAGAGATAAAGGTTAAATTAAAAGGTGACAATAAAGATATAAACTCTTTTAAATGTACATCTAGTGATGATGATATTATAAGTACAGAAGTAATAAGGTTAACTAAAGAAGATAAGGATTTTAAGGTTAATGATGACGAGAATAATATGTATTGTATATTAACAGCAGAAGATACAGGAAAAGCTCGAATAACATTAAATATAAATAATGTTAAAGAAATAGTTGAATACACTTATGAAGATGAAGACAGCGATGAAATAGTAAGTAAAGATTTAGAAGTTATAGAATATTATTTAGATGTAGAAGGTATGAGTATAACTACAGAAACAGAGATTGATACGATAGAAAAAGAGGTAAAAACTTTAGCAACATTAAATTTAACAATAGGACAAATAGGTACAGCTAAAGTTAAATTAACACCTGAAGGAGCAGACCAAAGTATAACATATAGTAATCCAAGTAGTATAATTACTAAAATGGAATATGATTTATCACAGGAAAATGGAAGTATATTTACGTTTTTAGGTAGAAGCGTTGGTACTACAGAAGTATTGATGACATCTAACAAAAATAGTCAAATTTATGGTAAAATAGTAGTTAATGTAAAATTAACTGATAAAGACGTAATTAAATTAGAAAACGTAAATTATACTAGAGCAGATAAAGACTTAAGAATAAAATTTACGATGCCTTTAAAACAATCAACAATAATTGATGACTATGTTTATGTTTCATCTGAACCATTAGGTAATGATAGAATAGAAGGAATTAAAGTATCATTAGTAGATGGAAGAACAATACAATTAACAAAGGAAAACGGTTGGGAACGTGGAAAAATATATTATGTTATATTGATTAAGAATATAGAAAGTTCTTCTGGCATTAAATTAGGGAGAAATATATCTTATAAGATAAATATGAAATAAGTAATAGAATGAATATAGACAAATCAGCAGAGATTGATTTAGAAGTTCAAAATCAGTCTCTGATTTGTATATAGGTGTGTGAAGGGAGATTTTTATAAAAATTGAAAAAAAATATAAAATTTTTATTGATAATACCTGTTATAATATTAACATTAATATTGGGAATGAGTATTATATCAAATAAAAGTAAGCATAATGAGATAACAGAGGAAGTTGAACAGGAAGAAGTAATTGAAACAGAGGAAAATATAGAGATAAAAGAAGAAATTAATAAGGAATATAAATATATAATATACACAGATATTGAAAATATAGCAGAAAATAGCTTAGTGATATTTACGAGTGAAAAGTGTGAATTCTGTATAGAATACTTAGATAAGATAAAAGAGAAATATAGTAACACAAACACTAAAATATATTTAGTAGATATGGAAAAAGAATATAATAAAAGTGCGTGGGTAGAACTAAATATAAAAGGAATACCTTATGCTATAGAGGTACAAGATGGAATAATACAAAATACATATTTAGGGTTAGAGTCATTTAAAAATTTACCATAAAGTGGAGGACAATGAAAATGAGAAAAGAAAGAAAAACAATGGATTATATGGTGTTTAATATTGAGAAATTAGACAAGAAATCAGCAGAGAGTCTAAAAGAAGAATTAGAATCACATAGAATGAATTGTAGAAACACAGAAAAAGATGGTATAATGAGAGTTTATATACCTAGAAAAATAGCTGAAAAAGTAACTTTAGAGGTGTTTACGAGAATGGTAGTAAAATCAAGCGATGCAGCTTGTAAAATATCTTATAAAGATAGAAAAGTTTATGCTGATGTTATACCTAGAGAACTTTTAGGGAAGATAGAAGAACGTGAAGCAAAAGAAAATGAAACGGAAGAAAATAATTTAGTCATATAAATAATATTAATTAAACTGTTAAGTATCTATTATTAAAATAGTATACTAGTAACTATATTAAATGTGATTTAGATTAAAATTATTAAAATTATACACATAACTTAGTAAGCGAACAATTTAATCCTATAAGTATAAATTAGTATAATTTCTATTTTAAAAATAGATATTTAAATAAATAACATAATTTAATGAATTAAAAAAGAGGTCATTATGAACAGCGAAAAATACAATGCCACGAAATTTAAAAAACTCATAACTGACAGTTTAAGTAGTGGGGGTATAATATTAAATTACCAACCTATATTAAACAATAAAACTGGTGAACTAGGGCTATTTGAAGGTCTGATTAGAATGAAGGACAAGGATAAATTGTACGGTCCAGATGATTTTCTAGAAGAAGCAAGGAAATCGGGAATTTACGAAAAACTTACAGAAAGAGTTGTAGATATTGCAGTAGAAAGTATAAAAAAATATAATATAAAGCTGTCAATAAATTTAGAATACTCAGATATTGCTAACGATAAAACAATGAATAATCTATATAAATCATTAAAAGAAAATAGTGAGATAACTAAAAAACTTACATTAGAAATAACAGAAACAGAGAAAATGAGCGATTACAAGAAAGTGGCTGATTTCATAGAACATGTGCAAAGTTTAGGCGTTAAAGTGTACATAGATGATTTTGGAACTGGGTATTCAAACTTTGAAGCTATAGCTAAATTAAATCTAGATGGAATAAAGATAGACGGAAGTATAGTTAGAAACGTAAACAAAGACAAACGTAATTATATCACATTGAAATATATAATGAATTTGGCAAAGGAGTTTAAGGCAGAAACAGTAGCTGAATTCGTTGAAGATAGAGATATACTTATAACATTGAATACTATGGGCATAGATTATTCACAGGGTTATTATATTTCAAAACCTGTTAGTGAAGAAGAAATACACAAATGGAAAGGAAACTTAAATGAGAGAAGATAATGAAAATACTGATGATAATAAAAATATAAAAAGGGCATCTAACTTAAACATATTTTTATTATCATTGGTGATTGTAAACATAGTAGTAGGAATTTTTCTTTTTATTAATACAATAAAAGTAAGTAGTGCAATAAACTACTACAAAGATTTAGATAAAACATTTGGAAATACATATACAATATATAAAACAATAACAGCTGACTTTTATAAAGAATTAGATGAAAAAGAATTTTTAAATGATATAAACAAAGAAATAGTAAATAGTTTAGGCGAAGAATATACAAAATACTATACAGAAGAAGAATATGAAGAAAGATATGGTTCATTAAAAGAAAACTGTATATTAGGATTAGGAATAAACTATGAAGTTACAGAAGATGAAAAAATAAAAGTAATAAGTATAGATGAAGAATCACAAGCATATAAAGATGGTTTACGAGCAAAAGATATAATTAGTTCTGTAAATAATAAAACAACATTAGAAGAAGTAAAAGAAGAGATAAGTAAATATGAAGGATATGAATTAAATATAACAGTTGAAAGAGAAAATGAACAGGTTGAAATAAAAACAAAAGTAACAGTTATAAAAATTGATTCAATATATTCAGAAGTAATAGATGAAAAAGGTTATATAGCAATAAAAGAATTTTCAGAGGGTGTAGGAAAAGAATTTATTGACAAAGTAGAAAAAATGCAAAAAGACAGGATAACAGAAATAGTATTTGATTTAAGAAATAACACTGGTGGTTATGTAGATGAAGCAGTAGTTATATCATCTTACATAGTAGATAAAAATATAATAAAATTTACAGGTAACGAAAATACATATGAAAAATACAGCAAAAGTAATAAACATATTAAAAAAGAAACAAATATAGAGTTATTGACCAACGAATATTCAGCGAGTGCCTCAGAAGTAGTGATAGCAAACGCAAATGAGAAATATGTTACAATAGGAACTAAAACATATGGAAAAGGAATAGCTCAAGCAACTAAAAAATTAAAAGACGGATATTTAGTTTATACATATTCAGAAATATTAGCAAACAATAAAACAATACATAAAGTTGGTATAGAGCCTGATATTAAGATAGATATGAAATACAATGATATATACACATGGACTTGGGATTTAAATACAGATAAAGTATTACAGTTCGCTTTACAAAATTAAAAAAGACTACATATTAAATTAATGTAGTCTTTTTTAATTTTGTTACAAAAATAAAATTGTATTAAATTTGTATCATCAATAACTAATTAAAATAGCTTTTAGTTATATATAAATTAGTTGTAGATTTACTATATTTATTTGTAGATTTTACGAACTAAAATAGGAGGAATCAAATGAGAGAAAATTATATGGGAAATGAAAAATACTTTTTAATTGAAAAATTTGATTTAGAAAAGATAAGCGCAGAGAAAGTACCATTTAGGTATCAAATCGAAGAGGAATACATTATTAGAAAACTTTTGAAATTCTTAAATAATAAATGTGAAGAAGATTTTAATGAAAGAAAACTAAGAAAATTATTTAAACTAAATCCATACCTGACAGAAGAAGATTATGAGATTTACGAATTAGATGGGGAAAACTACTTGTTTGTAGACAGAGAGTATTATATGTCATACATAGCACAAGGAGAAGATAGATTAATATACTTAACATGCGAAAGTATGATAAATAGTGAAAGAGTGACATTCAGATTTTAGAATAAGGACATATAGGGGAACGAGGCATGAAATTTAAGACAGATTACAATATCATAAAAGTCATAAAGATATTACGTAAATCACATAATGAAGAAACAATTGTGAAATACGGAAATATACTAGTAAGCATATGTAGTTCAACATTATTTATAGCGGCATCAGCAGTAAATTTTTTAATGTGTTATTTTATATTATCACAGGATATAAAGATTTGTATAGTAAATAGTTTAATACTATTGATATTAGGATTATCATTTATCGTAATAACAAAACTAAAAATAAATTCTGATAAAATTACTGTGATAACATCATATTTATTATTTATATCTACAATATATACAACAATTACCTATTATAGTATAATTGGTCAAGCTGTGTGGTATATATCATTAATTCAAATAATATTATCAATGATATTTGTTAAAAAAACTATGCTAAATTCTGTTGAAGCATCAATTATTGTATCGAGTACATATTTAACATTAATCGGTGAGAAAAATCAAATTTACACAATTATAGCATTTACGATGATATTTATAGCAGCAATAGTGGTACGTAAAATAAATACAGAACACTATGAAAGACTTAAAGAATCATACAAAGAAACAATAGCCAAAGAAAAGGAAATTAAATTATTAGCATATCATGACCCATTAACTGGATTACCTAATAAAAGATATTTTAATGAGGTATTGAACAGAAGTATAGAAGAGTTTAAAAAAACAGGTAAACGTATGGCAGTAGTGTATGTTGATTTAGATAATTTCAAAATGATAAACGACACTATGGGACATCCTGTAGGAGATGAATTATTAATACAAGTCTCAGGAAGAATAAGAAAAGCACTTGGAAAAGTAGATATACTTGCAAGAGTTGGTGGAGATGAATTTATAATCTTAATAAAAAGTATAAAAAAATTAAACGATATAAATATAGTAGCTGATAGAATAATAAAAAGTTTAAACAAATACTTTATATTAAATAAACAAGAACACTTTATAACAGCAAGTTTAGGAATAGCTATATATCCTTTGGATGGTGAAGATGCTGATACAGTAGTTAAAAATGCAGACATAGCTCTTTATGAATCAAAGGGTAAGGGAAAAAATAAATATGAATTTTTCTATAGTGAATTGAGAAAAGATATAGATGAAACAATGAAACTAAAAAATTATTTATATAGAGCTTTAGAGAAAGACGAGATAGAAGTTTATTATCAACCTCAAGTTGATTGTAAAACTACTGAAATAGTGGGATTTGAGGCATTAATGAGATGGAATCATTCTAAACTTGGATTAATTAGTCCCGGAAAGTTTATTCCTTTAGCCGAAGAAACAGGGTTAATAGTTGAGATAGGTGAGTACGTTTTACGGAAAGCATGTAAACAGATAAAGAAGTTACAGGATAATGGATATAGTGAACTAAAATTATCAATGAACCTTTCAGTTAAACAGTTGTATGATTGCAAAGTAGCAAATAAAGTAGAGAAGATACTGAAAGAAACAGAATTAAATTCTAAATATTTAGAATTTGAAATAACTGAAAGTATGGCACTGAAAGAAAAAAGTATGATACCAATTTTAGAGGACATAAAGAAATTAGGTATACACATAGCTTTAGATGATTTTGGTATAGAATATTCATCGTTAACAAATTTAAAAAAGATACCAGTAGATAAGATTAAAATAGGTATAAATTTTATTAATGGTATAGGAAATAATAAGAAAGACGAAGCTATAATAAGGGCAATCATATTATTAGCAAAGAGCATAGAATTAGAAGTAGTAGCATCAGGAGTTGAAGAAGAGTATCAACACAAATTCTTAATAAAAGAAAATTGTGACCAAATACAAGGATATTATTTTTACAAACCAATGTGTACAAAAGATTTAGAAAATTTATACAATATAAAATAGTGGAGGAAAAAAATGATAAGAAACCATTTAGGAAACAGCAAATACTTTTTAATAGAAGACTGCAACTTAAACATAGTTAAAGAGAACATGAGTAATCAGCTTAAAATGGAATTAGACGAAAACAATGTAATAAAAGCAGTAAGTAAATTTATGGAATCTACTGGAAATTACATGAACCCAAGAAATTTAGAAGATGTATTCGGATTTGCATATATAACAATGGATAATTGTGCTATATTAACATTAGATACAAATGAATACATATTTGTAGACAATGAGCATTATATGTCAATGGCAGCAGAGGGCAAAAATAAAAGTGTTTATGTATACTGTGAAAATCATGATGACGGTACAGGATATTGGATTAAGATTAAATAAGAAAGGTATTGGTGAATTAATTGTTTCCTAACACACATATATACATAGCAGATATGGTCATAGACCAAATAAAGGGAGACAATATAAATCTAAATAAGACAGCATTTAGAACTGGAAGTATTTTACCTGATTTTTCACCTTATCATAAACATATAAAACATTATAGAGATAAGTCATTTACTTTTGTAGAGAAATCTATAGATAATTTGGGGGAAAGTAAAAACATAGACGACTTATCTTTAAGGTTGGGTATAATATCACATTATTTAGCAGACTATTTTTGTTATCCTCATTTTAATAATATGACATTTACGTCAAAAGATATACTAGGTCATATAAAATATGAGAAAGAATTGAATACTTACATAAGAACATTTAGTAACAAGTTTACAGAAGAGTATAAGTTTAAAAGTTTTATACAGTTAATAGAATCAAGTACGGGGGAATATAAAAATAGTAGAGTATTTGATGAAGATTTAGAATCGTCTTTGATGATTATAATAAACTTAATAACTAATGTAAAGGGTTGGAATATTGAGTTAAACTACATTTAAGCAGGAGGTAAAGGGGTATGCTAGTAACTATAAGGAATAAGATTTTAAAGAAAAATGATATATATGAGAAATGTGTAGCATGTGGAAAAACAACAAACATAAAGATTACAGAACATGTAGACTTAAGAAAATACTACATAGAAGGTGTAGGACAGCTGTGTGATGAATGTGGAAAGAAACATTTAGACTAATAAGAGAGAAAGAAGTTTGAATAAACTAAGGAGAGTGTAAAATGGAGAATAAATATTATAAGAGGAACATAGTATTAGCAGTAATTGCAGTAGTAATTTTATTCATATTAATAACTGTATTTACGAATAATTATTTGGAAAGAAATATGACAGAAGTAAAACCTAATGTTGTGAAAACAGAGGATTTAACAGAAGGAATAGAAAATATAGACCATTTAGAAGATGACATATTGTTATCTGAATTAATAGAGGACGGGTACAACATCAATATAAATGGGAATCGTGTAACTAGGATAACTAAAAGTGAAGAAATGTATGACATGTATGCAATAGATGATGACAACAAAATAGTTTACGTAAGTTACAACGAAAAATAAAGCTACGGAGGGTAAAGTCATGAGGTATAATAATTTATCAGACATTAAAAATATAGCAGAACTGTCTAAACTAGAAGGAACAGCATACTACTCAGAGACAGCATTTTGTATATTAAGAATTAGGGCTACGGATGATGGAGATAAAGTATTCATACAAAACGTAGTTAACGGTAAACCTGAGGAAATCAATATGGAGGGTATTGAATATTATAAACCAACACCTTTGATATTAGACATCTTAAATATGGATGAAAAAGAATTTGAAGGAGAATACGGGGAATTAGTACCTGGGTTTGTTTACAATAACGCATTATATTTATTATCAGAATTTGTGAGAGATAGCTATGAAAGATAAGTATATGAACATAGATATAGCAAGAACACTTTCTTGTAAATCATCTCATCCATATGATTTTTATTTAAGAGTAAATACGACATGTATAGAAGACGAAGATATAGCTGAAAAATTGGGTTTAAGTTACTATGAATATGAAGATTTACTTAAAAAATTTGATGCTAAGAAGGATAATAAAAACGGTTACTATTATTTCTATAGTTATAATAAAGCCAAGGAATGTAAATATTATATAGATGAAAATATTTTAAAATAAAATTGAGGGAGGGGAGCTGTAAAAAGCTTCCCTTTAGTATATTAAAAATGTAGTAGATTTGTATTAATAGAGTATTAGTTTAGTACCAATTAAATGATATAGACATAAAACGTTGAAATTGCAACATTTTGAGGAATTATGGTAAGAAAAACAATAAAAATGATAATTTTAATATTATTTATGGTATTATTAATATTCAGTATTGTATTATTAATTAAAGCAACTAAATTAAGTGATTGGAAACAGATATCAGAAATATGTAAAGCATTAATAGTAACAATAATAGCAATAGACAGATTAATAGTAAGTTATTCAGAGGTAAAACAAATTAAGGGAACAGACAATATATTCAAAGGTCTTTTAAAATAGGGAGGTTTACAAATGATGAAAATAGATGAGTTAGACATAATAAATATAAACTATAAGGGAGATAACTTTATAGAAACATTAAAAAAGACAAGAATAGCTTTAGGGTGTACTCAAGAAGAGTTTAGTAAAAAGCTAAAAGTAAAGGGACTAAAAATATCAAGTAGTACATTAAGGTCATATGAACAAGGCAAAAGATTTCCTCAATCACCAATAATATTTATAAAGGGACTTAGAGAAACACTAAAAGACGAGTTAAATGAAAAAGGAATAGTGTTGAAAATAACTATAGAATAGATTTACGGGTACAGGGGGATATAAATGAAATACAAAATGTTTAAGAGAGACAAAGATAGATATAAAGTATTTACACCAAGAGCAGATGATTACATAATGAATATTAAGATAAATGAAAATAGTACAATAAGAATAAATCAAAGATATTTAGCTGAATACATGCCAAATGGTGAATATAAAAAATTTTGGGCTGTAGTAGGTAGGGGTATAAAATCTGAAAATAAGAAGTTGAAACTTAAAGAAAAAGAAGATAAACTTAAAATAAAAGAAGGTAAACACAAGGCATTGAAAGAAGGGGTATAGTGGGGAAAATACATGATTTTTTAGAGAACCCATATAATAGAGAAAGAATAAAGAGAATACTTGCTAGCATAGTTTTGATAAGTATGTTAGTAGGTATTATTTTGTCAATAGTAGGGGCAGCAACAGGTAATCAGATAAAGTAAGAGGGGAGAGGAATTAGGCATGGCAAAGAAGTTTACATTTGAAGAGTGGATAAACGAGGTAAAAAGTCCTTCTAAACAAGTTTATATAATAACAGGTGATAGTAACTGGAAAAGAGAATTTTTAAACAGTTTACGAAAGTATTATGATTGTGATTATGAATTAATACATGAAAATTTTGACAAAATAGAAAGAAAGTTAAAATACAAGAACATCAGATTTAAGAAGAACTTAGTTTTATATGAACCATTAAAAAAGATGAGTATGAAAGATTTAAGTACCTTAATAGAATATGCTAAAAATCCTTCAAAGCATTCAGTAGTAATAATAGGGATAAACGATTGGAAGATAAAAACAACTATATTGAGTAAGTTTAAGAACTTAAAAAATTCTAAGAGTATAGCATTATTTGATTTAGATTATCCATCGAAGAAATTTTTAATACCATATAGTAAGTATTTAATAGACGAAATGAAATTAAAATTCGAGAGTTCTAGCGTAAAAAGAAGATTAATAGACAAGATAGTTGAGAATCCTAAGGAATTGAAAGAGAATCTTGAGATGTTAGAGAGTTTCAATAAAGTAATAACTTTGGACATGGTTAATGACTTAATTGAGGATTATAACAATGCTACATATCAAAAGTTGTTTAATACAGTGATTGAATTGAATAGAAAGAAAATTCCTTTTCAGACATATGTAGATTTAATTAATGCAGATAAGAAAGATATAACTATCATGATTAATTTACGGAAATACGTCAATTTATTATATCAAGCTAAGTATTTAAAATTAAAAGGCATATTAATGAACGATGATATAATAGAAAGAAAGAAGAGAATTTACGACGCGGGGGATTTTAAATTTAAAGAGCCTAATATATGGGATGAGTCTGAGTATAAAATAAACATATTACTGAAGCAAAGTGATGCAGTATCGTTAAAAGAGATAACTTACATGATTTTTATAATGGATGGTAATATAATATTTAAAGATTTAGAAGAAAAGAAAGATGGAGAAAAGGACAATAAGCCAAGAGTATTTGAATATACAAATATAAAGTTGAAAGCAAACTTAACATTGTTTCAATTACTAGATAGAAGAAATGAATCAGTAAGAGTTCAAAAAGAAGCTAAGGATTTGTGGGAAGTGGGGGAAGAAATTAAGCCTATTAAAGAAGAAGTAAAAGAAGAAGTAGTTGAAACTAAAAAGGTAAAGGCTAAAAAACAGAATTTAGATGACATACTAGATAACACTAAAGAGAAAATATTAGCAAGAGCAAAAAGTAAGCAATTTATGGATAAGGCTAACGATAGTTTAATAAACACTAAGAAAGAAAAAGTACCAATGAAAGATGCTAGTAGAATAGAAGATGAAGAAGAAAGAAATAGGGCAGAAATTAAAGCAGCTGAGAAAATGAAGAAAAAGTTATCACAAAGGTCAGGGTTTGGTACTGATAAACTAGAATTAGACATATTTGGAAACATAGTTGAAGAGGTAGATATAGATATAGACAAGGCACTAACAGAGGACGAAGACTTAAACTAATTATTTACGGATAAGGAAAGGGGTAAATAGTAAGGGAATGAAACTATACACTGGTAATATATACAAATTAAGAGGAATTGAAGATTATTTAGATATAACAGTAAAAAGTGGAGATTTACGAATAGCGCCTACATGGAACATGGTAAAAGGAATAAAAAACGGAACAATGACTAAAGTGGAGTACATAAAGCAGTATAAGGAATTAATAGAAAAAAGTATAATTGAAAACAAAGGTTTTTGGTTAGAACTTATTGAACGTGATGAACTTATAATAGCTTGTTACTGTAAAGCATATAGTTTCTGTCATAGATATTTACTAGTAGAAATAATAGAGAAGCTATGTAAAGAGAATGATATATTATTCTCATACGTTGGTGAAAAGTAGATACTAGTAACTATAGAGAATGTAACTTCAACAAGATTTTTTTTAAAAAATTTGTAAACAAATGAAAATTTATGTAAATTTTTTTAGATTAGGTATTGACAAAAGTTATGAGTTATGTTATTATAAATATATGTTAATAATATAGTAAAGATTTTATAACTGATGATTAAAAAACTTGGAGGGACTAAACGAAAATGCACAAAGTAAATTTTAGTACACTATGTAATAAACAAATGTCAGGAGAGGACATGGAATCAATAGATTACATAGAAAATAACCTGTTTTACAAAAATATAGGTGATTCTAAAGTAGGAGTTTGGATTATAAATAATGAAAAGATATTAAAAAGAACAATAAGAAAAGCTTTTGGGAAAATGAAGTTTTACCCAGGTAGTGATAAGGAATACTATAACCAAAAAGTAGACGATTGCTTTCACTATATATTGTATTATGTACTAGACAGAGATAAAGAGTTTGATAAAGACTTTTTCAGTGATAAGGATTTAAACATTACTAAATTCAATGTTTGGATAAGTGATGTTGATAAAATGGAACAGGACTTAAAAGAAATTGAAGAAGAGATGGAAGAAGAACTTAAAGAAATTAAAGAAGACGAAGATAGTTGTGAAGATGGTGAACTTTACTTTGATGAACCTGAAGAAAAAGAAGAGAAGGAAGAAGAAACTAATGAAAATGGTAACGTGTATGACATAAAGATTTACGTATTATCATTAGCTAGTAAAGTTTCATTAGGATTTTACAGAGATGTTTCAGAAGAAAGAAATACAAAAAGATTGTCTAGTGAAGAAAAGGGAGATAAGTATGAAAATACGTTCAACAGACAATTTGAAGATGAAAATAAAATTCTATCAAGAAATAAAATAGGAAGGTCAGATTTTAATTTATTACCTGACATAATAATAGATTTTGAAGATTATGATGATATGTTTGAAAAGACTTTGGATATTTACGATGATGAGTTTAGAGACAGAGGTTTAAAAGGATTTCAGATGAAAGAGTTCGTTTACCATATGTTCTTAGCAGGACATAATACAGACGATGAAAGAGCAGAAGGAATGGGAATGACATTTGCTGAATATAGTGGTCGTACTCAAATATTCAAGGCAGTAGTAAAAGGGAGAACTCATAAAGCTAAACCAGAATTTAAACAAATATTAGTTGAAAACAAATATATCAAAGAAGAAGACATAGAAAAGATTTATGAAGATTTTGATAAGTACAGAGCAGAAAAATTAAAATGTGGACTTATGATAAATAAGGAAGAAAGAGAAAAAGAAGTAGAAAGAGTTTTAATAGAAAAAGAAAAAGAGTTCAGAGAAAAATTATGTAATAAATACTATCCTAAATATGGCGGAGCTATATTAGAGCACAAAATACAAAGAGAATTAAGATGTTTAGCTGAAGAAGAAGTTAAAAGATGTTCTGAAAACTACAGTATAATAGATTACATAGCAGAAAAAGGAATATTAAACAAAAACAGATTAGCAAGTGCTATGAGAGAATTAGAAACAAGTACAGAATATGCTGATTTGGTGTTAACTATAAAAACATTGGTAAAAGCAGTAGATTCTGGGTGGACACCTAAAATATAAGATAAATTAAAGGGAATTATATAAAGACGAAATAGACTTAGGACTAATACAGGCATAATACACATAACATAAATGGGGAAAAATAATATGACTAAATATATTTATAAATGGAAAAAGAAAAATGGTGATTTACTAGAAATGGCTGAATACAAAAATCATTTCAATAAAGCTAAATCACTGGGGGTCGACTTAGAAGAATATTTTAAAGAGATAGGGATAATGCACGGAATGTCTCAAGGTGGAAATCAAGCACCTTGGGATAATTCTGCAAAACTAGTGTCTTGGTATGTTTATGAAGAAAAAGAAGAGTTGAGACTTTTGACTTATTGGAGATATACAAAATATATGGAAGAGTCAAAAGAAAAAGGAGTAACAGTAACAGAGTTATTAAAAGAAAAGGGATATAAAGAATATAATACATTAGTAAATGAAGAAGACATAGACAATAAACCTACTAGATGGATACACATAAATAGCAAGAAAATATTATTTAGAAAAGAATATCAGAAATTAAATTTTAAATCCTCTAAAGAGGACAATAACATAAAGAAATACTTACATGAGCATGGATACTACAACATACTAGATTCTAAAAGAAAAGTAGTAGTTAAACTAATGAAAGAAAAAGATAAACTAAAAACCAAGGGAGATAAGGATGTTAACAGGGGAGAGTAGACCAAATTTTCAATTTATAACAGAGAAATATATGGAAATGTCAGAAAGAGGTATCAAGATAAGTTTAGACTTAGCTCAAGAGATAAGTGATGAGATTAATTCTGAACTTAGAGGATTGTTAGGAGAAATGTTAGACCAAATACCCGATGAATACAAGGATTTAAATTTAAATTCAACTAAACAAGTAGCAACATTAATGAGAGAAGTATTTGATGTAGAAGATTTAGCAGGAAGGACAGCTAAGAAGAAAGAACCTTCATATAAACAAGAGGACTTACAGAGAATTTATGAAAAGACTGGAATAGAATTTATGAGGCAGTTCTCTGATTACAAAACAGTTCAATCATTAACTAAGAAATTAGAAGAAATAGTAAATGCATGTGACAGTAACGGATACATTCATCCTGCATTTTCTTTTGCAGATACAAATAGAATATCATACTCAAAACCTGGAGTATCAAATTGTAACGATAGAGTTCGTTCAATAATAATTCCTCCAGACGGATATAAAATGATTAAGTGTGATTATAAAGCTCAAGAAGTTTATATACTAGCAAATATGCTGAATATAAAAGTATTAAAAGACATATTTAAAAATTATACAGACTTTTATACAGGTGTAGTTAAAGAGGCTTTGGGAATAGACCTAAAAAAGGAATACAGAGCTAATATGAAGACAGCCTGGTTAGCAGGTGTTTATGGTTCACATTTAAACGGAATAATGTTTATAGATGAAGAAGAAAAAAAGATTGCTCACGATTTAAGAGACTTTGCTAATACAATACCTGAAATACAGGAATATAGAAGATTTGTATTA
>Ga0209100_1001293_pt1 | contig 17554 bp, 14 predicted proteins | sample lystaG_FD_185480 | JGI IMG/M metagenome (GOLD analysis project Ga0209100, IMG submission 185480) | Glacier valley bacterial and archeal communities from Borup Fiord, Nunavut, Canada, to study Microbial Dark Matter (Phase II) -... | ecosystem: Environmental > Aquatic > Freshwater > Ice > Glacier ...
GATTGTTGCTCCAATGCAGAAGCAATGCGAATGATTTCATCTTCAGTAAGTTCTTTTTTCAGGGAAACGATTTTTGAGACTTCAAATTTCCCAACAGTAAGCGTACCCGTTTTGTCGAATACGATGATTGTGATTTTTCTTGAATTTTCAAATGCGATTCTGTTCTTGATCAGCAATCCGTTTTTTGCTGATATAGCTGTTGATTTCGCGACGACCAAAGGCACTGCCAATCCTAAAGCATGTGGACAGCAAATAACGACCACGGTAATCATTCTTTCCAGCGCAAAGGCTAATGTTTGCCCTGTTAAAAACCAAAACAAAAAGGTTGAAATACCTGCAACTATTGCAATAATGGTTAACCATTTGGCAGCGGTGTCGGCCAGTAACTGGGTTTTTGATTTTGATTTTTGAGCATCATCAACCAGCTTTACCAGTTGTGATATGTAAGAATCTTTTGAGGCATGAGATACTGTTACTTTAATCGATCCATTGCCATTAATTGAACCGGCAATTACTTTTTGACCTTTTATTTTCTTAACAGGTGTTGATTCTCCGGTAATCATGGATTCATTCAGGTAGCTTTCCCCTTCCAGGATTATTCCATCAGCGGCAACTTTTTCACCTGGTTTGACAAGAATGATGTCATTCTCTTTCAGCGTTTCAGTCTTTACATCATGCACCATTTCGGGCATTACCATGTGTGCATCGGCTGGCATCATCTGAACCAGTAACTCCAATTCTTTTGATGCCCCTGCAACCGATTTCATTTCGATCCAATGTCCCAAAAGCATAATCAGGATTAGCGTTGCCAGTTCCCAGAAAAAATCCATGCCCTCCAGTCCAAAAACAACGGCCGCACTGTAAATATAAGCTGACGTTATGGCAAAGCCAATCAAAAACATCATGCCAGGCGTCTTTGTCTTTATTTCGGTAACTGATCCTTTAAAAAAGGGCCAGCCACCGTAAATAAAAACCACCGTTGATAAGGCAAGTAAAATATATTTGGAACCATTAAACTGCCAATCGACACCCATGAATTTCTGTATCATCGCCGATAACAGCATAATGGGAACGGTCATGATAAGCACCACGTAAAACCGTTTTTTAAAATCAGCAATCATCATCGCATGATGATTATGCCCTTCCATTCCCATTGACGGGTTGTCTCCGTGTTTCATGGAGCCGTGGTCCATTTTTGAATGATCCATTGTTGCCATTTATTTATTTCTTCGTACCCTGAAATTTCTTGTAATTGGTTGACGTACCTTCCATCATTTTAAAGCTATAGCTAAAGGTGCCATTCTGCATGTCAAATCCCCCGAAATGATTATCGCCAGCTTTATGTTCTCCATTCATGTGCTGGCCCCATTCAGTTGAATTGTTTCCCATCATACCGCCTCCCATCATGGATCCACTACCCATCATGTGTCCGTACTCGTTATCAAAATCCTGACCATTAAGACAAACCATAAGGCTATCCCCATTATGGAAGGTGTTAAGAATAAAGGTTGAATCCAAATCATTCCCAAAACAATGAACATTTATCTGTCCATTACTTATCTGTTTCACAATAGCAGTGTCCATCCTATTTCCATTGGCTAATGTTGCACTTTTTAGTGTAGATGTAGTTGTAAAACTACCAATATAAGTACCTTCAACACTCTGGTTTCCTGCTTGATTATCTTTTTGACATCCACCAAATACGAAAGTTCCAACGAATGCAAACAGCAGTATCTTTAAATAATTGTTCGTTTTCATAATTTTAAATTTTATTGATTTTATAATTATTCTCTTTATTCTTTCACTATCAAGGTCATTCCGCACTTGGGGCATTTGCCGGGTTTATCCGATCGCACCTCAGGATGCATGGAACAGGTGTAGATTTTTACTACTTCCTTCTTTTCATTTTTTGTTTCTTCCATTTTATTTGTCTTTTTTAAAATTATTTCATTCTTACATACTTGCAGCAACCGGGTAAAGCATTATAAGCTTTATCATTGGCTTTCACTTTACTGTTATCGTGGCCGGCAGCAGCAATTTTTTTGCTAATCTGATCCATGTTTGTTTTTGCAGGGTCAAATGTTACTGCAAGGCTATTACTTTTTGCATCCCATTCTGCATTGGACACGCCTTCAAGCTTCGCAGCTTTTTCGATACGCGCTTTGCACAAGTCGCAATTTCCCGATACTTTGAGCGTCTCGGTTTTTGTTGATATCATTTTTGAGTGATCTTGCATTTGGGCATAGGAGTTAAAGCCCAGTACTGTTGCCAATAAGACAACCATAATGATTTTTACAGTTTTCATGATTTTAAATATTTGACGTTAATATATTGAATACTAGAAACAAAAATTCATCAGCAGAAAAGTTGACATAACCTTCCTGCTAAAAAATAAGTAAACAATAGCATCAAATACGGAACACACAAATGTCGGGCAAGCTTACTTCGCTTACTATAAAATATCCAGGCGGACTGACACTTGTACTAAAAAGATTTATGGCGATTAATGAATGTTCTTTCAAACTTGCAGGAATATCAAAAACCTGAAGAATATGCTGCGAAAATGCTTTAAATTCTGAAAACGAAGGTGAATAATTAGTATCGACTGCCAAAACTGAGACATTGTCGTCGCAGCAATGAGTGCTGAAATGCGTTCCTGGCAAAGAACATTGATCATCAGTACCTTCCATGCCACACGAAGCCAACTCTCCATTGATTGACACCTTTTCTGTGGTCGTATTAGCACTGCCGCAGTGATGTGTTGCAATAGTGATATGCATCACCGAAAGGGCGATGAGAAATGCAAATGATATGGATAATAATTTATTCACCTATTATTTTACGCTGATTTTATTTGTCTTTATTGAATCATTTAATATAATTTCATACTGCTTTCTGCATATATTTTGAATGATTCAAAGTATGAAAACTTTTCAACTTACAAGTATAACTCCATAAATCCCATGTATTGTTACACAATTATTTAAAAGGTTTATACAATTCACACATTCTAAATGTAATTTTGCATGGTGAAAAAATATGCTGTAATAGTGGAATATATCAGGGCCTGGCGTCTGAAACACCTTAATGAGCATGAGGTATTGTTGATACTGAGCCTTGTTGTAGGGTTATTGAGTGGTTTTGCAGCAATTATCTTAAAAAATTTCATACATCTTCTTGGGGGATTTCTAACCCGAAATTTCACCTCTTATTGAGAGAATTACTTATACGTGGCCTACCCTGGAATTGGTATTTTGATCACAGTTCTTTATGTCAGGTGGTTTGTTAAGGATGATATAGGGCATGGAATTACCAAAGTTCTTGAATCGATTGCAAACAATAAAGGGGTTATGCGCGCCCATAACATGTTCACTTCCATTATCTCGAGTACAATACGATTGGTTGTGGAGCTGCCGGAGCAATAGCTGGTATTTTTAAGGCTCCGTTGGCCGGAATGTTATTTGCCATCGAAGTGTTGATGTTAGACCTGACGATGTCATCGAATGGATATAGAGATGAAGAAATTTAATGAAAGCGGAGCATGGAATCTTCCTGTGGTTAGTAATCAGAAGTATATCGGTTTTATATCTAAATCAACCATTTTTAATGCCTATCGTGAAGAATTGGTCCATTTTTCAGAAGAATAAATTAAACCTCCGATTTATCAGTGATCAAGTTCATTGCAGATTTTGAACTTCTTTTTACGAAAACACATCGAGAAGGCTCAATTTCATTTGTTGACAACCAATTTGAAACAGTCGCAGATTATAGAAAAAATCAATTTTAAAAGCGTTTCCTATTTTTGTCGTATCTTTAAGAAATACACAAATTACACGCCGGTAGAATACCGCAAGCAGCGGATCCATCCGGTTTAAAGAGTAAGACATTTTAAAAACAAAAAGAAAGATGGAATCTGAACACAAAAAATCGAACAATGAAACTGGTAACAAAACCAGTCGCCGTGAGTTTTTTAAGCGGACAACTGCCCTGGCAGGTGGATCAGCTCTTTTATCGGCAATTCATTCCAATTTGTTTGCAGAAATCACGAATCCGGATGATCCAAGGTTAATTACCGAAACCATTCGTTACACGGGTGTAAGTGGTCCCATGATTGCTTACATGGCCCGGCCATCGGGTAAGAAGAAACACCCTGCGGTAATTGTGATTCACGAAAACCGGGGACTTCAGCCACACATCAAAGACGTAACCCGTCGGATGGCACTCGAAGGTTTTGTTGCCCTTGCCCCCGATGCTTTATCTCCCTTGGGAGGAACACCTGAAAAGCCGGAAGATGCAGGCCCAATGTTTCAGAAACTCGATTACGAAGCCACGAAACAAGACTTCGCGGCTGCTGTGAAATACCTGAAGACGAATCCCCTTACAACCGGAAAGGTCGGATGTACCGGCTTTTGCTGGGGTGGCGCGATGACCAATCAGGTTGCAGTGAATGCACCCGATCTGGATGCAGCTGTTCCCTATTATGGCAGTCAGCCGAAAGCCGAGGACGTTCCAAAGATAAAGGCTCCTCTCCTACTGCATTACGCCGGGAACGACGAAAGGATTGACAAAGGGATTCCTGAGTTTGAGGCAGCACTGAAAAATGCAAAAATCGAATATCAGCTCTATATGTACGAGGGGGCGCAACATGCCTTCAACAATGATTCAAACCCGGAACGTTATAACAAAGAGGCCGCTGACCTGGCATGGAAAAGAACGATAGCGTTTTTCAAGAAGGAGCTGAAATAAGAAATATCAAAGAGAATGTGTCGATTGCATTTAATGAAATCGGCACATCTCAATAAATCTTTTTCCGCCATCCTTTCAAGACACGCACAAAAGTTATATAATTTCAGGAGAATGTTTAAGAATTTCCCGTAGGGAAAATAGCCCGGTAGAAATGATATTTAATTAAAATTGTAATGTCCCGTACGGGACAACAGATCAGCTTTTCTGCATTAATTCTACCGACCTTTTGTTCCTAACGGAACTGAAAAATTTATTACATTGCAGCTACTCTCCCGCCACACTTCGGCAACCTTCTCAACAAATGGCTTGCAATGATTGAAAAACAGCTTGTAACCATCGCATAAATAGTTCAAACCCGGCGCTCCATCAGGTGTTTCTATGAAACGATCTTTCGGGCAAGCTCCATTGCATAGCTCCCTCACATTACATTGAAGGCAATAGCCTGGCAAGGTGGTAAGTTTGTCTTGCCCGAATGCTTTTTGTGCAGGACTTTCAAGCAATTGTTTCAAGGGTGTTTCGTGAATATTTCCCACCAGATGTTCCTCGTTTACAAAATGGTCGCACAAATAGAAGTCGCCATTGTGCTCCATCACAGGCACACCGCCGCAGGTTCTTTTGAAAATACAAAGGGTGTGCTCCAGACCGAATGCCGTCCGGAGTGCCTCTTCAAAGATCTGTATCTTAAGGTTCCCAATATCTGACGTTTTCCATTCATCAAAAATGACGCACAGGAACTCCCCAAATGCTTTTGCGCTAACGGACCGTTCAGAAACCAGTTTCCCCGTTGAAGACAGTTTCTCAACCAACGGCAGAAACGTGATAAATTCAGCCTTCAGGCTTTTGAAAAAACGATAGATCTCAAGCGGATAAGATGCGTTCGACGAATTTACCACACAGAGTATTTCAGATGGAATTCCATATTCCCGTAAAAGCCCGTAACCCCGAATCACTTCATCGAAACAGGATGCCCCATATTTCCGGAAACGGAAGGTTGAATGAAGATTTTCGGGTCCGTCGAGACTGATTCCAACAACAAAATGCGCTGATTTCAGGAACCGGCACCAATCGTTGTTGAGTAACGTTCCATTGGTTTGTAATCCGTTGACGACACTCCAATTTTCGGGAAGGTGTTTTTGTTGAAGTGCAACAACACGCTCAAAAAATGGTAATCCTGCCAGCGTAGGTTCTCCGCCATGCCACGAAAAGAAGAGTTCCGGTCCGGAAGAGGCCTTGATATGCTGAATAATATATTCCTCCAGCAAATCATCCGTGATGTGGAAGCCTGCTTCACCGGGATAAAGCTGCTGCTTTTCGAGATAATAGCAATATTGGCAGGCCAGGTTACACACTGCACCGACCGGTTTTACAAATACCTGAAAATCATCCATCCGTTTTTCTTTAATCGTCCCGAACTATTGCGTCATTCAACCTTCTTGCGGGTTTCGTTTTGTAAACTTACAGATTTTAGGTGAAAAGATGGACGCTGTCACGGAATTGGCAACTGGCGACTGGCGACTGGCTATTTGACACGGATCCTTTAAAGATTAAGATGTCGCAACTACGTTGCTTTTTGGATTCTATAATGCATTTATCTACAAAGATATATCAACTACGTTGCAAAAGGATGCTGCGTAGCAGCTTCATCTTTGTAGAAATAAATAGAATTGCAAAAGAAAGCCACGTAGTGGCGGCATCTATTTAAAGACTTAATAATATTCACATTGCAAAAATTAACTAAGTTTTACCCGGACACCAATTGCACGATATCTTAAAATCTAATTCTAAATATTTCATCTAATAGTGAAACAAAAACCGATGCTTATTCGTAGTCAGTCTAAATAAACTAAAATACGTTTATTCAAATGCTGGTTGTAACTACAAAATCCCATATGAGCTTCCCTGTAAAATGAGTTTCACAATAAAAAATCATTCACCTATTTTCTAATATTCTAAAATCAGGATTATGACGACAGTAAATGCTTTTGCAGCTGACGCAGCTGGTGGTAAATTAAAACCCTTTAAATACGAATTACCCGAATTAGGAAGTGACCAGGTAGATATCAAGGTCCATTATTGCGGAATCTGCCATTCCGATCTGAGTATGCTTAACAACGAATGGGGAATGACGCAGTATCCATTCGTTCCCGGCCATGAAGTTGTCGGCGAAGTAATCGCCATCGGAAGTGAAGTGAAGAATCTGAAAAAGGGAGATTTAGTCGGTGTCGGATGGAATTCATCCTCTTGTATGCACTGCAATCAGTGTATGGAAGGCAATCATCACCTTTGTGATACGGCTGAAGCAACGATTGTTGGTCGTCATGGCGGATTTGCTGATATCGTCCGGAGTCACTGGTCATGGGCAATTCCGCTTCCCGAAGGGATCGATATGCAGAAGACAGGACCGCTGCTTTGCGGAGGAATTACTGTATTTAGTCCGATTATTTTGGCAGGTGTAAAACCAACCTCAAAAGTCGGCGTGATCGGCATTGGCGGACTCGGCCATATGGCTTTAAAGTTCCTGAATAAATGGGGATGTGAAGTGGTGGCGTTTAGCTCAAATCCCGATAAAAAAGAACAGATACTCGCGATGGGTGCGACCAAAGTGATCAATTCCAAAGACCCAAAAGAGTTAGATAGCATCAGAGGCAGTTTGGATTTTGTAATAAACACGACCAATGTAACGCTCGACTGGAATGCCTATTTATCAACCCTGGCACCGAAAGGGAGATTTCACACAGTAGGTGCTGTTTTGGAACCGATGGCGATACCGGCCTTTTCACTGATCGTGCATGAAAAATCGGTAGCAGGAAGTCCTACCGGTAGTCCGGCCCTTACCCGTACCATGCTCGATTTTTGTGTCCGTCACACTATCTATCCAATTGTTGAAGAGTTTCCGATGTCGGAAGTTAATGAGGCGCTTGAACACCTTGAGAAAGGCAAAGCAAGGTATCGCGTTGTGTTAAAAGCCTAAGAAATTGCTTTTACAACTTCTTTTCAATTTACAACTTCTTTTTTAATCATTTAATATCAGCATTATGACAAACGTAGACGTAGTTAAGCAGGCCTATTCAAATTTTGAAACAGGTAATGTGCCGGCTGTATTGGCATTATTTGACCCTCAGATTGAGTGGTGTGAATGCAAGGGAATGCCATTCGTAAAAGACGACGGCATCTATATTGGGCCGGAAGCCATTGTAACAAAAGTTTTTATGAACCTCCCGGTTTACTTCGACGGATTCAATATTGCAGTCAATGAAATATTTGGAGTAGACAATAAAGTTGTCATGGTGGGTTATTACCAGGGGAAAAATAAAGCGACCGGGCACCCTTTTAAAGCCAATGCCACCCATGTCTGGACGTTAAAGGATGGCAAGATGACCCATTTTTTCCAGGCGGTAGATGCCGCAACGATTAACGGTTAAGCAATACGAATGGACGAATGATGTATTTGTATTTGTTGTTTTTGATTGTTGAAAAATTTCCCCATAGGGTAAGCAGGTCGGTAGAAATGCCGGTTTAAGGGTATTGTATTGTTCCGCGCGGGGAATGCCATTAAGTTTAAAAATTTCATGGTGATCCTTTGTGGCTTGGTGACTTCGTGGCAAGAAAAAAATAGCCACTAAGACACAAGATCACAAATGTTTCACAAAGAAAAACAAATAATAGTCACAGCGAAATAATCGCGAAGAGCGCTTATAAGATTGAACAGCAGGTAATCGGCTGGCGGCACGGTTTTCATCAAAACCCGGAACTCGCCAACAGGGAAACATGAACTTCCGCCATTGTTGCCAAACAAGCTAAAGTAATTAATGATCAATTTGGTACATCTAACCTCACGATTGTAGCGTTAAGAAGGTGATTGCCTTGCATCTTTTTAAATCTGAACGACTGCAGACGGCACCGGTGAAATTACAAATGTCCTCCTCCAGCTATAAGATGTCCTCTGCAAAATATAAGATGTCCTCTGCAAGGAATAAGATGTCCTCCGCAAGGAATAAGATGTCCTCTGCAAGGAATAAGATGTCCTCTGCAAGGAATAAGATGTCCTCCGCAAGGAATAAGATGTCCTCCGCAAGGAATAAGATGTCCTCTGCAAGGAATAAGATGTCCTCCGCAAGGAATAAGATGTCCTCTGCAAGGAATAAGATGTCCTCCGCAAGGAATAAGATGTCCTCCGCAAGGAATAAGATGTCCTCCGCAAGGAATAAGATGTCCTCTGCAAGGAATAAGATGTCCTCTGCAAGGAATAAGATGTCCTCTGCAAGGAATAAGATGTCCTCCGCAAAATAATAACCGGCGTTCGATTGATGACAAAGCGCAAAACACTTGAAATCCAATAAGGTAATAAGGTTTTTGTGGCTCCTGGACTAAAAATCACTACTAAGGTAAGGGCTTAGAAAATAAGGTTTTAAAACCTTATCCTGTTTTTTCAACCTTAATAGAATTCGTATTAGTAACATTCACCAACCTTATTACCTTATTTCCAAAACATTAAACAAATACTTATATCGAACTCAGGTTAATAGCATGACCCATAAAGTTGGGGAATATAAGCTGCCTGATGATGAACCCGGAACAACAATAAAAAACCCCTGCCGGGATTACGAATAACCAGCAGGGATTTTGGTGATGCAATGCCAGGGGAGACCTCCCTGACCGCAACTATGATTATCTTGGCCGTGTAAATAAAATACCGCTTATCGACCTGTATTGCGTACTGGTGGCTCCGTAAGCTGATTTGACATAGAGTTTAGAATCCATGGCAACATCAAACAACCCGGTTTTATCGGCGTAAAGAATGATATCGCGAAGCTGACGGGCAGCTTCGGCTGCTGCTTCGGCAGCAACAGCAACTGAATTAACATGCTTTAAATCCGCGAGCCTATCTTTGAGGGCATCGATCCTAAGGTCCTTTTCATTTGGTTTGTAGGCCAAAAGTGAGCTTAGCAATAAAACTATATTCCGATAGTTTTCAATTTTAGTATTAAAAGAACTGTTTCTCAATTTGTTATTTCTGGAAGTTTCCTCTTCATCACTGCCTTCGTCTGTTTTGGATGGCGGTTCAATCGGTGTGGCCCGCTGGTTACGGAATTCACGCACGAGTGATTCACCCTGTTCTACTGTTTGGGCCGGCACATCCGAAATTCGCAGTCCGTTGATTAAACGTGTAACGAAAGGATCGAGTGCGTCGAAAGCAATGTTTCTCGCGGTTATTGCATTATCGCAGGCAGTTTCGGCTATTGCGACCTTCTCAAGTACCGCATCACCGCTTGCTTTGATTTCCCGCTGGTTCTGAATTGAAAGCCTCGCTTCCGATGGATCATACGCAGGTATAAATGTGATGACCTTTTCAGTTAAAACTTCCAGGTTGTCGACATTCTGCTGATTGCTTCTTTTACTTGAATTCATGGTTACTGTTTTTTATTGGTTTATAACTTCCGGTTAAGAACTACACTTTTAAAAATTCAAACGAATCTACAATACATTTATCTATACTTTTTCATATTAACCGGATACTTCCGATTCTATTCGGAACTATCCGGTTTTAGGCGGATAGCGTGATGGATAAATATTTTTGATGGGCAGAAAATTAATTCCGAAATAATGGCTAAAATATTTTTGGTTTTTATTTGGTTTTCGATCTATTTATTTTTTATTTTTATACGCATTCATTTTTGTTTAATGTTTTATAATAGAAAGTGAAGAAGCCTCGGGTGGACCACCGGGGCTTCGAATTTATACCAGAACCTTATACGATGTGCTGCAACACGTTGCCTCAAGGGAAAAAATTCATCTTTACGCGTAGTAATCAAGTAATAGAAACGGTAAAATGTAGCATTTCAACATTTCAAATTTGTGATTATAAAAAGTCTTTTTGCCACCAAATCACAAAAACGCCAATCCCGAAATTTCGGGACACCAAAGTGAGTCCCAATTAAGTAGTGAATTAAATAATGTCGTATTTTTTGAATTAAGAAGATGGATAAATCTATTTTCCTACTTTGCGTCCGTCGGCTGACGGACTGCGTGAACCTAAAGACAAAGTCGCGCGAAGACGCGAAAGACCGCAAAAAAAGAAATACGACATTATATATGGGCTATTACTTAGTTCCGGATTAATGACTAAAATATTTTTAGCTTTTTATTGGTTTTTGATATTTTTCTTTTTTAATTTTGATTTGAATTTAAAATGTTTATAAAATGATGATGATTTGAAGCCTCTGGTTGGGAAACCCGGGGCTTCTATTTTTATTGGAAACTCAATACCCAAACCTTACAAGGTGTTCTGAGAGACGTTGGAGCGAGAAATAAATTTGATTTTCATATGCAAAAATTAATTTTCGATTGAGGGTTAAAATATTTTTGGGTTTTATTTGGTTTTTGTTCTATTTATTTTTTATTTTTGGTCTACCATAATTAAAAATTTAAGTTATTTAGCATTGAAAGTAGCCTCGGGAAACCGGGGCTACGATTTTTATAGTAAATACCCAAACCTTACGCGGTGTTTGGCAAGAAGTTAAAGTGTAAAATAAAATAGTTCTTCCCGGGGCAAATAATTAGTTCCGGATTAATGACTAAAATATTTTTAGCTTTTTATTGGGTTTTGATATTTTTCTTTTTTATTTTTGATACGTATTCATTAATTTTTAACAGTCTTTAATGAAAAGTGAAGAAGCCTCGGGCCGGGAATCCCGGGGCTTCTATTTTTATCGGGAACTCAATACCCAAACCTTACAAGGTGTTCGGAGAGACGTTGAAGCGAGAAATAAAATTGTTCTTCACATGTAAAAATTAGTTTCGCATTGATGGCAAAATATTTTTGGTTTTTATTTGGTTTTTGATCTATTTATTTTTTAATTTTGATTACATTTTAATTAATATATCAAAATCACACAGAAGCCTTTGGTTGGGAAACCCGGGGCTTCTATTTTTATTGGAAACTCAATACCCAAACCTTGCGCGGTGTTCTGCGAGGCGTTGCAGCGAGGGATAAAACGGTTCTTACAGGGTAGAAAATTAGTACCGGATTAATCGCTAAAATATTTTTAGCTTTTAATTGGTTTTTGATATTTTTCTTTTTTATTTTTGATACGTATTCAATTACAAATAATAAATAAAATCAAATCAATGCAGAAGCCTCGGCCTGGACCACCGGGGCTTCGATTATTATCGGAAACTCAATAACCAAAAACCTTACGCGGTGTTCTGTGAGAGGTGGCTACGAGGGATAAAACGGTTCTTACAGGGTAGAAAATTAGTTCCGGATTAATGACTAAAATATTTTTGGTTTTTATTGGTTTTTGATATTTTTCTTTTTTATTTTTGATTAAGTTTTTAGGAGTTTAATAAAATCAAAACTACACAGAAGCCTCCGGTTGGGAAACCCGGGGCTTCTATTTTTATTGGAAACTCAATAACCGAACCTTAGGCGGTGTTCTGCGAGGCGTTGCAGCGAGGGATAAAATAGTTCTTCCCGGGGTAGAAAGATGGTTTTATGCTCGTATTGCCGGATTCCGGCAGCAGGATTGTAATCGTTTAGTTTTGGATGAACCAATAACCTGAAATCAGCATCAATTGCTATTAATCCATTATCGAATGCGCGGTGAAATGTTGGTGAGAGCGAAATTCCGTTCCGGATCGTATCATCAAAGGTTTGAGAAAACGGGACGATATGGCATGCATCAATCAGCATTGTTTGTTTGATCGGGTCTATTTTAAGTCCGCTAACAGCACATTGTTTATCGTAAACTTCAAGAACTGCTTTTCTGAACATATGACTCCGGAGAATCAACTCCTCTTCTCTTGATTCTGTCGTTTCACCTTCAATCTGCTTAGTAATTCTTCTTACGTAATTTTCTGCAGGATCGTATAAGATTTGCTTTTCAATTTCCTGCGAATATCTGGTGGCCGTGATAATTGATTTCTCTGAATAATCGGGGAAATAAGCATTCAGTAATGCCTGCTTTAAAGTTGCTCTGGTTAGCACATCAGTAATTCCGTAATAGAACTCTGCAGAAAGTTTAGCCGCTAAAACTGTTGATTTTAAGCTACTAAAACTCTTTATGGAATGGCTTTTAGTTGCAGGAATAGACATCCCGTGCATAACTATTATTTTCCAGAATTCTCCAGGTTCATTACTCAAGTGGTAAAATGGCAAAGAGAAATTAGGCGTATTTCCTGTCTTGACCAATAGTTTCCATAAATCATAAAAGCGTGTGAGTAATGCCTCATTAATCTTAATCCAGTTGTCCTTAATCTCGCCATATTCAAACGACTCCAATACCGCCAATAATAAGATTGGTTTATGAGGTGCAAAACCATATACGGTATTTCCTCTGCGTAATGAAGTGATTTGCTTAAGAATTGAGTGCATTAGGTTATTTATTAGATATATACCTTTGAAAAGTGCGGTTATGAAAATTAGAAGAACCCCTTGTAAGCAATTGGAACGGAAGTGCATATTTTATTCAATGCCCCATTTTTTAAAAACATCTTAGTGTCCTTTTCGAAATTAAAGATGCGATAAAGATGAAAATTGACAGAATTACTTATTGAATATTGAAGTTCATTGTTTGAGAAGAAAATTGGCGTGTCTCTTCCTAGGCGTGTAGTTTTCACTTCAATATATTTGTCCGTCCCGTTTAAATTTCTTGACAGAATATCAAATCCGGCACCATCACCTTCGTCATTTGAAATCCATCTTACCTGATCTGCCAGTTTTTCTTTACCTACTTTGATAAGATTCCATTTCTCGTATTTAAGAACAAGTTCTTCTCCAAATTTACCTAAGTTCAGATTATTCTGTTCTTTTTCCAGATAGTTGATTTTTATTGGCTTCCGATTGTATGAAAGAAATGGTTCAGAAACCAGTTCCGTTTTGGGAGGCTCAACAATAAATTTATCGAATTTAAAATTGGGACTGTTTTGAATTGGTTCCTTTTCAACAAATTGTATAATTTGGGCTTCAATTTTATGATCTTGAAAAAGATACTCAATTACTTTTTCTTCAAGTATTTTCTGGTAGTTGAATCTTGGCAAATAGCCTATAATATAAGGCTGACCCTGATTGATTAGTACAGCGCTAATATTTTGATGCTTAAATTCAATCGATCCTTCAGAACGATTTGCCAATAAAGGTAAAATTGCCCTCCGATGTTCCGCCTTCGAATAACTTTCTCCTTTCAACTCCGTATAGAGCATTTTAAAGTAATCGGCAACGATTAGTTCGACTTCAATATTTGACCAAGGTGCGGTACTCATTTTAAAGAATTATTCTTCAATTTTTGATTCCTAATTTTAATAGGAAAATTAAAAAGCCTAAACCTCTTTACTGGATACTTCATGTGGCAAATCTATACCAACCCGGTACCCATAACCAAATGACTCATTTGAAATCCGTTGAGTGAAATTTTCTTTCTGGGTGGTACAAAAAACTAGTGTTTTATCTACTCCTGAGTAATTAAATGCAATTTTATTAATGTCATTCTCCACTATATGTAATGTAAATGGTCTTGTTTTCCATTCTATAGAGATAATTATATCGTTGATATTTAGAAATGAATAGTGCCCAGTCTCAGCATTTTTGACTGCAATTATATTCTTTACAACTTTCCCTTTTACAAAGTAGTAGTTGTTTTCTATTTTTTCAGGTTTAACACAATCACAATGAGGAGTGATACACATGAAATATTCTGATGATTTTTCTTCAAAAAATACATCGCCAAACCTCAGTTCCTTACGTTCTTGCCTTGAATTATTTGTAGACAAAAGAGCTGAATATTTCACTAAAGAATTTACGATTTGAGCATCATCTAATGTATTCGGAATTTTATCGTTCACAGCATCATAAGCATCCTTAATTTTAGATATTACCTTTGACTTTGCATCAAAGCGAAAAGAATGAAAGTCTTCAAGCCAGCTTCGCAGAATAAAACTATTTATTTTTTCCAAGTTAAATGAAGTTTGATCTTTGTTCCGATAATTCCTCATATGATAGAAAAAAGCTTTTTCATCAATCTGCGCGAATTTTGATCCAATTTTCGAAAACTCGGTTCTTATTTGATCTTTCAACTCTAAAGCAAGTAGACTTATATAATTATGTGGATTTGATATTATAGCTTCGGAAAAAATATTGAATAGTTCCTCTGGATGAACACCATCTTCTGGAGCTAATTCTTTTCTGCAAATTAAGATATCAGTTGTCCCAATCCTATAGATATTTGATTGCGATTCAACTCTTTCTATATGGTATCTTATTTCTCTATCACTATTTTGAGCTAAAGAGAATAATGATAATGGTATTAGATAATCCTTCTCGTCTCCAATGAAGCTAGATAATGTCTGTTTTAATTTCCTATCTATTATTTTAATCGTTGAATTAAGTTGTAAAATAGTTTTGATATGGTTTAGTATAGCATTCTTTGTTGCTACTCTTTCCGTAAAGTTATGCACATATTCATAAAATAGTTTTAAAATAGACTCCTCTTCGATTATGTTATCTATCTCAAGTTCTTCAGTTGGATTACATTCATTTAGCTTTTCTTTAAGTGCCAATAATAGATCTTCAGGTTTATAAGGGATAAGATAAAACTCCTTAATAAGGGTTCTGCTTACTTCATTGATATCAGGTGTTTGCGTATAAATAACAACGAATGGGATTTGTTTAGAATTAATAATATCAGAAAGAATTGTTAATGTATCCTTATATTTCTCTTCTGAAGTAGATTTGCTTAATTCCCAGTCTAAGATAATAAGATCCTTATTTGGAATCATAAAGTCTTTTCGCCAACTTTTTTGCAAGGATTCAAAATTATAAATGTCTAGATCACATGTTCCAATATTTCTAAAGGAATTATATAGCTTTGATGCCTCTTCTTTTTTTAATCCATTCTCCTCTTGATATGCAGATGGATAATCATCATCTATACAAACTGCTGATCGAATCGAATTTTTAATTACTTCCTTTGCTACCTTATCAAAGCTCATAGTATTTTCAATTTTTGTTTTTGGAGATGACAAAACATGCTCCATTAAGTTTATTGTATTTGGGTTCGTTTGTTGCACATATCTCGTATCCAATCGAGTTAAGATGTTTTTTTGCAAGATATAAGCCAATTCCCCTACCGTCTTTCTTCCTAGTGAAAAATAAAGTAAAAATATCTTCTAACTGTGTCTCATCAATTCGAGTGCCAGAATTCATAATCAAAATTTCATCGTCAATAAGTTCAATCCTAATTTCTCTTTTATCAGAAGGAATTAACCAGTAGTTGGCATTGTTGATGATGTTTAGAAAAACAGGTTTAATGATAGAATCAAAAGTGAAAAATTCATAAGTCTTAAATTTTTCACTAACTCCAAACTTGATATTAAATCGTTCAAACTCATTTTTGAAAAACGATGATATGTATTGTTTGATCTGATCACCCGAAATGACTTCTCTAGAACGTCGACTAGTTTTATAAAGTGGTCTCAAAAGTTTATAATTAATCTCTAAATGTTGGAATGCATTTTTTAATTGAATAACACTATTTTCAAGAAGGCCATCTTCACTTTTATATTGTAATATTTCTTTTACAGCATCATTCATTTGAGCATACATCACATTAAATTGATGATCTATAATCTCAATAGACATTCCCAGCTGAGCTAATTCCTCATAATCTCTCAGCTTTTCATTCAATTTTTCATTTTGTTCTTGATACCATCCTCTTAAAAAGTCGTCATCAACATCTATTTGTAAATTGGTTATGTGATTAATAAAACCTTCAAAAGAATTTTCCATTAATTTTTTTTGTTCATTAATCAAATTTTCAAGAGCAGTAATCTTAAACGAGACATTTTGCTTTGAATCATTAGTCACTAAAGTGTGAGGTTTTGATTGTTCCCGAAATGCTTCAATCTGAGATTCTTTTTCCTCTTCTAATAATTTGTTAATTCGGGTAAAAGTCTCTTTTGATGTAAGTTGAAAGCTCGAAAATTGTTTTTCAATATATTTTAAATGTGCACGGTATTTCTCATTATATTCCATCTTAAGGTTCTCAACATTAAGACGTTCTCTTGTTTTATCAACAAGTTGGAAACATGACTGCATTTTTGCATCTGCAGCATAATAGCTTTGCTGATAAGCGGAATAAGCAATTTCTTGACGATTAGTAACACTTATACCATGAGGTTTTTGAACTTTGATACTCCTAAGTTCACTTTTTTTATCTTCAAGTTTTTCAAGAATACTGTTATATACATTGTAGTTTATCTCAATTAGCGACACTTCTACCTGTAACTGATTTGAAAGTTCCTCAATATCATTATGAATTTGAACGAGGTGTTCTTCATTCTCTTTTAATTGAGAAATAAAAGCAGTTTTTGTTTTTTTATTCTTCCGTTTTGCTGCCTCTAATTGTTTATTGTGTTTATCTTCAATTTCACTTAATTGACTTTCTCTGTATGTACCAAACTTTTCATCTTTTCCAGAACGCATATATCGCTTCGCAATATCAATGAAGAATTCACTTAGGTCTTCTCTAAACTCTCTAAAAGCTCTGTTTTGAATAAACCCCTCTCGTCCAGCTTTATCTTTTAGTTCTGAATTCCGTTCTCTTTTTAAATCAATATACCCAATAAATCGCCTATGACTAAAAAAATATGTACCAGCACTTAACGTTCTTCTTTTTTCAAACTCAAGAAAATCAGCTTCTGTTCTACCATATGGTAATACTCTAAAATTGTCCCTGTAAATATATAAACCACCAAAGGAGTTCAGCTTGTTTTCAATATTATTGTATTCTTCATCATTCAACAAAGAACTATT
>Ga0209100_1001294_pt1 | contig 17549 bp, 10 predicted proteins | sample lystaG_FD_185480 | JGI IMG/M metagenome (GOLD analysis project Ga0209100, IMG submission 185480) | Glacier valley bacterial and archeal communities from Borup Fiord, Nunavut, Canada, to study Microbial Dark Matter (Phase II) -... | ecosystem: Environmental > Aquatic > Freshwater > Ice > Glacier ...
GTACTGCCCTGGTTCCCCAGATTCATGATAATTTAACTTCCTTGCTGAAAAATGCGAAGCGAAATGGGTGTCTCACGGTTGTGAACACAGTATTCGATTTTCGCAACGAAAAGAACAATCCGGATCAGCCCTGGCCGCTTATCGATGAACCCGAAAACTATTTTTTAATAGATGTACTGATCATGGATTGTGAGGAATCGCTGAAAATAAGCGGGAAGCGCACAATCGCAGAAGCTGCCGAATATTTTTTTAGTCAGAATGTCGGAGCGATGATTATTACCAATGGCGCGAAAGAACTTTATGCCTTTTCGAATGGTGATCTGTTCGATAAAACGGAGTTGATGAGGCTTCCGGTTTCGAAAAAAGTTGGGGAAGATATTGCCAGCAATCCTGGATCAAATGGAGATACTACAGGTTGCGGCGACAATTTTGCAGGCGGAGTCATCGCTTCGATTGCAATGCAGTTAACAACCGGTGATATCGGGAAACTCGACCTGACCGAAGCAATTGCCTGGGGCGTAGCATCCGGCGGATTTACCTGTTTTTATGTAGGCGGAACCTATATCGAAAAGCGTGAAGGTGAAAAACTCAAGATAGTGCAGGAATTTAAGAACGAATACATTAAACAAATATCAGCATTGTGACGGACAAATTGCATGATAAACTGGTTCTGTTTGGCGCCGGTAAAATTGGCCGCTCATTCATCGGCCAGCTTTTTAGCCGGGGTGGCTACGAAGTTGTTTTCATCGATGTTTTTCGGCCAGTGATTGATGAGCTGAATCTCAGGCATAACTACAATGTGGTGATCAAAAGTGATGTGGAAACCGTCATTAACATCAAAAATGTGCGAGGAGTTTTTGGAGGTGATACGGAACAAGTTATCGAAGAAATTGCAACTGCCCGAATTGTGGCCGTATCGGTGGGGCAAAACGGGTTGAAATCAATTATTCCGCTTATTGCCAAAGGAATAATTAGAAGGTTTGAGACAGTTGGAGCTACTCCGCTCGATATCATCATTGCCGAGAACCTGCGGAATGCCGCGGAATTTATGAGCCAGGAGCTTAAAGAAAATTTGCCCGAAGGATATCCTTTGGAAGAGCGGATTGGCCTTGTTGAAACAAGTATCGGCAAAATGGTTCCGATTATGCTCAAAAAAGACATGGATGAAGATATACTTCAGGTCTTTGCAGAACCTTATAACACACTGATTCTCGACAAACGGGCATTTAAGAATCCTATTCCTGAAATTGAAGGACTTGCCCCGAAAGAGAACATGAAAGCCTGGGTCGACCGAAAGTTGTTTATTCATAACCTTGGACATGCCACGGCTGTTTACCTGGGTTATCTTGCCCATCCTGATGCCATATTTCTATATGAGGTGCTATCCGACAGTCAGTTGATAGCTATTGTCCGCAAAACAATGCTTCAGGCAGCGGACATCCTTTTAGCCAAATACCCCGATGAATTTACGATTGAATCGCTCAGGGATCATATCGACGATTTACTAAGTCGTTTTCAAAACAAGGCGTTGGGCGATACCCTTTTCAGGGTGGGATGCGACTTGCAACGTAAACTCAGCGCGGAGGATCGCCTGGCCGGTGCCATCCACCTTGCTTTTGACCTGAACCTTCCATCTGATTTAATTCTTAACGCATTGGTTTGTGGTTGTCATTTTGGTGCGACCGACGAAGCGGGTAACCGGTTGAAATCTGATCTTGAGTTCGATTCAATTTATGCAAAGGGAATCAAGGAAGTACTCACTTCGGTCTGCGGTTTTGATGAAATTGCTGATCATGAAGTAATTTCGGAAGCTATAGCGCTGGACAATTTGCTAAAGATTTAATCTCGCTTTTTGAACTTGATGAAATTTGCCAAATTCGTATTAATTTGGACACTAAACTTGCCAAATTCTGATTTTGAAGTAATTACAAAGGATAATTTTCTTGAATTTTTGATTTAGAACTTGAATTTTTTAAAACAATTGGTATTATGAACAAATTTAAACTGACCCTTCTTTTTCTGCTTGTGTTCACAAGCATTGTAACCTTAGCGCAAACTCAAAAATCGTCCGAAAAATTGAAAAGAGCAGACTGCTTTTTTGGTGTTCATTTCGATTTGCATGCCAGTGAGGATATTACAGATGCCGGAAAAACACTTACTCCCGAAATGGTTGATACCTTCCTGACCAAAGTTCACCCCGATTTTATCCAGATCGATTGTAAAGGTCACCCTGGAATATCGAGTTATCCAACGAAGGTGGGTTTCCACGTGAAAGGATTTGAGAAAGATCCGCTGAAACTCATTAGGGAAGTAACTGAAAAGAACAAGGTGGCGCTGTTTATGCACTTTTCGGGAGTTTGGGATGGCAAAGTTGTGAAAGAGCACCCCGATTGGGCAATCGTCAAGGCCAATGGAGAACGGAACACTGAGAAAACGTCGTTTTTCAGTCCCTACCTTGATACTTATATGATTCCTCAATTGATGGAGTTAAGCGATTATCAAGTTGACGGAGCTTGGATCGACGGGGAATGTTGGGCAGTAGAACCCGATTATAGTGAAGCTTCCCTAAAACGTTTTACCAAAGAAACCGGAATCACAGAAATCCCAAAAAAATCAACAGACAAGTATTATCCTGAATTCATGGAATATACGCGAAGTTTGTTTCGTGAACATTTGAATAAATATATTTCAGCGATTCATCAATACAATCCTAAATTTCAGATCACGAGCAACTGGGCTTATTCCTCGTTAATGCCTGAAAAAGTGACAGTGGATGTCGATTATTTATCCGGAGATGTAACTCCACAAAACGGGGTTTACCGCTCTGCTTTTGAAGCAAGATGCCTTGCTCCGCAGGGAAAATCATGGGATTTAATGGCATGGGGATTTTCGTGGAACGGAGGAAAGATGCCAATGAGCGTGAAATCATCGGTTCAGTTGGAACAGGAAGCCGCGCAGATTATGGCAATGGGTGGCGGCGTTCAGTTTTATTTTCAGCAGAACCGCGACTTGTCACTAAAGCCATGGCTTGCAACGACTCTTTCAGAAATTGCCATATTCTGCCGCGCAAGACAGCAATTCGTTCATAAGGCAAAAGCGATCCCACAAATCGCATTACTCTTTCCGACTGCTTCGTATCAAAAAAACGGTTCGAGACCTTATTCAAATGGAACAGAAAATTTGCAAGGAGCTTTGAATCTTGTGCTTGATGGTCAGCAATCAGTTGAGATTTTAATGGAGCACCACCTTCATGGAAAGATGAATCAATATCCCTTGATTATTATTCCTGAATGTGACTACCTTGAGTCTTCATTTCTGGAAGAACTGAAGAAATATGCGGCAGATGGTGGCAACTTATTGATTATCGGCGCCGAAACTGCAAAATTGTTTGAAAAAGAGCTCGGAATCAAATCGCTCGTGAAAAGCGATGAAGAACAGGCATTTATTGCTACATCTGATAAAATTGGTGCAATTCGCTCCTCAATCGCGAAGGTGGAATTAGTGCCCGGCGTCACTTCAGTTTCCAATTTTTACAATGGCAGCGATTTCAGAGACAAAGGGAAGAGCATATCTTCGTCTGTAAATAAATTTGGAAAAGGGAAAGTAGCAGGCGTTTATTTCAACGCCGGTTCAGCCTATCTCGAATACAAAACCCCTGTACTTCGGGATTTTATTGGTAATCAAATCACTGAGCTATTTCCCGATCCTTTGGTGAAAGTCAGTGGATCGCACCTTGTTCATGTAACTGCAAATCTGCTTAATGGCAGAATGTTTGTAAATCTTATTAATGTGGCAGGCGAACATACTAACCAAACAGCAATCGGATATGATGAAATTCCTGCATTGAAAGACCTGATTGTTAGTATTCGTACGCCCAAAAAACCGGCTAAGATTGTGTTACAACCCGAAGGCAAAGAACTGGAGTTTGATTTTCAGAATGGAGTTTCGAATGTCATTGTTCACGAGCTGTCTATTCATTCAATTCTGGAAATTAAGATGAATTAAAATCATTAATTATAGATAAAGAGTTGAATAATTCGTTACTTTTATCAGGTTTTTAGTAATTGAAAAAAATCATTTAATTATTTGTTATATAAATAGTTAATTGCATTTTATCCTCTTTCTGACGTTTTTAAGAATTATTGTTTTCCTCTGAAACTGACATTGAAATTAAATATTTATACGAATGACAACACGAAGAACATTTTTGAAAAGCAGTGGATCCGCCGCTGTTGGAATTGGCCTTGTCTCCTCATTATCAAGTACTATGGCCTCATGTGCCGCGAGTAATAAGGTAAATGTAGGTTTGATTGGTTGTAAAGGACAAGGTTTTTCTGATTTGAAAGCATTTCTTGAAAATCCTGAAGTTGAATGTATTGCATTGTGCGATATCGACGATGAAGTGCTGAATGGTCGTGCTGCGGATGTTGAGAAAATACGTGGTAAAAAGCCTGCAAATCTGTACAAGGATTGGCGTAAATTAATTGAAAATAAGGATATTGATGTGGTCATAATCGGGACTCCCGATCATTGGCACTGTCTTCAGATGGTGGCTGCCTGCGAAGCCGGAAAAGATGTTTTTTGTGAGAAACCGCTGGGCAGAAGTATTGAGGAGTGCAATATCATGGTGAAAGCCGCTCAAAAATATAAAACAATTGTCCAGGTGGGCCAGTGGCAGAGGAGCGATCCGCACTGGCAAAGCGCAGTCGATTTTATCCGTTCAGGTAAATTGGGCAAAATCAGGCTGGTGCGTGTATTCTCTTATCAAGGTTGGTGCCCTTCGATTCCTGTTCTTGCTGATGAACCTGTACCAGCAGGAGTTGATTACGATATGTGGTTAGGGCCTGCTGCGAACCGTCCTTTTAACAGAAACCGTTTCCATTTTACTTTCCGCTGGTTCTGGGATTATGCAGGTGGTTTAATGACCGACTGGGGCGTTCACCTGCTTGATTATGCCCTGTATGGCATGGATGTTACTACTCCTAAGTCAATTATGGCGAGTGGCGGAAAATATGGCTACCCTACAGATGCATGTGAGACTCCCGATAGTTTACAAACAATTTATGAGTTCGACAGCTTTAATGTGATGTGGGATCATGCAATCGGGATTAACGATGGTGCTTATGGCCGTAATCACGGATTGGGTTTTGTTGGTGAAAACGGAACGTTGGTTGTTGACCGCAGCGGTTGGGAAGTGATTCCTGAAGTTGTTAACCGCGAAAAGCGGATGGAGGCTGTTCCGCTTGTAAAAGGAACCGGCGAAGGTTTGAAAAACCACGTGAAGAATTTCCTTGATTGCAGGAAGGACCGTAATCCGAAGACAAATGCAAGTGTCGAAATCGGGGCTCACATTGCTAAATTCTCTGCACTTGGTAATATTGCCTATCGTACGGGCAAAAAACTGGTTTGGGACGGAACGAAATTCACCAATGATGAGGAAGCGAACAAGTATCTGCTGCCAAGTTATCGCGAACCATGGATGTTGCCTAAGATTTAAGTTCTATAGAATTATTATTTGGCTAAAACCAAGTAATGTATTGATTATCAATTGCCGTTGCCTTCTGGTGGCGGCAATTCTTTTATAAAGGCATTCACAATCTGATAAACCTCTTCATACGTTTTAGCTTCCATCAGTTCAGCTCTCAATTGAGCTGCACCCGGAAAGTCGTTTGTGTAAATCTTATAAAAGCGTTTCAGCTGATTAAAATTCTTTTTTCCTCCCCAATTTTGTTCATATAACTTTGTATGAAGAAGTAATTGAACTAATTTTTCAGATTTTGAAGGTGCTTGAGGTAAAGGATTAAAGAACCAGGGGTCATGAAAAATACCTCGTCCGATCATCACACCATCAAGTCCATATTTGGCAATTAATTCTTCACCTTGCAAAACCGAAAATACATCACCATTACCCAGAAATAGCGTTTCAGGGTTGAGCTGATCGCGCATTCTTGCCCCTTTTGCAATTTCCTCCCAATCAGCCAGTCCGTCTGATTGTTGTTTCTGTGTTCGTCCGTGAAGAATGATAGCCGCAGGTTTCGTTTCCAGTAAATTTGCGATCCAAACATCTGTATCATGCGATCTTATGCCCGTACGGGTTTTTACGGAAACGGGCAAATGAGTCGCTTCTTTGGCTGCAAAAATAATCTCTTTGGCAAGTGTGGGTTGATCAATTAGCGCCGAGCAACAACCATTTTTAACAACATTCTTTACCGGACATCCCATGTTGATATCGATGCCGTCGAATTCATATTCATCGGTGATTTCACGGGCTATTGTATGAAATAATTCCGGTTTATTGCCCCAGATCTGTGCAACCAGTTTGATTTTTTTCTGTTTTAACAGGCTTTTTTCTGATTCACTGACGAACAGCCGTTCTGCGACCTTGATTTTACCTTTCGGATGGTTCATGCCGGCAACCGAGGTGAATTCAGTAAAAAGAACATGAAGATATTGCGGATCAGAGAGTCCGGCCACGACTTCACGGAAAGACGTGTCGGTCACATCTTCCATCGGTGCTAAAGCAAAAATTGGTTTCGAAAGATTCCTCCAAAAATTGGGCATACTAAATTGTCGGTTTTTGCCCTGAAACTAAATCAGGATCGGCAAAATTAGAATTAATTATACTTTTTTCTCTGGATTTTTGCTGATCAGATTTCCCTGAGATTTGCCGGGTCGTCTAAATCGAACTTTAGCCTCCGGTGGTTTGGTGAAGAATGATTGATCTAAATTTCCAACGTTCATCATATTTTCTTCCTTTTGCCCTTGTTCTGAAAAACCATCGATCGAAGGTTTTTCCCCTCGCTTGTTCATATTCAGGAATTTTTTGACATCTTCGAGATCAAGGACAAAAATCCGACCTGCTGAATGATCGAGTTTGTATGATATTTTCTTTTGAAGAATATCTGTCTTACAGTGACGGGCAATTCCGTTATCGGTTTCGATCGTCAGTAGCTCATTCGGGAAATCTTCCTGTGCTTCAAGGTATTGATCGAGTTCGTAGGTAAGGCAGCATTTTAGTTTTCCACAATGCCCTGTCATTTTTTCTGCATTGGGCGATAAACCCTGCTTAATGGCGGCATCTGTCGTAACACTTGTAAAGTCAGTTCTCCAGGTCGAGCAACACAGTGAGCGTCCGCATGATCCAATTGCACCGATGCGTCCGGCTTCCTGACGCGCACCAATCTGCATCATTTCAATTTTAATTGCAAATTCCTTTGCATACTTTCTGATTAGTTCCCTGAAATCAACCCGCTCGGAGGCAATGTAGTAGAAAATGGCTTTTGTATTATCTCCACGAAATTCCACATCGCCAATTTTCATATTCAGATTCAATTCGTTAGACATCTGGCGAGCGCGTATCATCACCGATTTTTCGCGTGCTTTGGCTTCTTCCCATTTTATGACATCTGAAGGAGTTGCTTTCCTGTAAATCTTATTCCATTCGTATCGATCCGGTTTTTTCACTTTTCGTTTGAACTGAAGTTCTGCCAACTTTCCGGTAAGGGAAACGGCTCCCACATCGTGACCAGGTGAACAGGCAACCACGACCAATTCGTCACGTTTTAAATGGATACCATCTTCGTTTCTGAAAAACTCCTTACGCGTTCCTTTAAAGCGTATTTCGACAATATTCGATTCATAACTTGTATCAGGTATATCGTTGAGCCAGTCGTATGTTCCAAGCATTGCCGGCCGGTCTGGTTCTATATTTGTATTGCATAAACTGCATCCCATTTCTATTTATAGTTTTGTAACAAGTTGCAATGATATTAATTTCTATTTAGATTTGCTATTTTAATCTGGTCTAAATAACAATAATCTCATTTGTTTTGTTTCAAATATCATTTGATCAATGAAATAGAGATTGGGAAAAGAACTTAAATAAAAAGCTTTCAAATTAATTTAAACGAATTACTTTTATCATATTAAAATCTCAATCATAAATAAACCAACGAAATGCAAAGAATAGTTTTATCTATTTTATTTTTAGTCACTTATCTGAATGGATTCGGACAAGCAAATAATAAGATTCAATTACCTTCAATTTTTAGTGATCATATCGTCCTGCAGCAAAAAATGCTGGTTCCGGTTTGGGGAATGGCTCAATCTGGCACGCTTGTAAAGATTGAATTGGCTGGTTTTACGGGTACAACAAAAACTAATTCTGAAGGAAAATGGATGATCAGGCTACCCGAAATGAAGGCCGGTGGTCCGTTTGAAATGAAAATCTGGGATAAGGATACAATCAGCGTAAAGGATGTAATGATCGGCGAAGTTTGGCTGGCATCCGGACAATCGAATATGGAATGGCAGGTTGGTGCAGGAGTTGGTCCTCAAACTGCGCAGGAAATTAAGGATGCCAATTATCCAAATCTTCGGTATTTTGCTGTAAATAAACAAACAAGTTCGGTTCCGCTTCAAAATATAGGAAACGCAGAATGGAAAGCCTGCACTTCCGTTTCTGTTAAAGATATGTCTGCGATTGCCTATTTTTTTGGACGTGAAATTTTGAAAAACAAAAATGTAGCAGTAGCAATTATCAATGCTTCCTGGGGCGCCACAAGTGCTGAAGCCTGGATGAGCGCTGAAATGCTTAAAACACATCCCGATTTCACAAAGAAAGTCGAGGAATTCGACACTGATCCTGTCCGGTGGAAGGCTTTTGTTCAAAAGAATATTCAGGCTGACCGTTCACGTGATAGTATCTCAAAGGCTGCAAAATCGGGAATCACGGCTGGTGTACACTTGAAAGAGTATGATGATGCAACCTGGAATCGCACCCAATATCCGATGGATATGTCAAGCATCAATTTAGGTGGTTACTGGGGTTTCGTGTGGTTTCGCAAAACAATTGAAATTGGGAAAGAGACTAAATTGACGGATTTTACTTTGCAGATCCCAATCTCCGGCAGAAGTTTCGAACTCTACATCAACGGAAAACCAATTGAGATTAAAGAAGATAAGGTAACCAAAAAGCAAATTTTCCTTGTGCGTGGCAAACAACTCACCAAGGGGAAAAATATACTGGCCATCCGCCTTTTGGTGAATTGGGGAAGTGCTAATTTAGGATTAAAAGAAGTCGATGCCAATTTGGTTTCAATGGATAACAAAACCAAAATCAGTTTGGGCGGTGAATGGCGTTTTAACGGTAAGGTAGAACCCGATATTCCGCAATGGCAGGATTACCACAATAAAATAAATGTGCTTTATAACGGAGAAATCTCTTCGTTAATTCCTTACGGAATAAAGGGCGCCATTTGGTACCAGGGCGAAAACAATGCAGGTAAAGCTTATCAATACCGGACGCTTTTCCCAATGCTGATCGAAGATTGGCGTGTTCGTTGGGGGCAAGGATATTTTCCGTTCCTTTTTGTCCAGTTGGCTAATTTCCGTGACAAACAAGCAGAACCTGCTGATAATGATTGGGCTGAACTGCGTGAAGCGCAACAAATGACACTGAAATACCCCAATACAGGCATGGCAGTCGCCATTGATATCGGAGACGCAAACGACATTCACCCAAAGAACAAACTGGATGTTGGTAAACGTTTATATCTTGCAGCACAACGGGTTGCTTATGGTGAAAATGTTGTTCATTCAGGACCAGTCTATGAATCTATGAAAATAGAGGGTTCGAAAATCAGGATTTCATTTGGCTCTGTCGGAACTGGTCTGGAGGCTGGCAAAACTTTGCCGTTGAAAGGTTTTGCTATTGCTGGCGAGGATAAAAAATTCTACTGGGCAGAAGCTGTAATCGAAGGAAATGAAATTATCGTAAGTACTGCTAAGGTTTCAGCACCTGTGGCTGTCCGGTATTCGTGGGCAAGTAATCCGGATGGAAATCTCTACAACAAAGAAGGATTGCCGGCATCACCTTTCCGCACCGATCAGTGGAAGGGGATTACGGAAAATTAAGATGATATTCAAACAACTATTTAAATTGAAAACAGATTTAGCATGAATCAAACTAAACGAACCACCGCATTATTTTTAATCTGTCTATTGATTTTTGAAATCAGTTTTATTTCAACTAAATCATTTGCTCAGAACAAATTAAATTTCGGATTGTCGCAACCGCAGGAGAAATCGACCTTGCCGAAATCGAAAGTTCCTTTTCAAACAGCAGTTCGGGTGGCTAAAGAAAATATTGCCTGTACTTTGAAAGCGGAAAAAGATGGCGAATTTGTGCTGGCATCGGGATGGGAAATGATTGAAGCCGAAAAGGTAGGTGCAACTGGAGAAACCATTTCGAAACCGGCATTCACGACTGCTTCGTGGTACAATGCAACAGTTCCGGGAACGGTGCTTACAACCCTGGTGCAACAAGGTGTCTACCCCGATCCTTACTTTGGACTCAATAATCTTGCGATACCTGATACACTTTGCAGAATGGATTGGTGGTACCGCTTATCATTCAATTTACCAAAGGATCAAGTCAATAAAACGGCGTGGCTGGTGCTGAATGGGATCAATTACCGGGCGATTGTCTGGTTAAACGGAAAGAAAATTGGCAAAATGAGCGGCGCTTTTGTCCGTGGCGAATTTAATGTCACCGACGCAATCAATAAATCCGGTGAAAATGTGCTGGCTGTTCAGATTTTGCCTCCGCCCAATCCAGGTATACCCCAGGAAGAATCACCATCTGCTGGTCAGGGTCCCAACGGCGGACAGTTATGTTTGGATGGACCCACCTTTATTTCTTCGGAAGGTTGGGATTGGATACCTGGTATTCGCGACCGCAACATCGGAATCTGGCAGGATGTACGTTTGCGCTTCACGGAAGGGATTGTTATTTCAGATCCTCAGATCATTGCAGATTTGGCACTGCCAGATACTACTTCCGCCAAAATTAGTGTGAATACCTTGGTTCGAAATGCCTCCACGATCAAACAAACCATCAATTTAACAGGTAGTATTGAAAATATAAGCTTCAGCCAATCGGTTGATTTATATGCAGGTGAAGTTAAAACCATCCATTTTACACCAGAAACGTTTTCGCAGCTGAATTTTAAAAATCCCCGTTTGTGGTGGCCCAATGGTTATGGGAAACAGAACTTTTATACACTCAAATTGAAGGTTGAAACGAACGGAAAAGTTTCTGATGAAAAATCGGTTCGGTTTGGGATTCGTGAATTGTCGTACGAGTTGAATGTTGATGCGCCGAGCAAGAAAGGTTGGCGGATTGAATTTAATCCGATCAAAGACATCATGGATGGGAAGCCAGTTTTTAATAATAACAAAACCCGTGAAAACAACGACAAGATCTTAATTTCCAGTCTTCATAAAGATGTTGATCCATCGAAATTAACCGGATTGAGCGATACCGTGATTAGTCCATATATGGTGATCAGGGTGAATGGTCAACGGATTTTCTGCAAAGGCGGAAACTGGGGAATGGACGATGGGATGAAACGTTCGGACCGCAAACATCTTGAGCCTTACTTCCGTTTGCACAAGGATGCCAATTTCACAATGATTCGTAACTGGACGGGTGAATCGACCGAGGAGGTCTTTTACGAACTGGCAGATGAATATGGATTGCTGGTTTGGAACGATTTCTGGCTTTCGACTGAAGGGTACAACCTGAACGTAAACGATAACCTACTGTTTTTGGACAATGCGCGTGATGTATTGCGCCGTTTTCGCAACCATCCATCCATCGCTGTTTGGTGCGCCCGAAACGAAGGAGTTCCATTACCACAACTGGAGGAACAGCTTGAGAACATGATCGCAGCGGAAGATCCTACACGTCATTACAACCCCAACTCGCGCGTTTTAAACCTGCGTTGGAGTGGCCCATGGAATTACTTCAAAGACCCGGCTGAATATTTCAGAAACAATGCTGCCGGTTTCAACACCGAATTGGGGACCCCTTCCATCCCGACGGCCGAATCGATGCGTAAAATGATGTCAAAAGAGGATGTCTGGCCAATTAGTGATGTATGGTTTTATCATGATTTGCACGACGGACAAAAAGATATGATTGCTTCAATTTCAAGCAATTTCGGGGAACCCAAAAACCTGGATGATTTCTGCAAAAAGGCGCAGATGCTGAATTATGAAAGTCATCGCGCGATGTTCGAAGCATGGAACAGCAAACTTTGGAACAACACAAGCGGACTTCTTTTGTGGATGACCCATCCGGCGTGGCCAAGCACAGTTTGGCAGGTCTATTCGTGGGATTACGAAACTTTTGGTTCCTACTTCGCATGCATGAAAGCTTGTGAACCTGTTCATATCCAGATGAATTTGCACGATGACAAAGTGATTGTGATCAATACAACGCTGAAAAGTATTCCGCATGCAAAGGCCGTTTTCGCACTTTATTCAACTGACGGAAAGTTAGTTTCAACGAAAGCGGTTAAAATTGCTAAAAGAACGAACGTTAAAACTGATTGTTTTGTGGCTGACTTACCATCGACTGGTGTGTATTTGGCCAGACTAACGCTTCATGATGAAAAAGGGAATGTGATCTCCGAAAATTCTTATTGGAAGAAGTTAGGCAATACCAATGATTTACTGGCGCTGAATAGTCTGGCACAAGTTCAACTTTCAGGAAATATTCTTAAAAAAGTAAATGGTTCGGTCACATTCAAAGTAAAGAATCCATCAAAAACGATCGCTGTGTCGGTTAAACTCAATTTGCGTGATAAAGTGACAGGAAAAGCAATATTGCCTGCCTATTTCACCGACGGCTATTTCAATTTATTAGCTGGTGAAAGCAAATCGATAAAAGTAGACTATGATCCTTCGCTCAGGCTTGAGAACCTGATTATTGCAGCTGATGGTTACAATGTTAAAGGTATTGTGGTGAAATAAAAAAAATCGGCAGAGGCCAAAGTAATGGAAAGTAAAATTGCAAAATACAAATTAAATACAAATTAAATACAAATAAATTATAACAGAATGAAAATCAAACAAATCGCATTAGTATTTATGCTTTTAATGAGTTCAGCGATACTCAATGCACAGAAAAGTAAAAGCTTTGAGCTTAAATCGCCCGACAGCAAAATCGCATTAAAACTTGAAGTTGGCACTAAAATGCTGTGGTCGGTTCAGCACAACGGGCAACAGATCATTGCTCCATCGGCAATTTCGATGTTGTTGGAAAGCGGTGAAGTCCTTGGTGACAATGCAAAAATCAGCTCATCAAAAACCGAAAAAACTGATCTGGTGATTTCCGCAATAAACTACAAGAAAACGACGATACAGAATCAGTACAATCAGCTTACCTTCAATTGTAAGGGTGATTTTGGTGTGATTTTAAGGGTGTTTAATGATGGTGCGGCCTATCGGTTTTTCACGAAGAAGAAAGGGGAGATGATCGTGAAAAATGAAGAGGCGAACTTTAATTTTACCGCTGATCACAAGGCATTTATCCCGTATATGTGGGATTACAGGGATGGTAAAATCTTTAATACTTCATTTGAAGCCCTCTATAAAGAAACCAATATTTCGAAATTTGCACCCGATTCCCTGGCGTTCCTGCCGTTGCTGGTTGACGTTGGCGAAAATAAAAAAGTAGCAATTCTCGAAGCCGATCTGGAAGATTATCCAGGAATGTTCCTGAATATTAATCAGACTCGCAAAGGTTTTATGGGAGTATATGCGCCCTATCCTTTGGAAGCAGTACAGTTACAACGAAATCTGGTCCCGACCAAAAGAGCTGATTACATTGCCAAAACCAATGGTACCCGTAGTTTTCCGTGGCGTGCAATCGTAATTAGTCAGCAGGACAAAGAATTATTGAACAATGATATGGTGCAAAAGCTGGCTTCTCCGTCAAGATTGGCTGATGTTTCATGGATTATGCCAGGTGCAGTTGCATGGGATTGGTGGAACAACTGGAATATCACACATGTTGACTTTAAAGCAGGTATTAATACCGAGACTTATAAGTATTACATCGATTTTGCCGCTGCGAATAAAATAAGGTATATCGTTATGGATGAGGGTTGGTCGGTCAAAAACGATCTGTTGAAAATTGTACCCGAAATAAATTTGAAGGAAATTATCGATTATGGCAAACAAAAGGGAGTGGACGTGATTCTTTGGGCCACGTGGCTGGACATTACCCGTCAGATGGACAAGGTTTTCCCACTCTATTCAAAAATGGGTATTAAAGGTTTTAAGATTGATTTTTTTGATCGCGATGATCAGCTTGTAATTGCATCCGAATATGAAATAGCTAAAAAAGCAGCAGAGAATCATTTACTTGTTGATTACCATGGAATTTCAAAACCTACCGGTTTACAAAGAACTTATCCTAACGTGATCGGGTATGAAGGTGTGAAAGGTTTGGAAAATTACAAATGGGCTGTTGAAGATCAACCTCGTTATGCAGTTAGTATTCCTTTTATCAGGATGATGGCAGGTCCGATGGACTATACACCTGGTGCAATGAGAAATGCCATTAAGGAAAACTACCATCCTTTAAATGCTGCGCCTATGAGTCAGGGTACACGTTGTCACCAATTGGCCATGTACATTGTTTATGAATCGCCTCTTCAAATTCTGGCGGACAATCCGACAATCTACATGAAAGAACAGGAGAGTACCGATTTCATTACCAAGGTGCCTTTTACGTTTGACGAAACAGTGGCATTGGATGGAAAAGTGGGAGAGTACGCAGCGATTGCCCGTAAGAAAGGCGAAACCTGGTTTGTGGGAGCCATGAGTAACTGGACTCCACGCGAATTAACGCTCGACTTTTCATTTCTGGGTGCCGGTTTTTATCAGGCAGAGGTTTTTAAAGATGGCGTAAATGCTGACCGCGAAGGAACTGATTACAAGAAGGAAGTGATCAAGATTTCAAAAGGTGATAAAGTGAAAATTCAATTGGCTCCGGGCGGTGGCTGGGCTGCCAGAATAGAAAAATTGAATTAAGCATTTTATAGTCACATAATCAATGAATTATTACAATAATTTGCATGGGAAAATTTCTGATTGTTTTTGGAATACTACTTCTGTCAATTGCCTCATTCAACTCAAGTGGTGCACCGAAAGACAAATTTATCAAAGTTGAAAACGGCCATTTTGTCCGTGATGGTAAGCCTTATTACTATATTGGCACCAACTATTGGTACGGCGCAATTCTGGGATCAAAGGGAGCGGAAGGTAATCGACAGAGACTGATCGAAGAGCTCGATATGATGAAGGCCAATGGCATTGATAACCTGCGGGTTCTGGCTGGTGCCGAAGGTCCCGACGGAGAGCCGAGGAGGGTTAGCCCTGCGTTGCAGACTTCACCGGGTGTTTACAACAAGGAATTGCTCGAAGGACTTGATTTCCTGCTCGCCGAAATGGCCAAAAGAAATATGGTTGCCATTCTCTTCCTGAATAATGCATGGGAATGGTCAGGGGGATTTTCGCAATACCTCGTCTGGAGTGGCAAAGGACCTATACCTTATCCCGACACTAATGGTCATACCTGGAACGAGTTCATGACGTTCTCCGGTACTTTTCATCAGTGCTCCGAATGTAAGGAGCTGTTCCGCAAGCATATAAAATTCATGTTAGGGCGAACCAACCAGATTACAGGGATTCCTTATTCCAACGATCCGGCCATCATGACGTGGGAACTGGCCAACGAACCGCGTGCCTTTTCTGATGCCAATAAGGTTCCTTTCCTGAATTGGGTAAACGAAACCGCTGCTACAATCAAATCACTCGATCCGAATCATCTTGTTACAACCGGATCTGAAGGAAGCTGGGGCTGCGAAGTGGACATGAATCTTTTTGAAAAAATTCATAGTTCCAAAAATATCGATTACCTGACGATGCATATATGGCCATTTAACTGGAATTGGTTAAATGCAAAAGATATGGATGGAACAATCGGGAATGCGATTGCCAAAACTGGTCAGTATATGGATGAACACCTCGAAGTTGCGCGCAAATTAAATAAACCCATTGTTTTTGAAGAGTTTGGTTTGCCCCGCGATGGTTTTGTGTTTATTCCTGGTTCGCCAGTTACGATACGTGATCAATATTACGAATTCTCATTTGTTCGCGTGCTCGAAAGTGCAAAGAAAATGGATCTGCTTGCCGGCGCCAACTTCTGGGCCTTTAGTGGAATCGGAAAACCAAACCCGGTAAGGGAGAAAAATATGTGGAAATCGGGCGATGATTATCTGGGCGATCCACCACAGGAAGCGCAGGGCCTTAACTCCATTTTTGCGAATGATCCGACGATGGAGATTGTGAAAAAGTATAATGGCAAGATTCTTAATGCTGTGAAAAAATAGGAATTCGGGACAGATCATTCATAATTGATTCATTTGAATTACTTTTGAAAAATAGTTCCGCTTTAATTTTCTAAAAACTGAAACTGTGAGCCGATTAATTTCACCTTCAATATTGTCTGCCGATTTCAACAACCTTGGCAAAGACATTCTAATGCTCAACGAGAGCGAAGCCGACTGGATTCATTTTGATGTGATGGATGGCGTATTTGTTCCGAATATATCATTTGGATTGCCAGTGATTCAGCATGTTAAAAAAATTGCCACCAAGCCGCTCGATGTCCATTTAATGATTGTCAATCCTGATCCTTTTATCAAACCTTTCAGGGATTCAGGTGCCGATATGCTTACAGTGCATTATGAGGTGTGTAATCATTTGCACAGGACGGTCGGAGCTATTCATCAGGAAGGGATGAAAGCGGGTGTTTGTCTCAATCCGGCAACGCCGGTTCATTTATTGGAAGATATTATAAATGAACTGGATCTGGTGTTGCTAATGTCGGTAAACCCGGGTTTTGGCGGGCAAAAATTTATTCAGAATACCTATCAGAAAGTGATACGGCTTCGTCGGTTAATTGAAGAAAAACAGGCAAGTACACTCATTGAGATTGATGGCGGTGTAAATTTGGAAACCGGCAAACTGTTATTTAAAGCGGGAGCAGATGTACTCGTGGCGGGTAGTTTCGTATTCGGCGCCGAAAATCCGATGATGACAATTCATCAGTTGAAAAACGTTTGAATTGGCAACTGGCTTTTAGCAACTGGATACTGGCTTAAAAGGGCACTCTGAACTACGGACGGGAGTCAAACAACGGGAAATCGATGCTGAGTGACTTATGCGACAATTAGGAAATCTTTTTAAAGAGAGATAAAATATCGGATGACAATCATAAAACGCTGAAGGTGTATAATATAAATAACCCCGGGTGAGCGATCGAAGTGACCGCAACCCGGGGTTAAAAATGCAAAATATCCTAAAGGTGTATCTTATAGCCCATAAGAATAAACACTTCTCTATCTACCGCAAATTGAAACTTCCAATACAGCTAACAAATAAAAATCATTAGTCGTATCCATTTACACTCAAAAAATGGTAATTTTGCAGTTCTTACAAACATGGGGCTGACCGGTTTTGACAGCGGGCAGAAGAGGTTCGTAAGCATGCCGGGCTTTGGATTGTTGGCCCGTAAATCTTAATATCCAAACAATTAATTGGCGAAAATAATTTTGCTCTTGCCGCGTAATCGAATCAAGTAGATTAAGCTAATCCGGCATTAGATGCTGGAGTGAGACATTTCCCGGGTG
>Ga0209100_1001295_pt1 | contig 17548 bp, 16 predicted proteins | sample lystaG_FD_185480 | JGI IMG/M metagenome (GOLD analysis project Ga0209100, IMG submission 185480) | Glacier valley bacterial and archeal communities from Borup Fiord, Nunavut, Canada, to study Microbial Dark Matter (Phase II) -... | ecosystem: Environmental > Aquatic > Freshwater > Ice > Glacier ...
TGCGACAGCACCCAGGCCAGCGCTAACTGAGCCGGTGTGCAGCCTTTTTCCGTTGCGATTGCTTCAAGCTGCATGATCAGTGCGCGATTCTTTTCAAGGTTATCACCTTGCATCCGAGGGCCAGCGCGCCGAAAGTCGTTTGCTTCCAGATCGTCCGGCGATTGAATTTGTCCGGTCAGGAAGCCACGGCCTAACGGGCTGTAGGCCACAAACGCGATATTCAGTTCGCGACACGTTGCCAACAGTTCGCCTTCCGGGTCGCGACTCCACAGCGAATACTCTGTTTGCAGTGCCGCAATCGGGTGCACGGCGTGTGCACGGCGGATCGTTTGTGGGCTGGCTTCCGATAACCCCAAAAAGCGCACTTTGCCCGCCTTGACGAGTTCAGCCATTGCACCGACGGTATCTTCGATCGGCGTGTTCGGATCGACGCGATGTTGATAGTACAGATCGATCACATCCACGTTCAGGCGGCGCAAGCTGATGTCACACGCCGCGCGCACATATTCCGGGCGGCCATTGATCCCTAAACGCGCTCCATCGATGCGGCGCATGTTGCCGAACTTGGTCGCCAGCACCACCTGATCACGCCGATCTTTGATCGCGCGCCCCACCAGAATTTCATTGTGACCGACGCCGTACATATCGGCAGTATCCAGAAAGTTGACGCCCAAATCGAGCGCCTTGTGAATCAAAGCAGTCGATTGATCATCATCCGAACGCCCATAGAATTCGGACATGCCCATGCAGCCCAAACCGACTGCGGAAACGGTGATGCTGCTGCTGCCTAAAATCCGCGTTTGCACGTTATTTGCCTGCCTTCTGATAGTTTGCCAACTTGATAGCCAACCGGATGATTATAATCAGTTATGCACAGGCAGTTGACCGAGATCGCCAAAGGTGACATTGATATACGGCACAAACACCCAACCATTCAAGCCGCTGCCGCTGATCTGTGCCCAGGCGTGATTACGGCTCAAGGCGATTACTTTGAAACTTTCGCCCTGATTGACAGCGCCAACTTTATTAGTATCGCGGCGGCTTGGCCCATCACGCACGATCAGATTGACCGTAGCGACCGCTTGTACATTCGCTAATGGGCCGGGTGGCACAGCAGCCGCTGCCGCTGCGGATACCTGCAAAACGGGCAGATAATCCGTGCTGCCTGCAAACAGATAAATGTTGCGGCGTGCAATCCACACCTGACTACCATTCGCGAGCACGATCAAATACCAGTTACCGGTCGTATCGCTGGCAATTACTTTATAGATGTCGCCAAAATAGACCTGACCGACCAACGGATTCGTAGTGCTTGGATCAGACCGAACGTTTGCCAGATCGACACGGATTTCAGCTTTCATCGTGGTGGGATGTGCCGTCGCAACCACAACATTCGGCGCGGGCGTGAAGTACGTTGTGCCGCCGGGATTAACGACGATTGAACCTGATGTCCAATCGAGCAGCACACCCGACAGGCCAGATTGAGAGGTTGAATAATCAACCTGCAAATTGTGGTTGCCTGCGCCCAGATTTACGAGCGTGGTGTAAGTCTGAAAGGAAGATGTGTCGTGAAATTGATCGATGATCACGTTGTTGTCAATATAGGCGCGCACGCTGCCCTGTGCTCCGGCGCGGAAGGTATACAGGCCGCCCAGAAAGTTCTGCGTCAGCGTCCAGCGTACGCTGAAACTGCGCGGCGCTAGCGTCACATCCGGCGAGCCAGCCGCCCAGTTGAAGTTAATCGCCGGATCAATGCGCGTGAAGGCAACACCGCCGGAAAACGTCGTATTGCTCCAATATTGGCCGGTCCAATTGATCCCCGTATCGGCAGAGACGAGCGGCCCCGTCGCCAGTAGCAGCGTCAAAATGAGTGCAGCACTCAGCCCGATTAACCCGCTGCGGGTCAGATGTTTGAGCATAATTTAATCCTTTGCGCCAGAAAGTTTGGTATCTAATCAGCGGCTAATCATAGATCAAGCTGTGCAGCGCGGCAAATTACCGTCAGGCAGCCGTCGGGTAGGGCACATAGAAGCAATAGTTTTACAAACTGAACCCCACATTGAACTCCTTCCTTTCTTCTATACAGGGCACGACCGATACCTACCGTTGCATGTCAAACTGTTTATCGCGTTATACTGGCATTAATTTTTGTTACGTTCGTAAACGGAGTATTACCAATGCAGCTTAATTTGCCGATTCTTGATGCGGTAAAAGATAGTCATAACATTTTGATCGCAGGTGCGGGCGGAGGGTTCGATGTGTTCATTGGGCTACCTTTATATTTTACGTTGCGTGGTATGGGAAAAACTGTTCATCTGGCAAACTATAGCTTTTTTGATTTACCGATTGCCAGTCGAATCAGCTCAGTTGAAGTGCTTATAAATGAACTTTTAATTGGCGTGCGCGGTGCGTTAACGCTGCCACTTACATCGTTTGCAGAAGGTTATCTTGCTCAGTGGTTTGAGCAAGTTTGCGGCGAAACTATTCCCATATGGATGTTCGCCAACACTGGCGCTGCACCACTTGCCAAAGGCTATGCACGGCTAACGGAACATCTCGGCATTGATGCACTCATTTTAGTAGACGGAGGTGTTGACTCACTCATGCGCGGCGATGAAACTGCGCCGGGAACCCTTATTGAGGACGCGCTTTCACTCGCTGCTATTAAGTCGCTGCCGATCCCGATCAAATTGCTAGCGTGTTTGGGCTTTGGTACAGAAGTTGAAGAAGGCGTCAATCACCATCACGCACTTGAGAATATTGCAGCGCTTGCAGCACTCGGCGGCTTTTTGGGGAGCTGTGCGTTGACCCCACAGATGGAGGCTTTTCAGTTATTTGAGGCGGCTGCGCGTTATGTATGGGAACAGCCCGATCACAATAAGAGCCACATCAGCACGCGAATTATTCCGGCAGTGCATGGTGAGTTTGGTGATTATCATATGTATCCTGGTGATAAGAATGTTGGCGTATTCATTTCGCCGCTGATGAGTTTATACTGGTTTTTTGATGCAAATGTCGTTATCGAACGCAGCTTCATTATTGAAGCATTGGTGCGGACGCAAACGACGCGCGAAGCATTTGCCCGCTATGAGACACTGCGCCGTCAGTATCGTTTGCGTCCAACATATAGATTGCCCTACTAAACTTTTCAACATTGACCGTCAGCGCGCCCGGATATGCACAATGCGCCGCTCACTGATCGCCAGCAAGCCGTCCTCGTGCGGGATCAGCGTATCGCCGCGCCGCACTGCTGATACGGTGTGCATGAACAACTTTTCAGCGTCATTCGATAGGCGGTGCTGAATGACTCCGCGATCGGTGGCGTGCAGCAGCACATCACGACTGTAAGCGGGCGCGTCGATCGGCTCAAAGGCTTCCAACTGTGCCGGATCGTTGAGCACTTTGGCTTGCAACAGCTTGCCATGCAGATCGATCTCGTCCAGGCGCACTCGATCAGCACCGTTGGCTTGCGTCAAGCGCGTGATCAGGACGCTGCCCGATGCAAATTTCACGGCGTTGTCGATCAATAATTCGCCTGCATCAAGTGGCGTCAGGTCGGCGGTATATTGTTCGCCGTCGGTCAACAGCCAGTGCGAATACATTTGCAGCGTGCGGAAATAGCCGAATAAGCGCTCCCGCCCCTGATCATCGGAGGCGGCGCAAAACCAGGTCTGGCCGCGTGCGATTGCGAGTACTTGCCGTTCCACCAATTGACCATAATCGAATTGACCGCGCATCAGTGCGCCGCCCGCAATACGGTACAGCGATCGATTGCTCACCGCGAACAATGCGCCTCGGTTGGCATACCGATCGGTCGTTGTCTTGAGAAAAGCGGACGGCGTGCTGGCTGCAATATCGACGATCAACAACTCGTCACTTTCGGGCGTGGGCGAGATGATCAGCTTGTCGGCTAAGAAGGCGTAAGTGGCGTCCGGTAGCGCGCCAAACAGTACAATCCGCCGCGTGACACCATTCGCCACCTCATAGAGCACCGCTTGATCTTTCTCGTGAGCAATGGCGCGTAGTGTGCCACCTGCCAAAGTCCAGGTCACGATCGGGCCGCCCGTTTCGAGCAGCACGCGCACGGATTGTGCAGGCGTCAGGCCCGACGTATGGCACAGCGGACAATAAGCGCGGTTCGCAGGATAGCTTGCGCCGCAGGTCGGGCAGCGCATCAGCGAGTCGCGATAGGTTTGCAAAGCGTCCAAGGGCAGTGCGCCGCGATTCCCTTTGGCGAACCATTGATCGTACAAATGCAGCAGATCATCGCTCAACAGCTCGAACGGATAGGCGATCTCCGGTTTGGTGACCGCCGGATCGAAAATCGTAATCCGCTGACGGGCGCGTTCGGCCAGCAGCGGCACTTTGGGATGCGTGCCGCCGTACGGATGCGCTAAGGTCAGCGCGCGAAACCACAATACCAGAAAAGCGTACCAATCGTTTTCCGGCTTGAGCGCCAACCGCCCTTTGAAGATTGCCGCTCGCGGATCGGTGAACGCTTCCGTGCCGACCAAACACGGATACACGCCGAATTGAAAGCTGTCCACATCGATAAAAAGCATGGTCGCCGTTTTGAACATCACGTTCAGATCGTTAAAATCGCCCACAACCATACCGGCGCGATGAATCATCGACAGCGTACACCATGCGTTGATGAACAAATCGGTCACTTCGGCGGCGCTGATACCCGCCTTTTGCCGATACTTTTTGGTTGCCAGCTTGCGCACTTCGGCGTAACCCGCATCAAGCAAGTGCATCGCAAAGCCGACCGCAGTTTTGCCCTTTTCATCGTAGATCAAGCGCTGTGGTGCGATCACTTCAAGCGGCAGCCCGCTGGTCAGGGGTAACAGTGCCGCGAGCTTTTTAGCGCGATCGGCGGTGGGCTGCGTGTAGATTTTGATCGCCTGATTGTTGTGGCGAAAAACGGTCGCTTCACCGCCGCTGCTGATCACGTCGGCACTGTCCAGCGTGATCGGTTTGCCGTCAAGCAGATACTTCATGGTTGCGTTCACTTTCTATGACACTATCGCTATGCGCCGCCTTATCGATAAGCTGCTCGATCGCGATCACGGTAGCATCATCGCGAAAACGGCGCTGACTATTCGACCAGCCGTTAAGCTTGCGTTGTAAGCCGAGCGGGTGCACCTGACCCCACAGGTGTGCTGCTAACTCCGGCTCGAATCCATCGGAGGCGATCGCCAACCGCTGCCAACCAGAAGCTAAGGGCAGCACTGCGAATCCGCTGGCAGGGGTGTAATCGCCCAATTCGGCGGCGCTCAACAAATGGTACGCGATGTACTGCGGCGTGTTATTCTGATCGATCAGATTCACCTCATCGTCAAGGATCACCGTACCATCACCCGCGCTGAAGATCACGCCCGCGCCGCCTTTAATCGCCACCCCCAAAATCGTGAACAGCAGATGTTCGCGCACAAATGCTAGCGGATCGATCGGCTGTACCAGATCACGCAAATCACCTAAAAACGTGACGATCTGGCGATGCAATAGTGCGGGCAGTTCATCCGGCGCGACGTTTGCTTGCAAGTGCTCTGCCGCGCGCGCCGCCACGTATTGCGCCCCTAACAGCGATCCGAACTCCGAATAGCGGCCTGATCCACTGCCGTCACACACGATGGCGACTAACGAAGCAGGCTGCTCGACAACGGCGTAGCTGTCCTGACAATTGGCCTGCCGGAGCATATGATCGCGCCCGATCACACGTCCGGCGCGCACATGGAAGGATGTGTGCATGGGTTGGGATCTCCTTTTTTGATGATCAGGGCGTGAAGAAGCCATTGCCCGCTGACGCTTTGCCGGTCTGCTGACTGACGCGGATCACGCTGTTGGAGACGAGCGCCAACGCCTTACGAATGTCGCTGGCGCTGTTGGCAACGGTCAATATGGATGGGAAGCCCATCGAACCGGCCACCTGCTGAAACGTCCTGGCGTCACCCATGCCGATGAAAGCCAGCGTATAGATTTCTTGTTTGAGCAAATCTGTGGCGACCGTTTTTACAGCGGCGGCAGTGCGTTGTGACGTATTGTCGTCACCGTCGCTGATCACGACCACCACACAGCGCGTCTGGTTGCCCGCATCGCGCAAAGTCTGGTTATAGGCTACTAACCCGGTGAAGCCGTCCAGCACCGCATCGTACAGCGCGGTTGATCCGTTGGGCGCATAGGTAGTGCGGTTCAGATCAGGCACTTGATCGATCAGCGAATAGCCGAATAACAAATGGGGCGTGCTATCGAATGTCCACGCGCTGAGCAGGATGCTATCCGATTGTTTCGAGTCCTTGAGCGCGCGCGTCATCTGATTGAAGGCGTCGATCACGTCGTCGCGCAGGCTGCTCATGGAGCCGCTGCTGTCCATGACAACCAATACCAGCGTCGATTCGTCGGTATTCAGATCATCGACCTGCGCGCCCACACAGCCGAGTCCAGCCTGACCGCTGAGGTTCTGAACGAGAATATCCACCGAGCGATTGCTCATGCCGGATTGTTGACTTTTCTGGAAAAGCGATTGCAAATTAGTGGTGCTCACGATTTTTGTGACTCCTGATAGTTGGTAACGGATGGTATCGAAAATGTGGGAAGCCCTCACCCTAAATCCCTCTCCCAAAGGAGGGGGACTTTTCAACGGTCTGACTCCCTTCCCCTGTACACGGGGGAAGGGCGGGGGTTAGGGGTCAACTGCGCGCATAAATCAGCCGATCGGATCAGCGGCCTTGACCAGCTTCATGCCCATGCTGACAAAACGCTTCAATTGTTCTTCAGTGGGCTTTTCAAAGCCGCTGATCGACGAAGTGCAATCATCCAGAAAGCGCAGTTTGCGGATCACGTCAGGCTGTGCCGAAAAGTGGCGCACTACCGACGACATCGTTTCAAGGACGCAATGGCTGCGCGCTTGCCCTGCCACGTAAATCAGATCGAATTGGGCGACTGTTTCCAGAAAGCGCGTATTCAATCCGCCTTCAGGATGCTTGCTGTACTTCACTTCCGGCTCGACTACCGAATAAAACTCGGTATGCGCAATAGTGCCCTTGGTGAGGTACGTGGGTTGTGCCATACGTGCGCCGCTGTGATACATGATCGCTTCTGATAGTGCCGAGAGCAGCGAGCGCCCGATCGTGCCTTCCATGCAGTGAAACGGCCAGATCATGAGCTGCTTTTTGCCGATGTTTTCGAGCTGTTCAAGGTACGTCATAGACCACACTGGCTCAACAATCGGCATCCATTTTCCGGCGCGCACGTCGGCGGCGCTGATGGTGGTATACGGCGTGGGATGTTGTCCGCTCTGATTCTTCCACCAGGTCGCATAAAAAATCTGATAAGGCGTGTGCGTATCGAGCGATGCCGAGATTTGGGTGATCTTGTGGACGTTGCGGTAAATCCAATCAATCGTGCGCTGCGAATCGGCAACCGCACCAGGGACGGGCAGCCGACCATCGGGCAAGATGAAATCGTTTTGCATATCGATCAACCACAGCAGCGTTTTGGGGCTGTCAGTCGAAGCAGACTTTTGGAAATCAGCCAGACCGGCTTCATAGGCGGCTTGAAAATCCGGCTCGTAGCGTTCATCAACGCGGCTGGCGGTTACAGGGGCGTGCATCATTTTGGGTTCTCCTCGATCGTATGGTTCGTTTCGCGTTTCGTTGAACGCGATTGAACTCAGTATCGAGGATCAGTCTGGAAATGCACAGGCTAACGTCTGAAAAATTTCTGGATATTTCTGAACGTTTTTGGGGTTATGCTGAAAATTTAAGCCAAGTGCATAGTATCCAGCGCTCAATTGCAATTCAAATCGCTTTGATCGACGATGACATAGCCCTGCAAGCTCTGCGAAAGCTGCCGATCGTTGACATGCGCCTTGACGTTGAGGTACACCGTATATTGCCCCGGCAGCTGCATTCCGGCTGGATTGACGAACACGCTGACCGTATCCCCGACGCGGGCATTGCTCGGTGACACTTCCACGAACGGCGGATCGCTGCCATTGACGGGTTCAATGCTGAGCGTAGTCGCCGCCGGATAGCCCGTATTTTCGATCTGAAATGAGCCGAGCGGCACGCGATGCAAGCACGCCAACGATACCGTAGCAGTCATAGCATCGGCGTGTAATTCAATGTGCGGCAGATAATCACTATAACGGTGTGGCATCTGGCCGAGCCGCTGAAACGCCAGCGTGGGTGAGCCGTCATTGTGCAGCAAGCCAAACCAGCGCATATGACTGCACTGCGCCATGCCCGCCAGTTGATTCCAGTTCAGATTCCAGACGAACATCGGCCCCGCCCACGGCCAATGTGCATCGGCATATTGAAAGGCGCGTACCAGATAATCGGCTTGTGTTTGGGCGGACACGCGTAACCACGCGAAACCCGCGAAATTCGGATCGCTGTCACTGCATGAGACACCATCTTCCGCCGGATTGCGCAGCCAACCGAATTCGGTCAGCCAAATCTGCTTGTAGACGCCGTGCTGTTCCATCAAAGCGCGGATACGTTCGGTGCGCCGAAAGACATATTCGCGCACATCAGGTGACATTTCAGGCGGTTGATCGTACCCATACGGATGATAGCCGAAGGCGTCCATCCATTGCCCCGCGCCGTTGTCGAGCATTTCACGCGCAAAATCCAGATCGTTGATCGCGCCACGATCGGGCGTTGTGCCAGTAGGCGCTAAGCCCGCACTGACGACGATCACATCCGGCGCAACCGCTTTCACTTCGGTATAGGCCACCCGCAGCATTTGCGTGTATTGCCAGGCGTTCGGCGTCAACACCCATTCATTGACCAGATTTGGCTCATTGCCGATCTCGACCGCCGTAATCGGTGAACCGATCAGCGCCCGCGCGCGGTTGGCAACATCTGCCCGAAAAGCGTTCCAATCGTTCGGCCAATGCAAATCCATGCGATACAGGATGTGCTTGCCAGGGAATGCGCTCGCCTGTCCCACGTCATAGATTTTGACCCAATCCATCGCCAGCGCATCAACCATTGAAGGACTGGTATTCGTGTTCGGCGCAAAATGAACGCCGTAGCCAAGATGCGCCGCACTGCCCGTTTGCGCAGCGATCACAGGCACACCGTCAAACGTGAAGCTGATCAGCAGCACGGCTAACAGCACGAGCGCAGTCGATCGAACGCAAAGAGTCCTCATGTGGAGCGTATCCTGTTAGGCAGTCAACCTACAAGCATAGTTTTTTCGGCGGCAAAGCGCAATACGCCGCAAATCACACACAAACGATTTATCAAGCCGATTTGTTGGGTTTGGCGTGCTTGCTGATGAACAGACGGGTCTTTTGACGGCGCAGCGAGCGATCCGAAATCCAACGCGCGTAAGGTGCCATGGTCAACGCCGCCAGTGAGATCAGCACCGTGTCGTAGTTGACGCGCCAACCGGAAAAATCGCGCCAGGCTTGATCACGATCAGCTTTGAGCGGCACATTAGCGGCAGCTAACTCGTCGCACAACTCATCGAATTCTTCGCGGAAAATGCTGATCGGATCGTCCGGTTTAGGCGTTGCATTATGCGGAATGCCAAAAAAGTCTGCAATCGCGCGCAGTGCCAGATAGCCCGACCGAATAGTGAGCGCGGCCTGATAATCATCGGGAATATCGATCACTGCAATTGCAAGCGCCGCACTATCCATTACTGCGCCGGCAGCCGTGATCCAGGAACGGTTTGGGCTTTGCGAGCGAAAGAAGGAAAGCGCGGCTAATGAGGTATGCGTTTCTTCAAGCTGTGCGAACCACATTTCCCACTCCACCCACAGATTATGCAGGTCACTCAGTCCGCGAATGCGCAGATAGCGCTCAAACAGCGTGACCGGTGCTGGCGGCGATCCGGCGCGCACCTCAAGCATGGTTACGAGCGTTTCGCGTGCGGAAAAAGCGGCATACATAGTGGGCAAGTACGCGATCAAAATGGCGGTCAGCAGCAGTCCGACCGTTGCTTCGCCAAACACCATGCTCGCCGTGAACAAGCTGTCAACAGGCACTAAACCAAGCGTCAACAGTCCAGACTCGCTCAGCAGCAGCGTATCATGCAGCAGTATTGGGTGAAATCCCCAGAAAATACACATATAGCCGAATACCACAATGATGAGCCAGATCACCGGTAAGATCATGAGCGTAATCGGCGCGTATAACGCCATAATCTCATCACGCTGTTCGTAAGTCGTTGATTTGCGCATCCGCTGATTGAACAACCAGCGCATGAGCAGAAACACCGACCGCACAATTTGATCGGGCGCACTGCGTGGCAATACGAACGTCCGAATGGCGGAAATCAGCGTTATAAAGACTATCCCGATACCGACGATTACAGCGACCAGGCGCAGCAGCAAAATTACAATTTCCAAGTGAATCCCCCGATGTACTACATGAAAAGCACCGAATTACACAGAACCGAAACTACACAGAAAAGATAGGTAGAGAAAAGACAGGTAGAATAGTAGCACAGCAAGCACAACCTATCAGTACCTCAACAATAACAGCACAGCAATAGATTTGTGAAGGAATTTGCGATGGATGATCCTAAAAATACGGCGGCCTTGAAGCGTGCGCTGCTGTTTGGTCCGCTCGTCTCGCTGCTCTTACTATTGGCGGCGCTCGTAATGTATGGGGTGCTCGGCTTCATTGGTTGGGAAGGCAGCGGACGCATTCTGGCGGCCTTATGCAGCGGACCAATCCTCGGCTTTGCGATCGCGGGCGCACTGTGGATCGCTTACAAGGCGCGCCTGACGACGTGAAGCGAGAAGAACCGATAACAATAGAGGGAGTTCCCTTTGTCCGAAACCTGGAAAGTTGAACTGCACAGCCACACGATCTATTCGCGCGATTGCCTGACTTCGCTTGAAACGGTACTCGCCAACTGTCAGCGCAAAGGCATCGATCGGCTGGCGGTGACCGATCACAATACCGCCGAAGGTGCGCTGATGCTCGCCAAACATGCGCCGGACTTTGTGATCGTGGCCGAGGAGATCATGACGACACAGGGCGAACTACTCGGCTATTTCCTGAAAGAGTCGATCCCGGCAGGTTTGACGCCACAAGAGACGATCCGCCGTTTGCGCGATCAGGGCGCCGTGATCAGCGTTGCACATCCCTACGATCGGCTGCGCAAGGGGGCCTGGAAAGAAGCAGAATTGCTCGCCATTATCGATCAGGTGGACGCGCTGGAAACCTTCAATTCGCGCTGCCTGTACGCTGAAGATAACGCCAAAGCATTGGCGCTGGCAGATAAGTTCGGCAAGCTGCACACGGTCGGCTCGGATGCGCATACCCCCTATGAGTTCGGACGCGCCACGCTGACCATGCAGCCGTTTGAAGGCGCGGGCAGCTTTTTCGAGTCGCTCAAAACGGCGAAGGCGGAAACTAAACTCAGCCCGCTGTGGGTGCATGGCTTGAGCACACAGGCTAAATGGCTGAAAAAGCTCGGCTTGCGCAAACGGTTATGGGCGGGTGGCTGAAAGACGGCGTATAATTTGATTTGGCTGGTACAGCACTAAACGGAGCAAGAATGTCTGATTTTCATCCTGATCAAGAAAAGCGTGAACCGATCGAACAGAAACCACTTCAACCGCCAACAAACCCGCCCGAATCGATTGTGCCGGATGCTGATCCCGCTCAAGATGATGAGCTGGACGTGGTAGAAGAAGCGTCCGAAGAGTCGTTCCCGGCCAGCGATCCGCCCGGCTGGATTTCAAGCAATCGACGCAAAAACGCACAAAATCAAAATTGGTGACGGGCGGTTACGGCTTTGTAGTCTTACTAAGTCTGAATGCTAAAAATTCTGCATTTGCTTCAGAGCGGACGGTTTCTCTGAACAGCTTCAAATAGTCGGAGATGATGTATGGACTGGAAAATAATCCTCGCTCATTCAACAAATGCTTATAGCCGGCCTCCAGAGCCGGGTATAGATTGATATACTGATACAGCGCAGAATTCAGATCGCCTCCAAGATAGGCAACGTCATAGCCCAGGCTATCTTTAGTCGTCTCGATATTTGTTGAGGCAATGATGTCTGGATGCCAGCCCTCAATCTCTACAACCTCGTAGGGTCCGAGGTGAGGTTCAATCATGTTTTGGACTTCTGATGCTGCCTCAAGATCAGCGACGAGAAACATCTGCTCATCACAGTCCATGACCTTGTGTTCTTCATAAAATTTGTACGCATCACGTTTCCAGCCAAGCGGCCAATAAATCCAACATCGTAAAGTTCCATCCGGTTCAGGGCCGTATACATGAGGATTCGCTGGAATTTCAGGCTCAAACGGGAAACGGTCAACGCCGTAATATTCATCCCGTCGTGAAGCGGGTAAAAGCATAAAACCACGAATTGAAAGGCACTTTTCGTAAGCCAAGTTTGATAATCCTTGTTAACAGGTGCTAACGCGTCATATAGGCGCGGATGGTATGCAGGATCAAGCCTGTGAAAATGGTCAGCACGCCCACAATGCTCAAGGTCATGCTGACGATCGCCGTGCCAAGTGCTAACTGCGTATAAATGCGATAGCGATCGACAACGATCAACGCCAGCCCGATCCCGATCGCCAAGATCAGTGTCCCGGTCACGCCAAAAAAGAACAACGGGCGGTTTTGCGCCACCATCTGCAAAATGCCGTTGAGCACCTGCACACCATGTTTGAAGGGATTGCGCTTGGGCTTTTCGTCATAATTCACGCTGATCGCCACTTCGCCCACCGACAAATTGTATTGCTTCACTAAAAATTGCATTTCGGACTCGATCGAAAAGCCGCTGGTGCGAAATTTGAGACTGCTCAGCGCGCGCGGCGAAAGCGCTCGAAAGCCATTTTGCGAATCAGTCAGCGTCACGCCGGATGCAACGTTGGTTGCCAGCGTGAGCGCGTGCTGTCCGGCCACTCGCCAACGTGGGATATTACTTTCCGTGCCTAAAAAGCGCGATCCAACGACCAGATCGGCAGTGCCATCAAGGATCGGCTGCATCAGCGTTGGAATGTCCGACGCATCATGTTGGCCGTCGCCATCTAATAACACTAACGCTGCCGCGTTCAGTGATCGCGCCTTTTCCAGTCCGGCATTGATCGCGCCCGCCTTGCCCATATTGGGCTGCCGGATCACCAGCGCGCCCGCCGCCTCCGCAATTTCGGCAGTGTCGTCTTGCGAGCCGTCGTCGATCACCAGCACAATATCGACATAGCGCCGTGCCTTCAAAACCACGCTGCCAATGAAGCGCGCTTCGTTATAGGCCGGAATTAAGGCAATGTGCGGCGCGCTGGAAGTTGTCACGCTTGCTTGTTTTTCAAATTGCATCATGAGTGCGCATTATACAGCACCCGCGCACAAACCGCGCGTTCTTGTGATGAAATCGATACTTTCGATGCTGCTTTGCTATGCACGATCAAGCTATAATCAAGCAACATGTACAGGTAAGAACTTATTCATGGATCAGCCGAATAATCCGACAGCGCCCAAAGAGTCGCCTGATGCCGAAACAGTACCGGAAAGTGACGAAGCGACCACGTTAATCGTGCCACCGCCCAATTTTCGTGAGCGGCTGTTGGCCGCACGGCAGGCGCGGGCGGCTGAGAGTCGAGCAAGTACCGATTTACGGCTGCCAATCGATATGCAATCAACTGCTAACAAATCCTCAAAAACCGCTGAGTAGCTTGAGTGTGCCAGTTTTTAACATCTTGATAAACTGCCTTTAATCCTGTTTAACGAATTACTCATTAGTCGCTTATCTTCACAAATAAAACTTCTGCGAACATCTGAAAGTGTGGTGTGCCCATCCCGATTTTTTCAACAGTACGATCTAGCAGCACGACCTGACAGTATGGTTAATCAGACGACTTCACAAAGGGAATTCAAATGTCACGTAAACTAGTTTTGGCTCTATTCGCAGCGGTTGTTTGCTTTGGTGTTTTGCCCGGCGCTACGTCCGCGCAAGGCAGCACCGTTACGCTGAACGGCACCGCTAAGGTGACCACCGCCGACATTATGGCGAGCAACGGTGTCATCCACATCATCGACACCGTATTGATGCCGCCGACGATGATGAGCAGCACCATGGCTGCCACCAGTATGATGAGCGGTACCATGGCCGCTACGATGATGAATGCCACCATGAGCAGCACCATGGCTGCTACCAGCATGATGAACAGCACCATGGCCGCTACGATGGCTCCCGCAATGAGCAGCACGATGGCCGCCACCATGAACGGAACGATGGCCGCCGGTTCGCAGACGATCGCGGACATTGTTGTGGGTAACCCGGACTTCAGCACGTTGTTGGCCGCTCTCAAGGCCGCGAACCTGGTCGATGTTTTCACCAAGCCAGGCACGTACACCGTGTTTGCGCCCACCAATGAAGCATTTGCCGCTGCGCTCAAGTCAAACAACATGACTGCTGCTTCGCTGTTGGCTGATGTTCCGACGCTGACCAAAATTCTGACCTACCACGTCGTTGCCAAGAAGCTCGTCGCAGCCGATTTGATCAAGCTGACCAGCGTTACGACGCTGAACGGCGCTGATATTCAGATCGCTGTAAAGTAAGCTAGCCGCCCGCTTTTCAATCTGCACACCACACATCAGGCGCGCTTCTCACGGGAAGCGCGCTTTTTTTGTCGCTTGCCAAACACGTTAGCCGAGCGAAAATTGTGCAAGCGGAATCTTCAAGTTCGCTTCAGCGCGATCAACACTCATGATTTGTTCGGGGGCGTTGTCCCACATCCGGCCTATTTTATCGGGAAACGCAAAATCGTTGACAGTGCGCAGTTCGCCCGCCGGACGCAGCATCAGCCGTCCCGCGTGATCAACCGCAGCGGGTGTCCAGCTTGCCTCGACTTTTGCCAGCGTATAATCGGCGTTGAAAATCAGCACAGCGCTTTCCTCAGCATTGACGGTCGGCTTCGCTTGCAAGGTGCGCGAGTCGATTGATTTGAGCAGTACATCTTCTTCAGTGAGGGGTGTCAAAAAGAAAGCCAACCAGGCCCATAACTGCTGACGCGTACCGATCACTGCTGCCGCCTCACTGGTCGTCTCTTTTTTCCCTTTAGCAACCAGATAGCGCGTGCCACCGTCGTAACTATCGGTTGTACGGCCTGATGTGATGCCCAACCAGGTACGGGACTCGTCACGCCGCCAATGACTGGACGCCACAAGCTGTATATGAACTGTTTGAACAGCAGGCAGTCCTAACGGGCCGCGTGCAGGCGTGCTCAGCGTTAAGTCCAGCGATGAAATAGGCGGCGGGCGCAGCCCATATCGCGCTTTAATGGCATTCCCTAACAAACTGCGCGCAGCGGGGTCACCTTTAGCGAGCGATAAAAAAGACATGATGAGTTGTGCCGCCTTTCAAGAGACTATTGAAGATTAACAAATGATCAAAAAGACTTTTTCAGTTCAGGTATAAAATTGCGGCAGCGTCGGATCGATTTCGCGTGCCCACGCCAAAATCCCGCCATCCAGGTTCAAGACGTTGTCAAATCCGTGCGATTGTAGCATTTCCACGGTGCGGCTGCTGCGGCTGCCAGTCCGACACATGATTACCACCGGGCGATCGCGTGGAATTTCGTCAACGCGCGTCAGAATTTCGATCATCCGAATCTGGCGCGCGAATGGCAGTGCAACGATCGCCCGTTCCCAATCCTCGCGCACGTCGATCACGTCGATCGCGTCGCCGTTTTCTAAACGCTGCGCAAGCTCGACTGCGCTTATGTGAGGGACTTCGGCCACGATAACCCTTTCACCCGCTTACGCAAACACTACGCAAAACACTTTGATGCAAGTATAGGACACTTGGCACGATTTGGATACAAACTTTACGAATGGATCATCCTTAAGATCTTTATGGGCGCACTTTGTTTTTGGCGTTGAACTGAATACAATGGTCGCTCTGTGCTCGCACGATTACGCCTACAAGGATCAACCGACAACTTATGGTCTATGGACAATTTTTGGCGATCGGCTGGTGGCTGGCAGGCGGCTGGCGCGTTTATCAATTAGCGCGTTTTTTTCAGTTGGAAGGTTACAAAAGCGAGCGCTTTTTGCGTTGGGCAGTCACCAATAAAGGGGAGCGCTGGTATCTCGCTAAAAATCTACTGATCTTTGTGCTGCTCAGCGTGCTATTCGGCGTTTTGAAGCTGGACATATCGCGGCAAACCGAATCGGATCAGGGTAATTTGTCGCAGATTGCTTCATTTCTGCTAATCGCTTCATTTTTGAGTATCGTATTGATTGTACTGCGGCAGCCACAACGCGAAATCAAACAACAGTTCACGCGGACGCCGCGCGCAATACGCATTTTGATCACGGCAATCGTGCTCACAGGCGCGTTTGAGCTGCTCTTACTGAAGATTTTGCCGCTGGCTGCTTCGCCGCTGACCGCCTTCAGCATCAGTGTGTGCGGCTTCATCGCGTTTTTGCTCGCGCCGCTGACTTTGCCGCTCGCTAATATGCTCATGACCCCGGTTGAGGCAGTGATCCGGCAAAGCTATTTGCGCAACGCTCAGCAGGCACTTGATCGCGCACATCCTACGGTCATTGCGATCACGGGCAGCTATGGCAAGACCACCACCAAGGAATACATCGCGCATTTGATCGGCGGACGTTACCGCGTGCTCAAGACGCCCAAAAGCTATAATACGCTGATGGGCGTCACCAAAGTGATCAATCAGATTTTGGCGAACGATCAGAGCTACGATTATTTCATTGTCGAGATGGGCGCGTACATCACAGGTGAAATTGCCGCCATTTGCCGCCTGACCAAACCCGCGATCAGTCTGGTAACGGCGGTCGGACCGATGCACCTGGAGCGTTTTGGCAGCATCGATAACACCGCCAGAGCCAAATACGAGATCATCGAGGCGCTGCCGCCGGATGGCTTGGCCGTGTTCAATGACGACGATCCGCGAGTCAAAGCGATGCACGATCGCGGCTATCCGGCGCAGCGCGTTGGCGTCACGCGTCAAGATGCAGTGGGCGCACGGCTGAGCGCGCACCATATCAGCATGACGATCGATGGGCTGGCCTTCGATGTGCGTGATGCTGAAACGGGCGAAGAACGGCACGTCTCCGCCCCTGTATACGGCGATCACAACGTGTCCAACATTTTGATGGCCTTAGCGGTAGCGCAGTACGTCGGCTTATCGTTGGCAGAGGCGGTAATGCGGGTGGCGACGCTCGAACCGGCGGAACATCGACTGGTGCGGCGCGTGCTGCCCAACGGCGTGATCACGATCGACGACGCTTACAGTGCCAATCCGATCGGGACGCGGCAAGCCTTGCGAGTATTGGCGCTCAATACGGGCGCGGGACGGCGGGTAGCGATCACGTCCGGCATGGTCGAGTTAGGGCCAATTCAAGATGACGAAAACTGCAAACTTGGCAGCGCGATCGCAGCAGTAGCAACCGATGTGGTGCTGATCAACGGGCGACAGACGGCACCCATTCAGCAGGGGTTGCAAAGCGCGAACTTCCCGGTGGAACACCTGCACATTGTCGAAACGACCGCCGAAGCCGTGAACTGGATGCTTGCGAACACTCAGGCAGGCGACGCCGTA
>Ga0209100_1001297_pt1 | contig 17538 bp, 11 predicted proteins | sample lystaG_FD_185480 | JGI IMG/M metagenome (GOLD analysis project Ga0209100, IMG submission 185480) | Glacier valley bacterial and archeal communities from Borup Fiord, Nunavut, Canada, to study Microbial Dark Matter (Phase II) -... | ecosystem: Environmental > Aquatic > Freshwater > Ice > Glacier ...
CGGCAGAGTACCCTTTGAAAGCATCGATTCGCCCTTTCTTCCCATCTCCTGGATAATACGGCTGGCAAGAAAATACGGAGATACTCCAGCTTCACTTCCTGCCTGGAGGAGAATTCCCGGATAGTCAGGGTCAGTGGCTTCGAGGAAAGACCCTTTGACCATGGATTTTATTCCATCAAGTGTATGAATCGAAGGATCAAACGATAATTTTTCAAACTGAAACACATAGACAGGATTCAGGAAATTACGCGGGTCCAGGAAATAAGAAACAACTTCCGTCTTAGCCGCGCGCCAGGAAGAACCATCATAGACGGGACTGTCTGCCTTTACCCAGTGCGGATGCGTGTTGTCACTGGCAAGGCTTCGATCCTTATTATCTTCAGCAGCCATAAGGTCCGCCCATGCAATTCCTGTATTATACGGGACGAACTGGTATGCCGGCTGCAGGTTATGCAAAAGCCAGATTCCGCTTCTGTAGCTTTCAGGGAAAGCCGCAAGTGTCGATGTATCATACCCGGCTGTATCTGCTCCGGAAAGCAGATACAGATAATATGTGTGTACCTCCTGATCGAAATCAGTAATGAGGATACGGATGGTATTTTTGGACGGAGTAACCGGTATCGCCTTATCCGGCTGTGTCTGCGTTATCATTTTGTCCTCGGATTCCTGCTCAATCATCACATCCGCAGCATAGCCCTCAACAGTTGTAAGATTTGCCAGGATCCCTGCGAGACCAGCCTGGGATACATAGGCGTATGAATCCGTATTGACTGCAAACGACGGATAGACACCAATGGGTGCTGATGTATCAGGATTCGAAAAAGAAAGAGCGGCAAGCTTCCCGTTAATGGGGAGGAAGGTAAGATCCGATATGGCATAGGTATGCATATTGGCGTTAAGATCCCGGCATGTGACAGGTGTGGCTTTCGCTTCATCAGATACGGCCGAAGTAGGAATTGGCGTTGGTACGACACCGACATCACTTGTAACGGCCAGATAATTTTTGTCAGCATCCACAGCTACTTCTTTGGACTGAACCATCAGATAGGAAATCTCCCCCTCAGATACATTGGCCGCTCCTTTTTGCACACGTGCATAAAAAAGATTCTGAAAGTTACTGACGTAGGGATCCGTTCCTTCTTGTGCAGGCAGGTCCTGAAGAATACCTCGCAGCACCTCTGTATGTGTTCCGGGCAAATCATTTTTGCCAATCTTATTTCCGTACATATCATAAAGCGTCACGCTGATATCGCCTGACAGATTCACAAAATTGATATAGGCATTTCGGTCTGCGGCGTCAAGCTGATACCACACATCTGTTGTGCCGGAAGGAAGGGATCCCTTTTGCACGCTGTCATTGACAAGGGTAAAGAAAGACGGAATGGTTACATCGCCGCCGGTAAGTATCTGAGCACGACCGTCTGACGTACGCATAAGTACTATAACGGAATGTGTGCCGGGATCTTCTCTTCTTGAATCCCACAACATAGAAAAGCTCCGGGCACCGGATGTATCCTCGGAAATAGAGAGCTGTCCCGGCCGCAGATTATCATCAATAAAGAAATCCGTCCGCGCCCGGGTACCATTAATGGTAATACGTCCGCTTACAGATCTGACGCCAAACCCGTAACCTTCTTCATCCTGAAGAGACTGGTCAAGCTCAAAAGATACAACTCTTGTACCGGTTTTGTCCGTGATTGCCTCCGACATCGGCGGGGCGTATGATTCATTAAGCGCCCGAAGCATCTGTTCAATAACATACACACGCGAGCTTTCAGTAAGTTCTTTTGTCAGATCGGCAGATTTACTTTCGCTTCCATAGACCGCGCCGGATAAGTCTTTTGCAAAGACTTTGTCGTCTGCACCTTCAAGAAGATACTTTGTCCCTGTGAAGGACACTCTCACATATTCAGACAAAGTGAGCTGCCCAGAGGCGATTTCCTTCTGCCAGACAGAGGAAGAATCCTGTGTCTGTGTTATTTGCGCGGTCCGGCTGATGATTGCCTTCTCTTCGTCAGAGAGTGAATAGGAAGTTCCGGCAGAATAAATAACATAAAGAAGCACACTCACTGCCATAATACCGGCAAGTAGAATAAAACCGGCTAAAAATAGATAAAGAAGACGAATGTTATTTTTCACATTATTCTCCAGATTATTCGCTTATCTGATCCAGTGTCATCCCGTAAGCAGGAATGAAGTGCTCCATAAAATATGAAGCTTCAGGGATATCCAGCTTGCTGATGGATGAGAGAATCGAGATTTTGGCAGAGGAGAACTCATGATTTCCGGAGCTCTCTTCCGTGATACATTTGATATACGCACAGATACGATCTGCGGCTTTGACAAGACGATGTGCTTCAGCTTTAGTCGGATCCGTCATGTCCGGCAAAAAAAGATCTCTATACTCCGTGCGAAGAATCTCCGGCAGGAGCGACAGAAGGGTATCCGTCGCCTGTCCTTCGACATTCTTATAGGCCCGGGTAATCTCAGGATTGCGGTACTTGATCGGCGTGGGAAGGTCGCCTGTAATAATCTCCGTGGCATCATGAAGCATGGCCACGCCCATTACAAACAGAGGATCGACCTTTTGTCTCCCGCCAAGACAAATATGATTCCTGATGATGGCAAGCGCATGTGCTACAACAGCCACATCCATGCTGTGTTCCTTAATATTTTCCGTACGGTTGTTGCGCATCAGCCCCCAGCGGTTAATATACTGCATACGGTCGAGCATTGCATAGAATGGATATTCTGCTGAATCATTCGATTCAGAAACTGTACTTTTTCTATCTTCCAACATATATCTTCCTCACACCCAATAAATGGATTCATAGCATTTGTTTGCAAAAGGGTCTGTCATTCCGGAAATATAGTCTGTCACAATCTGAACGGGGGGAGCGGTTTGATCCGGATAAAGAAGGCCATACTCGACCAGTCCGGCAAAAATAGGATTACCCGAAGAATGAGCTTTTTGAGGATCAGACATAGCATGCATAAGAGCTTCGAAAATGCCTTCGATCGTAGATTTAACACGCATCTCGTACTTCTTAACTTTCTCCGACTGATAAATCCTCCGGACATTCTCCTTGAGCAGGGCTTCCATGGCCTGTCCTGACTCATCAGACAGGATGATGGCATCACGGTTAAGGCTGTTATGAATAATGTCGGTTACAAGTCTATGGATGATCTGCGAATTCGTACTGCCGAGGGTTGAGGTAATAGCCGGCGGAATATCTTCGAATTCCAGAATTCCTGCCCTGGCCGCATCTTCAATATCCCTGCCTACGTATGCTATCTTGTCTGCAATACGTACAACACAGCCTTCGAGCGTTGCCGGCATCCGGTGATGTCCGTTATCCCTCAGAAGAATTGAATCAGTGGGCTTTTTCCGGTCGGGAAAAAGCTTGTATTCACTATATGTTTCACCGCAGTGCGACACGATTCCATCTCTCACTTCAAAGGACAGATTCAGCCCTTCTCCCTTTTTACCGTTGCGCTCAGACAAGATATCGGCAACCCGCAGGCTCTGGAGTTCATGCTGGAAAAAAAGATTCGGGTCGATTTTTTTGATGCACTCGTTCAAAGTCTTCTCCCCGGAATGACCAAAGGGCGAATGCCCGATATCATGTCCGAGTGCGATAGCCTGCACAAGATCGAGGTTCAGATTCAATGCCCTTGATATAGTGGTCGCAATATAATTGACGTAAATAACATGCTCAATTCGGGAGCAAATATGATCATTCTGCGGATTGAAAAAAACCTGCGTCTTATGACGCAGACGGCGGAACGCCTGAGAATAAATAATTCTTCCTGTATCCCTCTCAAAATCCGACCGGACTGTACAGGGATCTTCCGGAAATCTTCTTCCGCGGCTGTCCTTACTTTTGAATGCGTAAGGCGAGAGATGCTTCTCCCTGCTGTCGCGTAAAAGTGACAGTAATTCCTGATCTCTAGGGTTGTCCGTTGAATCTGCCGCCAGCGGAACGCCGGCCATCGCTTCGGAAAACTCATCAAAAAGATTCTGTTCCTTGTCCATAGCACCCATCGAAGTCACCTCCTCATACGCAAGACAATTATATCATAAAAGCAAAAATAACCCCTTTTCATCAACCCCTGACAAGCTTTGCCTGTTTGACCAGCATATTTTTGGATGTCTTATTATCAAAAGCCACACAAACAAGCGCATCTCCCGCCACTTTTTCTACGGTGATTACCGTACCCTTACCAAATCGGGGATGACGCACCTGCATTCCTTTGCCGATCGAATCCGGCGTCAGAAATGCATCACCATCCGCCGATACGGCGGACGGGGCTTGTCTTGGCGCGCCGAAAACAGTTGTTCCGAACGGGCGCGCAAAACTGGACCCGGGAGCTGCCGTTCCCGCACCCGTCTGGGCTGAGGAATACGACGAACGCGAAGGAGCGCCTTCATCGACAAACGAACGCCTCGAGGCGCCGATACTCTCAAGATACTGCGGATCGATTTCTTTTATAAAACGTGACGGCGGCAGCTCCTGTGTCTGTCCAAAAAGCATCCTGCTTCTTGACGATGTTATGTGAAGCTTCTTTCTTGCGCGCGTTATCGCAACATAAGCAAGACGCCGCTCTTCTTCAATAGCCTCTTCATTTTCCATTGACCGGGTGCCCGGGAATATTCCTTCCTCGGTTCCGACCAGAAAGACAACACTGAATTCCAGCCCTTTTGCACTATGAATCGTTAATAGCCGGACAAAGTCATCGTTCATGCCCTCATTGTCGCCTTCGGAATAGAGAGCCGCATTTTCAAGATAAGACTGCAAAAGACCCTGCAGATCCGTATCATAAGCTGTATCCTCACTGCTGAACTCATCGAGAAGAGCTCCTTCGTCCAATGCACCGACGATCTCTGCCTTTTCTTTGGCCTGACTTTTTCGACGAGCTTCAAATTCGACAGCTTCAGAGAGAAGTTCCCTTAAGTTCTCAATACGGTCAACTGTCTCTCCCTTTTTTTCTTTCTGTTCGATGATCTCCTGCATAACACCGGATTGGTCCTGCACATATTCGATATATCCGGAAAAATTCAGAGTATTTTCCACGAGCTTCTGTCTGAATGAGTCAAGCATAGAGGAGAATTGCTGCAGCTTGTGTGACACCCTCGACAGTTCAGGATACTGCGGTGCGCCCGCGCACACCTGGAGATAACTAAGACCTGCTTCAACGGCAATTTCCTTGACCCTGTCGACAGTAGTATCACCGATTCCGCGCTTGGGCACATTGATAATTCTGTCAAATGCATAGTTGTCCGAAGGAGACATGATCAGACGAAGATACGCAAGAATATCCTTGATTTCCTTACGGTCATAGAAACGCTGTCCGCCATATACACGATAGGGGATTCCCTGTTCGCGGAATGCAGACTCAACCGTACGTGAAAGGGCATTGAGGCGGTAAAGAACGGCAATATCACCATACTTGCACTTGTTGGCACGTACCAGTTTCTGGATCTGATCCGTAACATAATAGGCTTCCGCCCCATGATGATCCGCGCAATAGTAGGTGATTTTCTCGCCGGGATCAAACTCCGTCCAGAGCTTTTTGGCTTTTCGACCCTGATTGTGCCTGATCACAGTATTGGCCGCTTCCAGAATGTTGGAGGTAGAACGGTAATTCTGTTCGAGCTTGATTACCGTCGTGTCTTTGAAGTCCTTCTCGAAGTCCAGAATATTACGTATATTGGCACCGCGAAAAGAATATATTGACTGATCGTCATCTCCGACGACACAAAGATTTCTATACTTTTTGGCAAGCATTAGAATCAGAAGATACTGCGCATGGTTGGTATCCTGGTACTCATCAACAAGAATATATTTGAATTGTTCCTGATAATACGAGAGGACTTCCGGATTACGCTTAAGTAGTATGACGGCATAGTAGAGAATATCGTCAAAATCCATACCATTGCTGGCATGGAGCTTCTCCTGATATTTACGATAAATAATAGCAATTTTCTGTCTTCGGTAGTCGGGACCAGCTTCTTTTTCATAATCTTCCGGAGACTGAAGTTCATTTTTAGCTTTACTTATTTCGGCCTGTACTGATCTCGGGACAAAGATCTTGTCATTCAGGTTGAGATCAGAAATACATTCTTTAATAATTTTAAGCTGGTCATCTGTATCCATAATCGCGAAGTTCTTCTCAAAATTCAGAAGATCCGCATGGCGGCGAAGAATACGGGCAAACATGGAGTGGAATGTTCCCACCCACATATAAGACGCCATCTCACCGATAAGGTCACGAATACGTTCCTTCATCTCGGCAGCCGCTTTGTTGGTAAAAGTAATAGCCAAAATAGATGATGGCCTTACCTTGCGGACACGCACCAAATATGAAATACGGAAGGTGATAACGCGGGTCTTCCCTGATCCGGCGCCTGCCAAAATCAAAAGCGGCCCCTCATCATGGCATACGGCTCTTCTCTGTTCAGGGTTTAATCCCTTCAGAAGATTCTCGGCCCAGACAGCTGCTGCATTATCATCATAATAGTTCGTATCACTCAAAATCGCATCCTCCTAAGATTGGTCGGGGTATGTCATAAGTGTGGTCTATTATACCACAAAAAGAGGCTGCTCCCTTGCAGGAACAGCCTCCGACGCGCATTAGACGGTACCAGATTTAGAACTTGAAAAACATAAGTTAACCAGAATCATCCAGATCAACCAGGTCAAGTCAGAATCAATGGAACCCAAGAATAAACCAGACCGTGCAAAACTGTGTAAAACCGTGTAAACCTTGTTAAACGTACAATACCAGATCAAGTAAATAGAATAAAACAGAGTCAAACTGTGTCAGAAAGAGCCACTAGTACTAAACAGGGTCAAACTGTGTCAGAAAAAGTTGCTGTAACGTAACAAGGTCAAACTGTGTCAGAATAGATCAGTTAATAGAAACCATACCGAACCGTGCTAGTATAAGTTAAGTGTTAGCAGAACCAAACCAAATCGGACTGTCTCGGACCGGACCATAGTCGAACTGTTTCAAGAAAGACTGAACTGAACTCGTGTCTGAAGGAGTGACCCGACCAGAACAACAAAACCAACCGGACAGAATCAACCAGACCAGATCAGACTATACTAACCAGACAAAACCGGACTAACCGGACTAACCAGACTAAACCAGACTAAACCAGACTAACCAGACTAACCAGACTAACCAGACTAACCAGACTAACCAGACTAACCAGACTAACCAGAATCAGTAGGTAGGCTCGATCAGACCATAATTACCGTCCTTGCGCTTATAGACAACACAGACATTTCCGGTCTCAGCATCGAGATACACCAGAAAACTGTGTCCCAGCATCTCCATCTGTAGAACTGCATCGTCCCTGGTCATAGGAACCAGGGCAAAAGTCTTACGCTTGATAATCGTCTTCTCTTCGTACTCTTCTTTATCCTCGTCTCCCGCGATATCACTCAAATACTCCTTCATATATGAATAATCGTGGACTTGTTTCTCTATTCTGGTCTTCTGTCTGCGGATCTGCGATTCGAGTTTGTCAACCGTACGATCTACTGCAGTCAGGATTTCTTCATCCTTAGCTTCCGCCCTATATATATGGTTCTGAAGTTTTAGAGTAATTTCAACCTTCTTTGCATCATGTCGATCGTCACGCTCTGGACGGATCTTGATAGAAAATGTACCTTCTTCCCCGAAATACTTGTTGAATTTTGAGAGCTTGTCAGATATTTTTTCTTCAAGTCTGTCTCCTACGTGAAATCCAATTCCCTGTGTTGTGATTTTCATACAATCACTTCCTTCCGGCTTCTTTTCAAGAACCTTTGGAGTTCTTATCTCTATTATACGTATCGGTAAAAAAAAGCTCGTAACAATCACTACTGTGATTCGAATTAGTAAGTGATATAATATTAGTGTTGTGTCTGATTAGAAGTGTTCTTCCTGATGTTCGGATGCATTCGAAGCTGTCACAGTTTCAGCAGTTTCTACTGAATCTTCCACTTTTTCAACTTCATGAAGTTCTTCAGACGGCGCCGTTTCTACAGAAACAGGTGCTTTTTCTTCGTTGACCGGTAGCGGCGATACGGCGAGTATGGAGGAGGCAGGAACTACAGGTATCGAAGTTGGAAGCTCAACCTGTTTGTCTGAACCCTCCGGGAATTTTGCGCCGCAGGAAGAACAGAAAGCGTGATCAAGCGGATTTTCTTTTTTACATGAAAAACAGAGCTTCACGCCCTTTTCGAAAAGGATCTTCAGCTTGTTAGCTTCTATATCCGTATAAAGTGCTGTAATGGCGTCACATCGGGAATTGATGTCCTTGGATACATCAGCCGAAGCATCCCTATACTGTCCATAATAGAGTCGTCCAATTTCATCAAAGTAGCGATTGATACTCGCATTCTTCTCGTCTGTGGATTTCTGCAGTTGCGCAATCGTCTTCGCCTTAGAATCAAACAGTGCCATATGCATTTCCTCCTTAATAGTCATTCTTTATGTTTGCATAATTTAATGCAAAATGAAACATTTATATTATAGCGTGAATTAATGTAAACAAAAAGAGAAGTCTCTCAGAAATGGTATAACCATTTGAAAGACTTCTCTAATATTTGGAAGTAAATGGAGCAGTTAATTACTTAGCGTCAACTTCAGCCATGTGCTCGATGAGCATAAGAACTTTGTTGGAATAGCCCCACTCATTGTCATACCACGATACGAGCTTAACAAAGTTCGGGTTAAGAGCGATACCGGCATCAGCATCAAAGATGGATGTACGTGCATCGTGGATGAAGTCAGAAGAAACAACCATTTCTTCTGTATATCCAAGAATACCCTTGTACTGCTCAGACTCGGAAGCCTTCTTGATAACGGCCTTGATCTCATCGTATGAAGCGCCCTTTTCAAGACGGACAGTAAGGTCAACAACTGATACGTCAGCTGTCGGTACGCGGAAAGCCATACCTGTCAGCTTGCCGTTGAGTTCAGGGATAACCTTGCCAACAGCCTTGGCAGCACCGGTGGAAGAAGGGATAATGTTGAAAGCTGCGCCGCGGCCGCCTCTCCAGTCCTTCTTTGAAGGGCCGTCAACTGTCTTCTGTGTAGCTGTTGTAGCATGAACGGTTGTCATGAGTCCTTCGATGATACCGAAGTTGTCGTTGATAACCTTAGCCAGAGGAGCCAGACAGTTAGTTGTGCAGGAAGCATTGGAAACAACAGTCATGTCCTTTGTGTACTTCTCCTGGTTAACGCCCATGACGAACATAGGAGCGTCAGCTGAAGGAGCAGAAATAACAACTTTCTTAGCGCCGCCGACAAAGTGAGCAGAAGCCTTATCTGTTGTTGTGTATACGCCTGTGGATTCTACGATGTACTCAGCACCGACTGATTTCCAGTCGATTTCAGCAGCGTTCATGCAAGCAAAAACCTTAATTTTTGTTCCGTTAACGACGATGAAATCTTCGCCGACTTCGATTGTTCCTTCAAATCTGCCATGGACTGTATCATACTTGAGCATGTACTCCATGTATTTAGGATCGATAAAAGGGTCATTGATTCCGAGAACTTCAATGTTGGGGTTTGCGACGGATGCACGGAAGACCAAGCGACCGATACGACCAAATCCATTGATACCAACTTTAACTGCCATGTTTATTCCTCCTACTATTTCCCTTATAAAAGGGTCAATTCATCTCAACAGTGCATAGCACCAGAAAGATTTTACCGCAAATGCATGTTAATTACAACAGAACTCACAAATGACTATGTAGAAAAAAAGCAGATTTCGAAACAAAAACATCAGCATTTTGAACTGTATTTACATACAAATAATTTTCATTTGCTAAAACATACTTTATTTGTGTGCTTCTACCCTGCAGATTGTAATTCCCTGGCCTGCAAATTTTTCTTCAAATTCCGTACGGATATTGTTTGGATTCCACTCACTGTTGTGGAGATCAGTCGTGTCATTATGTAAAGACAAACCGGAAATAATAAATTCCTGACGCGAGAACGCAAAAAGCTTTTTATCATCTGTCTTGAAGTGGATCTCTCCGTTCACTTTTAAAAGACGCTTATATGAAGTCAGGTAATCCCGGTGTGTCAGACGTCTTTTGGGCTTCTCTTTTCGAGACCACGGATCACAGAAATTAATATAAATCCGGTCAACCTCACCCTCTTCAAAATAATTGGTTAGCAGAGCCACATCCGTATATATGAAAAACAGATTCTGTACACCTGCGGCCGCCGCTTTTTCGATGGCAGCCAGCACTACAGATTCATCTTTCTCAAGAGCTATATAACAGACATCCGGATGCCGCTGCGCCATTTTTATTGCAAAATCGCCTTTACCGCAGCCAAGTTCAAGATATAAGGGCGCGTCGTGTGTCATGCGGCATGCATCCCTCCAGTGACCCCTGTTGGATATAGGAATCCTGAACCAATAATCCGGACAGGCATTCATGCGCTGGGGGATGTTCTTCTTCTTTCGTGTTCTTGCCATCTGGTAAGTATCCTCTTTCTTCGTGTTCCTGCTATCTGCCAAACACTTTTTTATCTGTCAAGCTTGAAGGCTACCTCAAGCTCATCTATTTGTGCGTCATCTATTGCAACAATTTCACCGAGATCTTTGGACGCAAGGATCGCCATAGCGCTGTATTCAGCCACTTCCAGGCGGTCGAAGGCGTTAAGGAGACTGCTTCCCGTTACAATGAGGCAATCGTTTGTCAGCATAATGATCGGCGTCGTCTTTGAAAACACATCCGCTGTCATTCCCTGCTGCATAAAACTTGCGCCAAAAGGAATCCTGGGAATGTTTCTCATCAGAATATAGCTTTCCGGAATTGTTTTGGAGTCAAGCTTCTCTTCTGTAACAGCAAAAGCCATAACATGCGGAGGATGTGCAATGATGATCGAATTAATGTGCGGGTGCTTATCATAAATGAGTTTGTGAAGCAGTACGGAACGGCTCGGCGTCTTGCCGGCTTCCTTCAAATCACCGTCGATGCGCACAAGATCTTCAACATCGATATACTTCCTGTCGAGCGAATAAGGTGTAATCACAAAGGAGTTGTCACTCAGGCGCTGCGAAAAAGTACCCTGCGAACTGGTGAACAGCTGCTGATCGTATGCGCGGTGAATAAATTCACACATCTCTCTTCTTGCATATCTTTCTTCGCTGCTAAAAGACAATGGCACGAATTCGTCCATATGAATGCTCTGTTTTTTGCTTGAAAGGTCAATTTTCTCCTGGGTCAGACCCTTGGGAGTTCCTATTTTATGAGCTTCAATTTCAAGTCTCGCACAAAAATCCAATGTCTCGAAAGCCATGAATGCCTTAAAAAGAGATTGACTTCCAACGCACACGCCATGGTTTTCAAGAATCACGGTGTTGTATCCCTGTTTAAATACTTTTGCAATTTTGTCACCGAGTTCTTCGCTTCCGGGAAGTCCGTACTCGGCCATTCCCACATCGCCGCATACCTGATTAACATTGGGAATCAAGTGTGTGTCGGGTATCTTTCTTACAATACTAAAGGCAACGAGCGCAGGGGAATGCGCATGCAGAACAGCTTTAATATCAGGTCTGACCTGATAAAGATGACGGTGAAAAGGGAATTCACTGGAGGGAATATGAATTCCCTCGATCGTTCCGTCCGCTTTCACACATACAATATCTTTTCGGGAAAGTGTGCCTTTATCGATAGCCGCCGGACTGATCCAAATATCGCCGTTATCATCTTTGATCGAAAGATTGCCGCCTGATGTCGTTGTCATACCATTCTTATAAATTCTTTCCATAATCATGACGATCTGATCAGCCGGGTGCAGCATGTCAATGTTCATTTCTGATTCCTCCTTGCAGTTTGTCATTGCAGTTTGTCATTTCATACTTGATATGTTTAATTAAAAATCAATTTTTGGGCAAGTTCGACGGATTCAAGGGCATCTTTGGTGTAATAATCCGCTCCGATTTCTCTGGCGACATCCGGCGTCACGACGGCCCCTCCGACCCATATCGGGCAAATATTTTCACACTCTTTCAAGCTCTTAATCGTCTTTTCCATATTAAAAACTGTTGTGGTCATCAGTGCCGACAAACCTATCATATGGGGCTTGTACTGAAGAAAACCCTCGACCACTTTTGCGACGGGAACATCTTTACCTAAGTCGATTACCTGAAAACCATAACTTTCAAGCACGACTCTGACGATATTTTTGCCGATATCATGAATATCACCCTCTACGGTAGCCATGAGGATCGGGCCTTTTCCCTGCTGCTGATTCGCCGAAAATGTCTCTTTGAGTACACCGAAAGCAAGCTTGGTCGTCTCAGCGGAAAGAATGAGCTGCGGCAGGAAAAGCCTTCCGGACTCGTATTTTTTACCGACTTCATTGAGGCCGGGAATCAGCTGATTATTGATGATTTCCATCGCCGAAAAGGATGTGAGCGCATTTCTGGTCTCTTCTTCTATTTTAGCTTTCATGCCGGATACAACCATGTCTTTAAGCGTCATGGCAGCCTTTGGGGCGGGAGATTTGGCGGATGAATCCGAAACCGGTGCCGAACCTGTTTTCTCAGACGATACGGTTGATCCGGAACCTGATGAAGCAGAGCCTGTTACGCCGTGAGCTGTGTCTGCGGACGAGGCTTGTATCTGATTAGCTGCGGTCTGTATCTGATCGGCTGCGTGTTTTTCAATGTACCCTGCACTGTTGATATCTTTATAGGACAGCACTTCATAAGCATCGACTGTCGCCATCAGATCCTTATCGAGAGGATTCATAATCGGCATGTCAAGGCCTGCAAAAAGCGCCATTGCCATGAATGTCTTATTAATTAGCGGTCGATTCGGAAGACCGAATGAGACGTTGCTGCAGCCGAGAACCGTGTGGACGCCAAGCTCTTTTTTGACAAGCGTCAATGCCTTCAAGGTCTCAACCACTTCCTTTTGCTGTGCAGATGCCGTGAGCACCAGGCAGTCGATAATGACATCGGAACGGTCAATACCGTAGCTTTGGGCACGTTCAATAATTTTCGCGGCAATCGCAAGCCGGCCTTCGGCAGAAAGAGGAATTCCATCTTCATCAAGAGTGAGTCCCAATACCACGCCGCCGTATTTTTTGATAATTGGGAAAACGGCTTCCATTACTTCTTCTTTGCCATTAACGGAATTGATCAGTGGCTTGCCGTTATATATGCGGCACGCCTTTTCAAGAACCTCCGGACTTGAACTGTCGATCTGGAGCGGAAGGCGGATAACCTCCTGTATGCTGTGGATCACGTGGACCATGACAGCTGTCTCGTCAATTCCCGGAAGCCCGACATTAACATCAAGAACATGCGCACCTACCTGTTCCTGATGAATCGCCTCAAGGAGCACCTCGTCATATCTATGCTGCAGAAGCGCCTCTTTCAGCTTCTTCTTGCCGGTAGGATTCAGACGCTCGCCGCAAATAACAACACGGTCGCCGAGGGTAACACATTCGCTTCCGCTTGTAATGCGGGTACGCGCAGGATTATTCCTGGGGCTGACTGTCACGCCTTCAAGAAGAGCTGCCGCACTTCGAATATATTCCGGCGTTGTTCCGCAGCAGCCGCCGACAGCACTGGCTCCTGCTCGGATAAAATCAAGGATATAGGCTGCAAACTCATCCACGGTCACATTGTAAGTGGTCGTATTTCCAGAATAGACCGGAAGGCCTGCGTTTGGCTGAACAAGTACCGGGATCCGGGCTACGCCCAGAATCTCCTCAACAATCGGGGCAATCTCCTTAGGTCCCAGAGAACAGTTGATGCCAAGCGCATCAACGCCTATTCCCTCGAGAAAAGTTACCATTGCCGCGGGAGCGGCGCCCATCAGTGTTTTTCCGTTGGCCTCAAAAGTCATTGTTGCAAAAATCGGAAGAGTAGAATTCTCCTTAGCTGCAAGGACAGCCGCCTTCATCTCATACATGTCGCTTACTGTTTCAATCAGCACAGCATCAACATGATCCCTTGCGAAAACAATCTGCTCTTTATATGTATCATAGGCATCATCAAAAGACAGCGTTCCCATCGGCTCCATTAGCTGGCCTATCGGACCCATATCGAGAAACAGAAAGCAATCCTTTTCGATTCCTTCCCTTTGGCAGCGCTCCTTCTCCATTGCGATTGCCGCACGTCCGTTTGTGATGGCCGCAGCGATAATTTCTTCGAGTGAGTATGGACTGTCTTCCACCCGGTAACGGTTCGATCCAAATGTATTCGTAAGTATGCACGAGGATCCGCTCGCAAGATATTCACGATGAATATCCGTTACTATTTCCGAATGTGTGACATTGTATCCTTCGGGAAGTTCGCCGGGCACCAATCCGCGGGCCTGCAGCTGAGAACCCATGCCTCCGTCAAAAATCAACGGTATCCTGCCAAGCTTTGACAAGAGTTCCTCTTTGGTTTTTTCCTTTTTGATTATTTTATCTGATAGCATACGGTGTTATTCCTCCGGTATTCACAATTATTATATCTGAGGCAATTATTGCAGGTTCTTTTTTGGCTTTCCATACTGAGGATGTTCTCATTTCCGGTATCGTGTTCTTTATCATCCCTGATCTCGTTACTGACCGGATACATTTCCCCGATCCGGCTGCTTTTGCCAATCCCTACGATGCCTGATATCGATTTCTGAGGCAGCATAAGCATGTTCGGCGTAAGTGTCAGGCCAATTCTTCGTCCCGCATCCAGAACTTGCAGAAGCTTCTTCTGCAGCGATAGAGGGACATCTCCATAACCGGGGCTAAAGCGAAAAGTATAGGGAGAATACGGAAGTGACTCCTGAAGCGAGTCGCACGTCTCCTCAACAAGAGCACTTGCAGCCGCATCCATTATAATGTACCGGGTCATATCAAATCTCGAATAGTAACGCATTTTCTGATCAAGAGGGACGCCAAGCGTTCCTGCAATCAAAAGGCAGCTGCCGCAGCCGGTCAGAAGTCTCTGAATATCCGGATAGTGCAGATCAATTTCAGCATCGATACCCAAAAGACCATCCTTTTCGTGGAGTGTAAAAACGCGGTGCACAGTACGCGGCACAGCATACTCCAAAACCTCGGCAATCGCCGTATCAATCAGTGCGTTCTGTTCATCAGATAATAGCTGATCCGTATATCTCAAATAGCGAAGAGTCTCTTCCCTGAGCACAGAACACACCTCCCTTCACACCATGTAATTACCTGATCTGTTTAATAAGTGAATCATCTTATCAATATCTTGTCAAATGGGAAGAGAAGTATATCTCCTTCGTTCTCGGGTCCTCGGGAGAGAAGTATATCTCCTTCGTTCTCGGGTCCTCGGGAGAGAAGTATATCTCCTTCGTTCTCGGGTCCTCGGGCTAACGCCCTGCGGAAGTTCGCTCAGGAGATATACTTCTCTCCTTTTTGGCGCCTGCGGCGCTGAGGAGATATGCTGCTATCCTTCCAGGCGCCTGTCGGCGCTGAGGAGATATACTTCTCTCCTTTTTGGCGCCTGCGGCGCTGAGGAGATATGCTGCTATCCTTCCAGGCGCCTGTCGGCGCTGAGGAGATATTCTTTCTGGGCACCAAAACAAGCTTTCCGCCTCACTTCAAAAAAATACCGGAACAAATTGTTCCGGTATTTTTTCAAGAGGGCATATATATCTGGCTGAATCAGAAATTACTGGTCTTTGTAAAGTCCTGTAGAAAGGTAGCGCTCTCCGGTATCAGGGAGCAGTACAACAATTCTCTTACCGGCATTTTCAGGACGCTTCGCAATTTGAGTGGCAGCATAAAGTGCAGCACCCGATGAAATTCCGACTAGAAGTCCTTCGTATTTTGCCACAGCGCGGGCAGTGGCAAAGGCCTCCTCATTTTGGACTGTGTATATCTCGTCATAGATTTTGGTATTCAAGACGCCTGGAACAAAACCAGCACCGATTCCCTGAATCTTATGGGGACCCTTTCTTCCTTCAGACAGAACAGGTGAACCAGCCGGCTCAACAGCGATTATCCTGACATCGGGATTTCTTGCTTTCAGCACTTCTCCAACTCCTGTAATTGTACCGCCTGTACCAATACCGGCTACGAAGATGTCAACTTTACCGTCTGTGTCTCTCCAGATTTCTTCTGCAGTTGTCTTTCTGTGAATCTCGGGATTAGCCGGATTATTGAACTGCTGGGGAATGTAGGAATTCTCAATATCTTTAGCAAGTTCATTTGCCCTTGCGATTGCACCGGGCATTCCGTCAGAACCGGGCGTCAGAACTAATTCGGCACCGAGAGCCGCGAGAAGATTTCTTCTTTCAATGCTCATGGTCTCAGGCATGGTGAGAATAAGTCTATATCCGCGGGACGCTGCTACAAAAGCGAGTGCAATGCCAGTGTTGCCGCTTGTCGGTTCAATGATGACAGTATCCTTGTTGATTTTTCCGCTTTCCTCACCATCTTGGATCATTGCAATGCCAACGCGATCTTTAACAGATGAAAGGGGGTTAAATTGCTCAAGTTTAACAATAATGGTCGCTGCGGTCTCATTCTCTTTGTTGTAACGTGTTAGTTCAAGAAGCGGGGTGTTGCCGATAAGGTCTGTGAGCGTTTTTGCAATCTTAGACATGATAATGTCCTCCTATTAATTTGATTTAGAATACAGGTAATACGGAAACTCCATATGTTGTTTCAATAAATTCTTTGATTTCGTCGGATGTAATGACGGCTATGGGAGGTTGAATCTCAGGACGCTACTGATCACGGTCGCATACAGCTATCATGTTAGCATAGGTTTGAGCTGCTGTGGAGTTGATATCCTCGCTTTCAATTCAACTATCTGTCAAATTCGTCCGGGTGCAGAACAACATCGCATGAATTGTTCTCTTTGCATGTAATCGTTTTTTCTTGTCATTTTGCATCCTGCCTTTCATTTCGTACTATTCATACAGAATTAGTACGATTTATATGAGTTGATTGTAATACCGGATGATGAATCTGTCAACAAGTTTTTGAAAATATTCTTTTCCCGATGAAAAAAACAGGAAAGCAGCGAAACATCTGTCAACCCGTTGCCGGCTGTTCAGTATTTACAAAATAAAGATTCCGGAATACAGCGAATTGTATTCCGGAATGTTTTTATCAGTAAGGAAATAACAGACTCCTTTTTTAACGAAGCATTTCTCGTCCTCAAACTATTTTTTTGCTGTTAATGCTGCCATTGTATTAAAAAGTGATCCACATATTTGCAGATCACTTCTTCATACGGTACTTTAGCTTCATGAGCCAATATTTTCAAATTTATTCAGCAGCCCGGGATTGTCCGCATTGCCAGAATCGTTCTGGAAATCAAGTCATCCACATCCCAGCCAAGCATATCTGCGCCCTTCTGAATCACATCTCGTGAGCAGCCTGCGGCAAAGCTGGGTGTCTTGTATTTCTTCCTGACGGACTTAAGCTCAAGGTCCGCAACACTTCTCGACGGCCGCATAAGAGCAACTGCGCCGATCAATCCTGTCAGTTCATCCGTAGCAAACAAGATTTTCTCCATCAGTTCAACCGGTTCTACGTCAA
>Ga0209100_1001304_pt1 | contig 17491 bp, 17 predicted proteins | sample lystaG_FD_185480 | JGI IMG/M metagenome (GOLD analysis project Ga0209100, IMG submission 185480) | Glacier valley bacterial and archeal communities from Borup Fiord, Nunavut, Canada, to study Microbial Dark Matter (Phase II) -... | ecosystem: Environmental > Aquatic > Freshwater > Ice > Glacier ...
AAGAAAGCCGATGGCGAGATTTGAACTCGCGACCTATCGATTACGAATCGATTGCTCTACCACTGAGCCACATCGGCAACACGATTTGAAAGTATAGCAGAATTGATGATCTTCTGTCACAGCGTTTGCTCGATCGCACCTGAGTTTTCTCGACAACGCCCGATCGCTTCAAACTCATGTCACGATGATCTTAGACCTCACGCACCCATAATCTATGACCGACTCTAAACCCAAGCGTCTAACCCTCAAGCAAACTGACCCCGAAAAATATGCTTACCTGATAGCAGAAGCAAAAGCTCCTTATCGCGGGTTGAGGAAGTTTATTTATGGGGCATTTGGAGCCTCAGGCGCGATCGGGGCGGCGGTCTTCTTGGCGCAGATTTTGGCAGGTCGCGATGTCGAAGCGGCTCTCCCAAATTTAGCCGTTCAAGTCGGGGTGATTGCCCTGATGGTTTGGCTATTTCGGATTGATAAAGCAGGTCAAAAATCTTGATGGTAAAGGTCAGCCGTCGCAGTAAGCTCTTGGACGCAACTCATAGCTTTTATACGATCGGCTGCACCCATTCATTAGACTTTCACAGCTACCATCTTCCGAACAGCTTCAATAATTTGCTGGGGCTGCACGATCGTCAGATTTTCCATCGCGCCATTATAAGGCGTAGGAATATCTTGAGACGACAATCGCAACACGGGAGCATCCAGTTCGTCAAAGAGTCGATCGTTAATGGAAGCCACAATTTCGGCACCGATGCCGCCCGTTCTCATACATTCTTCGACCACCATGACGCGGTGAGTTTTGCGGATGGATGCCCCGATCGTCTCAAAATCTAATGGTTTGAGTGACAGCAGATCGATCACTTCTGGGTCATAGCCTTCTTTTTCTAACGTCTTGACGGCTTGCATGACGTGGTGACGCATTCGAGAGTAGGTCAAAATCGTCACGTCTTCGCCTTTACGAACCACTTCTGCCTTGTCGAGCGGCAACACATATTCACCGTCTGGCAGGTTTTCTTTGAGATTGTAGAGAAGAACGTGTTCAAAAAACAGGACGGGATTATCGTCTCGAATCGCTGCTTTGAGAAGCCCCTTTGCGTTGTAAGGAGTCGAACACGCGACAATCTTTAAGCCAGGAACCGCTTGAAAATAGGCTTCTAAGCGCTGAGAATGTTCGGCACCTAGCTGCCGACCGACTCCACCCGGACCGCGAATCACCATCGGAATCTTAAAGTTTCCGCCCGACGTGTAGCGCAGCATTCCAGCATTGTTGGCAATTTGGTTAAACGCCAGCAATAGAAAGCCCATATTCATGCCTTCGATGATCGGGCGCAACCCAGTCATTGCCGCTCCAACTGCCATGCCCGTAAAACTATTTTCAGCGATCGGAGTATCTAGCAGCCGCAGATCGCCATATTTTTTATAGAGATCTTTAGTGACTTTATAAGAGCCACCATAGTGACCAACATCCTCACCCATCACCATCACAGTAGAGTCCCGCGCCATTTCTTCATCAATGGCTTCTCGAAGGGCGTTGAAGAATAGGGTTTCTGCCATTGCTTTCTCTAAACGTTGCATCAGACTACCTATTTTAGAGGAGGTTGAGCGATTGCGAAAGTCCATGAGGATGAGTAGGCGAAAAAACGGGGACGCAGAACCTTCCAAATGGGTTCTTTCGCTCCCGTCATCGCGCTTTGAACTAAGCCAATCCGATATCCGTTATGGTTCGTCCCGATCAATGTCAATTCGTTTGGTTGGAGGGATGTCTGCGATCGGGCGTTTTGCCGTCTCTTTATCGCCGTCTCTCAGTGAGTCGGTTGCTTGCTTGAGTAAATCTCTTAACAAACTGCGAACCTGCCGCTCTCTTTTAGCTAAAGCACTTCCGGCTTCGCCCAGTTTATCTTCCAGTTCGCTGACTTTTTGATCTGCCTGCTCTTTGGCAACTTCTGCCTTAGGACGAGCTTGCTGATACCAGGTTTTGGCATCCTCTAGATGATCTTGAGCACGATCGTAATAAGACTCACTGCGAGCTGCCAAGTTTGCTCTCAAAATTGCCGCTTGGGTTTGAAGTTGAGCGTAGCGTTTTTTCAACAAAGCCACTTCCTCGCTGTTGCGAATGGTGTCGATCGTTTGCTCGATCTGTTCTCTGACTTCGGCTGACATATCCTGACTGGCTTCTTTCAGCCCTTCTAGACCTTCTTCAACATCTTTATCGAGTTGATCTTCTTCTTGATCAAGTTGAGCCTGAAGGCGCTTAACCTCTGCCTCCGTTTCGCTGATCTTGGTCTGCTGCGCTCGGCTGATGCCGTCAATCACGCCTTCAATTGAAGCTGTTACATCATCTTTGAGATGTCCGCCACTCTCTTGAACGCCCGAAATCGCTGATGTAAATGCGTCTTTGACCAACGATCGTAGCTCACTAGAACCCGTTTTTAACTCTGATGCAACTTGAGAAACTGCAGCCTGCACGATTTCCCGAATCCGATCGGTGCGAAGCTGTCCGACCTCTTTTGCTTGCTTTAAGTCTGTTGAAATCTTCTCTTTGACAGGATTAGACATGATTAACTCCAATATAAAGCTATGGGTGTGTCACCTTGAAGGCTTGCTAATCTGGTCTTTAGCTATAATCCTTAACTCAAGTTTGCTAGAGATAGCCAAGATTTACCTCTCTCTTTGGGTCAAAAAAGAGACCCATAAAAATCGGCTCCCAACGTTGATTGGAAACCGATTAGATAAGTGGCGTTGATATTAACAGAACGCGCTAGCAGAAAACAGAACTATCCAAGTTGTAACCAGCTTTGAGTTAGAACTGAAGTCCAACTCCAGCGCTGCCGCTCAATGAACCAGCACCACTGCCTTGATAGGCGTTGATGCCATACTTCAGATCACTGTAGACAACAACCCCTTTTGCAACTTGAGACTCTATCCCAGCCGTCAACACGGCTGAATCTTTGTTACCAACTTGAGAAGAGCGATCGTTGTTTTGCACAAAGGAATAACCGGGACCGAAATAGGCGTTTGTTTTGCTGTTAATCGGCAGATCGTAAGTCAAGCTAGGAATCACAGCACTATTGTCTCCGGTGAACACCACCGCGCCTCTGACAGAAACAGGTGCGCCAGGGACTGCAAAGCGACCTTGGATATTGCCACCCAGCACAGCCGCATCGTTATTGCGTCCGCCGTTGGTGAATCCTCCCGTAATACCTGCACCGACATAGCTTCCATCAAAGCGGACAGGTTGAGCAGACGCAGACCCTGCACCCAAGAAGGCAGGAGCGAGAACGAGTGCAGAAAGCGCAGAAAGGGTTGAGAGAGATTTAAGAGAGAGTTTCATTTTCGGTTCTCTGAGTACTTAGTTTTGGATGTTTCTCTTACGGTTAAAGTCGTAAGAATGGGTTGATTTGTTCCTAAGAATTCTAATGATTTCTAACAGGTTGAGGGCTTATTAATAAGTCTTAAAAGCTCTGAATTTGTGAGTAGAAACCTTTAGATTCTCTAATCAGGAACTTAGAGTTGTTGTCTTCGTTGATGAAGTAGCTTCTCTATATCTCAGTTGTAATCTGTGAGTTTATAATCGTGAATTAAGGATGGTCTGTTTGCGAAGTGTCACATAAAAAGTAGAATGCATCAATAGTTTTTAGTCAACTATAAAATCTTCATCTTCTGTCAATAGAAATTGCCAAAACAACGCTATTAACTCTTACTTTTTATAGAGATAACCATACGCAGATACTTGAGAGCAAGGGGCTTAAGCCCCTTGTTACTTCGACAGCAATATAGCGTCCTCATACAATTTTGTAGTGCTTTATCATCAGAGAGGCTTTAATGCTTCTTACAGCAAACAGAGTGCTGATTCCTGAAAGGTACATCGCTATCCCGTTTAACAAAACGCTATGCTCACTCTCTATAAGATGATTCTGCACGGTGTTTTGTTTCCCATTCCGCTCAAATTTCTTTAGTCGATCGTGCAAATGCGATCGCGATCGCGCCCTTCTGCCTTCGCCTGATAGAGAGCTTTATCGGCTGCCATAATCAACTTCTCAGGGCTATTGTCTTGGTTCGGTATCGTCGTCACAACCCCTAAGCTGACTGTGACGATCGCAGTCACCTTAGAATTAACGTGAGCAATCTCTAACCTCTTGATACCCACTCGAATATCATGAGCTACTTGAATCGCCCCAGCCTGCTCAGTGTTGGGCAAAATCACTGCAAATTCTTCACCGCCATAGCGGGCAGGAAGGTCGATCGCCCGTTTTGCCGCCCTTTGAATGGCTTGAGCCACTTGCCGCAGGCAATCGTCGCCTGCTTGATGCCCATAGGTGTCGTTATAAGACTTAAAGCAGTCAATGTCGCACAAAATCAGTGAGAGGGGCAATTGCTCTCGCATCATGCGCTGCCATTCATTGTCTAAATATTCATCAAAGCGGCGGCGATTTGCAACCTGTGTTAGGCTGTCCACCGTGGCAAGGCGCTGAAGCTCAAAGTTAGCTTGTTCAAGCTGCTGGTAAAGTCTAACTTGCTGAATCAATCGGCGGACTCGCTGTCGCAGCACCGCCCAGTGCACTGGCTTTGTGATGTAGTCAACTGCCCCGGCTGCAAACGCCTGATCTACAGAGTCTTGGTCTTCAAGCCCTGTGATGATTAAGACTGGAGTGGGAGTGGTGCTTTGCAATTGTTGAATGCGCGCACAGCAAGCAAAGCCATCCATAGTCGGCATAATGGCATCGAGCAGCACGATATCGGGTCGCAAGCGAGAAAAAATTGCGATACAACTCGCGCCATCGATCGCTTCTACCACCTGATAGCCTTCTTGCTCCATTGCTTGACGCAAGCCCATGCGAGTGACTTTGTCATCGTCTGCAATTAAGATCAGAGGCGGAGTGTGGAAAGACATTATCTCTGACACTGCTGGATTTCTAGTTGAAGCGAGGCTTTGACGCGATCGTATTCCACCTCTAGTTGGTGCACTTTTGCGACGATATTGTCTAGATTTCCCATTTGAGCTACCTTCTCTAACTCCTGGCAGCACTCAGATAAGTGAGTTGCGCCCAACACAGCACTGGTTGACTTGAGGGTATGCGCGGTCTGCTGAAGCGCAAGCAGGTCTCCAATTTGAGCCGATGTTTGAATGATTTGAACGAGTTCTACAGCATTGGTTAGATAGCTGCGAATGACTTCTATCAGCAATGTGCCATTATTACCTGATAACCCTCGAATGTCTCGCAGCGCGTTTGCATGAATGGCAGTTTGAATGGAAATAGAAGCGGCAACCTGAGCCGCGCTTGAGTAAGCGGTGCCGTTTGTAGACGGCTGAGATAAAACAGGCTTCTGACTAGTCAACGGTTGGCACTTGTCAAGAGCACGCATCAGTGCCTCGATCCGAATCGGCTTGCTGAGATAATCGCTCATTCCAGCGTTGAGACAGACTTGGCGATCGCCCTCCATGGCATTTGCGGTCATTGCAATCACTTGAGGACGGTTACCCACTTGCCATTCTTGACAGATGCGCTCTGTGGCAGTTAAGCCGTCCATTTCTGGCATTTGCACGTCCATCAGCACCACGTCATAAGTCTGACGACGCAGCGCCTCTAGCACTTCTAACCCATTTCCAGCAATGTCGGCTCGATACCCTAATCGCTGAAGGAGGTGCATCGCCACTTTTTGATTGACCACATTGTCTTCTGCTAAAAGAATCCGGAGATGTGGGTCAGCGCTGGCAGATGGGTGAGTGGCGGCACCCGACGACTCGGAGCAAGAAGGGGAGAGCCGATCGACCGCAAAGGCTCGATTAGTCCCTGAGCGATCGTGAGGCGAATCCGCTGTGATCGTCTCAACGACTTCGACACCGGGGCTAGTGACGATCGTGAAGCAAAACATTGAACCTTGAGGAGCCTCTGCACTCGCGGCGCGTAGTCCACTCAGCTTTCGGTAGTAGGAAGGACAATCTCCGCCGATCTGACCGTGGCTCTCAACCCACATCCGTCCGCCCATCAACTCACTCAGGCGCTTGCTGATTGCCAGCCCTAGCCCTGTACCACCATATTGTCGGCTCGTTGAAGAATCGACTTGGCTGAAAGATTTAAATAGTCGTTCCATGCGATCGGGTGGAATGCCAATTCCGGTGTCTTCTACTGCAAACTGCACTTCATAGACAGGAGATTGGGATGGGGACTTTGAAGGGTGAACTTTAGAATCAGATCCTTTATCGGGCAGTTGGCGGGCGTTGACTTGAACGACAATCTGCCCCGCGTCTGTAAACTTGATGGCATTGCTCAGGAGATTGACCAACACTTGCCGCAGCCGGGTTACATCTCCTAAAATCACAGACGGAACGTGGAGAGACACCTGATAGGACAACTTTAAGGTCTTCTCGGCAGCTTTGGCAACTAAGAGGTCGATCGATTCCCCGATGCAGGCTTGAAGATTAAAGGGCTGCTGTTCTAATTCTAGTTTGCCCGACTCGATTTTTGAGAAGTCTAGAATTTCGTTAATGATCGTCAGCAGCGTGTCGCCGCTGGTGCGAATCGTCTCGATAAAGTCGCGCTGCTGGTGAGTTAGCTTCATATCTAACAGCAAGCCCGTTAAACCGATCACCGCATTCATCGGGGTGCGAATCTCGTGGCTCATCGTTGCCAGAAACTCGCTTTTAGCGCGATTTGCCGATTCTGCGAGTCGTTTGGCTTTTTCGAGGGCAAAGTTCTGCTCGGTGAGTTTCTCTCGTTGCAGCGTTTCTTGCTTGAGCAACCGCGCTTGAGCGAGGGCAATGCCGACTTGATCTGCCACCGCTTCTAACAGTTCAATTTCGTCCTCGCTCCACTGTCGAAGATCGTCACACTGATGCAAGCCAATCACGCCGTTGGGTTCACCTTGATAAGAGGTGCGAACGGTCAGCATTGACTTGAGGCGAAGCTGTTGACAGAGATTGGCAACTGGGGTGAGCAGTGGATCAGTGTTGACATCGGGGGACGCGATCGCCCGATCGTGCGCCAATAGCGCCTCGGTATAGGGATTGCCGCTAATCGGGATCTCGGCATCTGACACCGATTCACAGCCCGGTTCTAAATATTCAGCGACGCGCGGAATTTGGGGAAAAGAGGCACCTAGTTGAGATAGCTCAAATCCAGACAGAAGCGCGTCTTCAGGCGTGATTACATAGGCGTGAATTAGACAGCGGTTGGCGCGAAATGCCCGTCCGACCTGAGTTGCAGTGGTTTGCACAATCTGCTGACTGTCTAAACTTTGACGAATTTCTTGGGTGATTTGCTTGAGCAAGAGCGTGCGCTGGAACTGTCGTTGCAGGGCATCTTCAGTCCGTTTGCGCTCGGTGGTGTCAGTTTGCACCCCAATGTAGTGAGTCAAACGCCCCTCAGCGTCTCGCACGGGTGAAATAGATAGCTCATTCCAGAACAGTCTGCCATCTTTGCGATAGTTTCGCAGGTTCACTACACAATCTGATCCCACTTTAATGGCACTGCGGAGGTGTTCGAGGGCAGGCTGATTGGCTTCGGGTCCTTCTAGAAAGCGTCCGTTTTTGCCTAACACTTCATCGGCGGTGTAGCCCGTCATCCGCTCAAACCCTGGGTTGACATAGATCATGGGATTATCAGATAACCGCGCATCGGTGATGATGATGCCGTTGCTGCTAGCGCTGATCGCCCGCTCAAGCAGTCTGAGTCGAATCTCAGCTTGTTTTGCCTCTGTGATGTCTCGACAGACGCAGATAAAGCCGTCTTCGGTCAACGTCAGAGACACTTCCTCAAAAAACGTGCTGCCGTCTTGACGTTTGGCGATCGCTTCACCCCGCCATTGCCCGTTTTGTTTTAACAAGGGAATGACATCACGTTCTAGTCGAGAAATTTCGGCAGCGTAATACAGCTCATGCCAAACCTTACCCACTAATTCTTGACTGCTGCCACAGCCAAACAGTCGCGCTAGAGCGTCGTTGACGTAGAGAAATGTCCCGTGGTTATCAAAAATAGCGATTCCATCCATCGCTGCCTCAACGGCGACTGACTGACGGCGCAGCGCTTCGGCGTGTTCACACTGAGGAGGAGCGCTCGACGAATGGGTCAAAAAGCTAGTCTTCAGCAAAGACTGCCGCTGCCTTCGACGAATAATCGCCCCAAGGACGGTAATGTTGCAAAGCGCTGCGATCGCGTTTGCAGCCCCAAAAGCCCACTCAACATTTACTGAAAGCATTCAACGGTGATCTCTATGGATGACTGACCCGGAACTTTAAGCCTCTGCCCCATTTTTCCACACAGTCGGAGACGATCGAGAAGAGAAGCGACTTGAAAGCCAATTCTTCTATCCCAATGCGTTGACCATCTAACCCATCAGGATTTTATAGTGACTTATCAGTTATATTGCAGTTTCTCCAGGTCAGTATCCACTCAATCTCCGTTAATCTTTTGTTTCGATCACTAGATGGGGAAGTCCTTCAAGTTTTTCGCTCGGTGCCTCTTCTCCGACGATCGGCACAAAAATCGTCAGCCCTGCCGGGATGCACTTAATCTCGATCGGGGTCGTTCCAATCATTTCCCCATCCACCACAACTTTTTGAGGAGGCACGGTGGTGATTTTAAATTGCTTTGCCCGCAAATAGCCGATATCGTCGCGATCGGTGGGGTTGCCTGACAAAGCGGACTGAAATAAATGATAGGTTGCAGCGAGCGCTCCTGCTTTAGTGGCGGGGGCGACGATCGTTAAGTCTAGTAGCCCGTCATCGGTGACTAGCCCAGCCGGACCTTGAGCCAAAACAGAGGTGGGAGGAGCCGCGTTTGCCACCGTTAGAGCGCACGCTTCAACCGAAATAATTCTGTCCTCTGTCTCAATTTCTGCCTCAAAGCGCTTCATATTCCGCAACGCTTGAAAGCCTGCTAAAACGTAAGCCATCATGCCAAACCGATTCTTTGCTTCTCGATCTGCCAATTCGACTGCCTCTGCTTCAAAGCCGATTCCAGCTAACAGCACCATCGGCTGACCGTTGCACAACGCGACATCCACAGTTTTGGTGTGTCCCTTCAAAATCGTCTCACAGGCAGCCTCGATCGTGGTCGGAATGCCCAAGGCGTTAGCGAAGGCATTGGCGGTTCCTCTCGCAATCACGCCCAAAGGGATTCCTGTGCCAATCAGGGCGTTCGCTGCCGCCGACAGAGTGCCATCTCCACCGGATGCAATCACCGCATCAACTCCGTGCTCAACCGCCTGCCGCGCTAGCTCATCTGCCCCCACTTCTGGGGTGGTTTGGACGACCTCTAAATCAAGATCAGCGAGTAGCGATCGAATATGCTCTAAATCAAGGTTAGGATCGCTGTGACCTGCAACGGGGTTGAAAATCAGGCGGGCGGAACGAAGCATAGCGTCTATTAACCTGTGGAGTATTGATATCTTCCTTGATAACACTGCTTTTGGGTCAAAATCTCTCACTCATGGGGGATCTCGACTGATTCTTGCGTCTATCTTTATCTGTAAATGACACAATAGTTGGTGAGTGATAGGAGCCACTATGCCAGATTCTCTAATGTATCAAGAAGACCATTTTGTGGTGTTAGAAACCGCTCAACCAGAGCAGTTTTTGACAGCAGCCGAGATGTTAGAAAAACTCCGATCGATTTTGTCACAGCATCAAGACAACTTGCCTAGAGACTTGCAGTCTCTGCCGACCATTCAAGAGCAGGCAAAACATTTACTCGATACTGCCTGTGAGCTAGACGTTGGATCGGGAGACTATCTTCAGTGGTATGCGGTGCGACTGGAGAAATGAAGGTTAAACTCGGTTTTAGCCAACTCAACATTCAAGTCTCTGATGCAGGTGTCTCAGGAGTTGAAATGATCGCCACCTCGACCCGATCGGGATCTGGGTTATCTAACCCAACTTTCACATGAGGACCGAAGAAAGTCGTCATTTTTTCCTGCTTTGTCTTCCAGGTCTCAAAGGGGACAAGCAGCGACTCAAAATTTAGAACTAGGGTATACGCCCCGTCCACTTCGGTTTCTCGCACCCCTCTCAAGATGGGGCGCTCATCGTCTGTCGGGCTTAACCCTAAATGAGCCAGAGAGTCATCTAAGTGCGCTTCTTGCCCATAGCGAAAGCGAGTGACATCTTTGAGAATTTGAGTTTGGGTAGGAGTGGCTTGCGTTTGCCGGAGTTCTAAAACTGCTGGCGGCGTTGGCTCCATCAGCGGCACAGGTTCTAGCTCAGATGCTTTAAGTGCCAACCCTCCTAGTAACAGAGGAATGCCGTAAAAAAAGCCAATCAGGTTGAGGGTCGAATAGTCTAGAAAGTAGGCAGCAAACCCGACAATTGTTAACACTCCACCGACCACCAAGCCGACAACCGCTAAAGAAATTCGACGTAACATAGGGTTTATCTGCTCACATAATGTCTCACTCCTAATTATTACTGGTTACGAGCATTCTAACGAGTTCTACGATCGAGGAAACTCTCCTCCGATCGCCCAATCTTCCTCAGAGTTTTCTCCGTATTTGCGTTGGTGGATGTATTAAATACGACTACCATAGGGATTAATTTGTTTTTATTTGGAGCACCGATCGTGTCGAACAACGAAGGTCATCGCGTTCCTCAAAAAGAGTCGGTGACGGATCAGATTGACTCTCTCAAAAAAGAAGATGAAACGCTCTACAACATTTTGGCAGTTGATGTTTGGGCACTGGCAAAAACGATGGAAGAGTTTCATCCTGGTTTTTGGGCGGTGTTTATGAAGAACCGGGAAAAAGCACTCAAACGCTTCATGAGTGAAGTGGTGAACACAAAACCCTCTGATCTGCGACGACCCCCGTTTTTGCGATGACGAGCCGCTGGGTTTAGCTGTGAATTCTGGGTTGCGGATGCAGCGTCGCTAACAAGTCACTTTCAATGTGGGCTAATAGTTCAAGCCGTTGGGTTAATGCCGATCGCTCAAAGTAAGTGTCTGCCAACGTCCAGTAAGCGCCATAGTGACGCGCCTCAGATGCCATCAAGCTTCGATAAAAACGGGCAAGGTCAGGCTCTGGGCAGTGAGTTCCTAGCAAGCCCAAGCGCTCATGACTGCGAGCTTCGATTAACCCCGATACGAGCAGAGAATCAAGGAGTCGATCGGGTTCATCACGACGAATATGTTTTGCCAAACCTGATCCATAAGGCGGGGCAGCGAGGGGAGCTAGAGGAATATTGCGTCGCTCTAAAATCTGGTTGACTTGCTCAAAGTGCTGCAATTCTTCTTGAGCGATCGCGGTCAAAGTTCTGACCAGTTTTGCGTTGGAGGGGTAGCGAAACATCAGATTTAACGCCACTCCAGCCGCTTTGCGCTCGCAGTGAGAATGATCGAGCAAAATGGTGTCTAGATTTGCAAGCGCTTGCTCAACCCAAGCTGAAGAGGTAGGCTGTTGCAAAAATTTGATGGTTGGCAGCGTCGAAGACCCCACAGAAAACCCCGTGATTTAGTTGGCATTTGCAATTTTAACGTTCCCCTAGACGAAACTCACCCCAAATAACGAAGGAACGCGGATTAGATAACTCATCGGCTTTATCAAATCCACGATCCTAAGAATGGGAATTTAACCTGCGGGGAGTCTCGATCGCATCCTAAATTACCAACCGATTAGACAGAATGATCGGGTATATTCTTCACACGTTTGTTTCAAAGCTGTTAATAACTATTACATCTTTTTAATGAATATTGAACGATTAAAGAAGCAGGGCACGATCAACGGAGCGTTTCAGAAAGCTTCGATGCAGAGCCGAGTTAAATCCGATCGTAAACGTAGAGCATCTCATTTTTGTGCGTCGTTTTTTGGCAGCATTTCCGCTGTCGCAGGATCTATCCTTTTCCTAGCTACGGTGCTGTTTCCTATCAAATCTCCGACCATTTCTCACCCGTCTCTGCTTCCCGCTGTTGTTAACACCGACCAACCCAGACGCGAACCCGTTGATTTTTCGGTTCCGGCGAGACCTGTTGAGATGAGCCAGCGCACTATTGCGGAAACTCCGGTTTATATCACCACGATCGATCTCACCGATTCTAAAACGTTTGTCAGCGTCGAGTTAGCAAACCGCGCCACTCAAGCAAACAGCGCCCTCTCTACCAAAGGTGATGAAGCGTTTTTAGCGATCGTGCGTCGTTCTCAAGCCGCGATCACCGCTAACGGCACCTTCTTCAGCATGGATGCTCAAAAGCGAGTCATGGGAAATTTGGTGTCAAGCGGCAAGTTTCTCAAATACAGCCCCTGGGAAAATTATGGGACTACATTGGGGCTGCGAACAGGCAACCGTCCTGAAATGACGACCGCACGAGTTGATGGCAAACCTCGCTGGGAGCAACACTGGTTTTCGCTCACTGCTGGACCGAGACTGCTCAAACGAGGCGAGGTTTGGCTAAATCCCAAACAGGAAGGATTTACTGACCCAAATGTGATGGGCGCGGCAGTTAGAGCGGCGATCGGGTTCCCTGAACACGGGAAACGGTTGCTGCTTGTGACCTTTCGCAACAAGGTCTCTTTGAAAAAGGAAGCCGCAATAATGAAGTCTCTCGGATGTCACGAGGCGATGAATTTAGACGGCGGCACCTCTTTGGCGTTGGCTCAAGGCGACAAAATTCTCTTGCCAGCCAAACGAGAACTCACCAACGTGATCGCGGTTTATGACACTCAACATCCTGCCCCAGATGCGTTGCAAAAATCGTGGCGAGAGTTTCAGCAAAGCGAACGAGCCGCCCTACCAAAAGGCGAAGGATAGACAGAACATCTGAGTAGACGTTCACATATAATAAGCACACTGTTAGCTCCTCTGAATCGATGGCTCAACATCACGCTCATGACCACCATAACCACGGGCAGTCCAGCTATAACCGCGCGTTTATCATCGGCATTGTGCTAAATGCCGGATTTGTCGTCACCGAAGCAACGTTTGGGGTTCTAGCTCACTCTCTGGCGCTGCTGGCTGATGCAGGTCATAACTTGGGCGATGTGCTGGGGCTTGTGCTGGCATGGAGTGCAAGTTGGTTAGTTCGGATGCGCCCAACTCAGCGCTATACCTATGGGCTGCGGCGTTCTTCAATTCTGGCGGCACTTCTCAATGCCATGATTTTGCTGGTGGCGATCGGAGGAATCGCGATCGAAGCCATTCAGCGATTTAGAGATCCCGTCCCGGTGAGTGGAGGCATCGTGATCGGGGTCGCACTCGTCGGCATCGTCATTAATGGCATGACAGCACTGCTCTTTATGTCGGGTCGAAAGCACGACTTAAACCTGAGAGGAGCCTTTCTGCACATGGTATCGGATGCGGTGGTGTCGCTGGGGGTAGTGCTGGCTGGGATCGCAATACTCACAACAGGCTGGCTCTGGTTTGACCCGGTAATTAGTCTGGTGATCGTCGCCGTTATCTTCGTGGGCACCTGGAATCTGCTGCGCGACTCTACCAATCTGGCGCTGGATGCTGTGCCTCAAGGCGTTGAGCCGCTTGCCATTCGCACCTACCTAGCTGAAACTCCAGGAGTGGCTGCCATTCACGATTTGCACATTTGGGCGATGAGCACGACTGAGACAGCGCTGACCGCCCATTTGGTCATGCCTTGTGGATGCCCAGACGATGCCTTTCTTGCCAGAATTGGACGAGAGTTGCACGATCGCTTCGATATTGAACATACGACGATTCAGATAGAAACGGGTGATTCGCTATTGTGTGCTCAAAAATCTTGCTGCGGGTGAGCTAGAGCGGATCTTGAGTGGGGATGCCGATCGTGCGAGGAAACATCGTTGAGGTAGTGGCGATTTTGCGGAGATAAATGCAGTGGCGAGTGCTGTGAGTGAGCGGAGTCACAAAGGCATCGGTTGCCTCGATCGTGCCTCCCAACTGTTCGACCGCGACGGCTAACCCTTGGGCTTCTTCGTCTGTCCACTGTCCTCGATAGAGAATGGCAAGTCCGCCCACTTTGAGCAACGGCAGCGTATATTCAGCGCAAACCGAGGCAGTCGCAACAGCGCGAATCAGCCCTAGATCGTACTGTTCGCGATGATGTCGATCGTGCCCGATCTGCTCGACGCGATCAACCGCCGTTTTGATGTTTTCTAGCTTTAGAGTGTCTACCGCACTTTGGACAAAGCTAATTTTTTTACGCGTCGAGTCGAGCAGCGTGACCTCCCAATCAGGTCGCACGATCGCAACGGGCACCCCCGGAATTCCGGCTCCTGTCCCAATGTCGATCGCCCGAAAAGGAGACGGGGAAGACGGAAGCAGCCGCGAAATTCCCCGTAGAGAATCCCACAGGTGCTTTTCCCAAAACTCGGAGGGTTCTGTAATTCGGGTCAGGTTGAGTTGACGATTGCTTTCTAAAATCAACTCATAAAAGCTTTGAAACTGGGCGTGTTGACCTGCTTCAGGCTGCCAGTTCATCGTTTCTTGCCACAAATCAGCCAGGTCTGGCAACGTGGGTCGGTTTTCTTCATCCTTCATCCGTCGTCCTTTAAGAAATAAGCTGCGGTTCACCGGATGCTTTTAGCGTTTCGGGTTCCACTGCGGTGAGTTCTCCGTGGTTCAGAGTCCAGCATTGATCGGCGATTGCCAACATGTCGCCCGCATCGTGCGATACAACCAGCAGATTCCAGTGCGCCTTCAACTTGGCTAACAGGCTCACCAACTGTTGGCGCATAGACCAGTCTAACCCTGCGGTCGGCTCATCGAGCAGCAAAATGCTGGGTTGACGAATTAACTGCACCGCTAAAGCGAGGCGGCGCTGTTGCCCCCCACTCAGCGAGTGAGGCGAGGTTTGCAGCGATAAGCGATCGAGTCCCACTTCTGCCAGGGCTTCATGAATTCGCTCTGATTTAATTTCAGGATGACCGAGCCGCAACTCTTCTAGAATGGTGCCGCCGCAAAAGTGTCGCTCTGGAAACTGAAAGACCAACCCGCTCAACTGCTGCAAGTGAAGGAACGTCAGTTCTTGTTCTCTCCAAAAAATCGTGCCACTGGTTGGCTCTGCCAATCCCGCTAAGATTTCTAACAGCGTACTCTTTCCAGAACCACTGGCTCCCACGATCAGCCCCAGCTTTTGAGGGGCAATATCTAAGTTGATCGCGTTCAAAATCGGGCTAGGGCTGGCGGTGGGATGGTAAGACAAATCTCGGAGATGGAGCATTCAGGGAATTGCTAAGCAAGGTGGACTGGACAGGCTTTCAAAACTTCGTGGGTAGAGCACGCTTCCCAACCATGACAGAGAATGGGACTATGACCAGTCTACCCAGATCCGATCGGTCTGGTCTGAAAATCACTAGATCTGAGTTCTATTCGTTGATTTGATATTCAAGTGAATTCTTGATCAGATGAATTTATTACGCACGACATCTGTTTTAGTAGAGCGCTCATTTATATCAATTGAACTTAAAAGCAAAAGCCCTTTGTTCAATACGTCTCAAACTATAGATTGGATTTCTATAACCAGAATAATCCATCTAGAGAGTTACTCAAATAACATAAGTGGAATCTTAATAGGCTAAAAGGCAGATTTCTTCTAAAAAAACGTTATTCATTTAGGTAGAAAACCTTTCACATCACCCACGTTATCGTGAGCACAATCACTAATAAGCAACAGAAGACACACTGATTTCTTTAGTGGTGATAGTTACTCTTACCGGACTGCAATGCGGACCTTTTTGTCCTTATCTTTCAGTGAGAAAGATCAAGGACTAACTCTACGATCGCTGCACTTCGTCAAAGCTTGCTATCCGTCAACTTTTATCCAAAAGAATCACACTATGACGTTTCCGATCGCCCCTCCAGGCAACCGATACTTTACCTCGCGCCGCCGTTTATTAAAGTGGAGTCTCGTGGGCTTAGGCACCACTCTGCTCACCAGCGTCCCTAGCTCACTCATGGCACAGACAAGCCGCAGTCTGAAGCCGCTCACGTTTAATGCTGACGATCTGGGCATTCTTAACTTTGCGCTACTGCTCGAAGAACTAGAAGCCGCCTTTTATCCAGCCGCCCTCAAAAGTGGCAAGATTACCGCCCCGAAAGAGGTTGAGTATTTGACCGCGATCGGCGGTCACGAAGCGGCTCACGTCAAGTTTTTGCGCGAAGTTTTGGGCAGCAATGCTCTGTTTAAGACCAGCGACTTGAACCTTAACCAAACGGGACTGAGTGCGCTATTGACCGATCGTAGCACTATCTTAAACTCGGCTGTCACCCTTGAAGATTTGGGTGTTCACGCCTACAACGGGGCAGGTCCGAGTTTAAAGAACCCGACCTATATTTTGGCGGCAGGCTCGATCGTGTCGGTCGAAGGGCGACACGCGGCTGGAGTGCGATCACTCCTGGGGCGACCGACGACCGAACCTGACAGCGATCGTCTGGTTAGCGATGCCGACTTGATGGCAAGCCTCAATCCCTTCAAAGGGCGCGCCTATGACGAGCTATATACCCCCAAACAAGTTGTGGCGGCAGTTGGCTCACTCAACGTTTTAAACAATCCAATCAACGGAACTTTGGTCGCTTAATAAGGAATTAAATTAACCATGAATCACGCTTTAAATCAAATGGCGCACTCCCCGATCGAGACGGTGCCGCCTCAGCTTCAGCCTACAAAAGAGTGGCTCGATCGAGTGGGCAATGCTCTGCTTAGCCTCATCATCCCTCTGAGATCGGCTGCTTTGATTCTGTTGCTATCGTCGGGCTTTTTGCTTCTGGCTCCTGCGGCTCCGAGCTATGCCCAAACTGCCACGCTGACTCCTCAACAGATTGTAGAATATGCGCTGACCCTCGAAAAGTTGGAAGCTGATTTTTATAGAAGAGCGATCGGGGCGGCTCAGACTGGGGCTTTGAGGAATGCTCCTCAAGTTGCAAAAGATGTCCTAGTTTCTTATGGAGGCGACGAAGCGCAGCACGTCACTGACTTGTCAGCCGTGTTGACCTCAATGGGCGGCAATCCAGATTCTGTCATGATTCCTGCCAACCCTAACTACAGCGCAATTTTGGGGCGTGACCCCTTTGCTAATCCTGCTGACTTGCTCATGGCTGGGCAATATGTCGAGGATCTAGGAGTCGCAGCTTATAAAGGACAGGTGCAAAACTTGGTCGCGGCTGGAGACGCGGGCAAAACAGTGCTGGCGGCAGCGCTAGAAATTCACTCGGTAGAAGCTCGGCACGCAGCCGGAATTCGTTTTCTGAGACAAACTCTGTTAGGTGCCGACGTGCGCCCGTGGATTAAGAACGCCAGTAGCGTGATCTATAACGAAAACCGCCCCAACTCCATCATTCCTTTCGGTTCTGAAGCGTTTGATGGTTACGCCACCAGAGAGGAAGTGCTGGCTTTGGTGAAGCCGATTTTGATGAGCGCTCCCCAACCAACCTCGGCACCATCACCTCGATCGACGGCACCGAGCACTCCTGAAGATACAACAATCAGAGCGCTTTGGTAAGGAGACTTTGAAGGCGATCAGATGATGCGTCATTGCAAAATCTGTAGGGAGACGTTCCACCGGAACGTCTCTACGGCATCAGGTA
>Ga0209100_1001305_pt1 | contig 17490 bp, 18 predicted proteins | sample lystaG_FD_185480 | JGI IMG/M metagenome (GOLD analysis project Ga0209100, IMG submission 185480) | Glacier valley bacterial and archeal communities from Borup Fiord, Nunavut, Canada, to study Microbial Dark Matter (Phase II) -... | ecosystem: Environmental > Aquatic > Freshwater > Ice > Glacier ...
ACGATCAACTGATCTATCGACCCGCATGAACGAGGCCGCATCGTGGGCCCACGTTTCATCGACGACTAGCCGGAAGGCGCCCCGAAGGCACGCGCTCGCGTCGGTTTCGATTTCGCGCACGATCGCATCGGCGCTGCGAACGCCGTTGACCGTGCCGATCGACTGCCCCGCGTAGACGTGCGCACGTGAATAGTCGCCTGCTTTTCTTGCAGTCGCAAAGTCTTCGATCGCATCGGGTGTGTCCATCCGTTCGCCTTCGTGGCCGGTCCAACGTTCCGCGAAGGGATTGCGAATGGCACGCCCGCGGAATTCGCTCGTCGATCCCTTGCGTTGCGGCTCGCACGAGCGCGCCGCCCGCGCGCGGCGTCATCGGGGCGTTGAGGATCGGTACCCGGATACCCAACCACTCGGTCACGCTCGTTGTCCGTCGTACCATCGTTCGCGCTCGTCTCTCTCCTTGCTGAGGATCTGTATGGATACGCTCTCGCGCGACGAAATCGCCGCTACCTACGCTCTCATTCGCCCGTACGTTCGGACGACACCCGTGGTCGCCGTGGCGGGCGCTGATTTCGGTTTGCCGGGAATTCCGCTCTCGCTCAAACTCGAGCTGCTGCAGCACTCGGGATCGTTCAAAGCGCGCGGCGCGTTCGCGAATCTGCTCTCACGCGACGTGCCCCCAGCGGGGATCGTCGCCGCATCGGGTGGCAATCACGGCGCCGCCGTTGCCTTCGCGGCAATGACGCTCGGCATCAAGGCGACCATCTTCGTTCCGAACGCATCCTCACCGGCAAAGCAAGAACGCATTCGATCGTACGGTGCCGAACTGGTGCTCGCAGGCGAGCGCTACGACGACGCACTCCGCGCGAGCGAAGCCTTCATGGCAACGTCGGGAGCGCTCGGCATCCACGCCTTCGATCAGCGCGAAACGCTGCTCGGCCAGGGCTCGGTCGGACTGGAATTCGAACAGCAGGCGGAAATCGATACGCTTTTGGTGGCGGTCGGAGGCGGCGGTTTGATCGGAGGCATCGCTGCGTGGTATCGCGGCGCGGTGAAGATCGTCGGCGTCGAACCCGAAGCCGCGCCGACGCTCGCGCGTGCGTTTGCTGCAGGCGAACCGGTTGACGCACCGGCCGGTGGGCTCGCGGCGGATTCGCTTGCGCCACGGCAGGTCGGCCAGTTGATGTTCCCGATCGCAAAAGCGTTCGTCGACCGAGTCGCGCTCGTCCCCGACGATGCGATTCGTGCCGCACAAGCGGCGCTTTGGTCGCACGTGCGCGTCGTCTCCGAGCCCGGCGGTGCCGCAGCACTTGCTGCCTTGCTTTGTGGAGCGTACGTCCCGCGCCCGGGCGAGCGTGTCGGCGTGCTCGTGTGTGGTGCGAATACGACGGCGGTCGACTTTTCGCGCTAGATGCTTCGCGCGGCATCGGCTAAACCGTAGCAACGAGCATTCCGGGGAGATGCCAACGCGCAAACCACGGATGACGAGCGAGATGAAACGCGTGAGATCGCCGTCGAGACGACGCTACGCGACCGGGTCCTCCGCTCGATCGGACGGCACGCGACGGGGTATCCCGGCGTCCCGAACGTGACCGGTTTTGGCGAACACGGATCGTGCGATGGAAACATGACGCTCGTCGTTACCGTCGTGACCGAAGATCGCATGGATGCGATTCTCGATCTCGTCATGCCGCTGGTCAAGGAACGCGCCGGGATCGTGACGATCGCCGACGTCGCGGTCGTTCGACCCGAGTACGTTATGCCCGAGGTTCGGGCGCTGACGGAAAAGCAGCTCCCGCGTATCGGTTCCTGAGCGCAACCGCGTTTGCCGCGGATGGTATACTTGAGGGGTGCCAACCATCCGCATTCGTCTCGACCGCGACCTCATCGACGAACTCAAGTCTCTCGTGCCGGAGGACGCCGACATCTCGGCGCTCATCGACGCCGAAGTGCGCACGCTCATCGAACGCTTGCGCACCGAACGTGTCGCGGAAACGGCGATGTAGGCTAGTTCATCTTATCCATGCGCGCGTTGACTTTTTTGCCGCGGATCGTCGTGCCGCGTAGTGCGAGGATGACGTCCTCGGCCACGTTCGCCGAGACTTCAACGAGCGAGAAACGGTCGGTGATGTTGATCGCGCCGATCTCGCGCGAATTGATGTGCGCTTCGTTTGCGATCGCGCCGACCAAATCGCCCGGGCGCACGCCATCGCCGCGACCGACGCCGATGTAGATTTTCGTCATCCCGGTCGAGTCACCGCGTTTGCGCGTTGGCCCCGCATCGTTCGTACGCGGTTCGATGCGCATCGGCCGCAAGCGGATGCCGCCCGGTCCGCTTGGGCTCGGACGTTCGCTCGGTAGCGGGACCGTCGGGATCTCCTCGGTGTCCGCCGCGCCGTCGCGCGCGTTGTCGGCGATCTTCACGGCGGCTGCAGCAAGATCGATCAGGTCGTGTTCGTCGGCGAGCGATTCGACGACGCGCCGATAGGTCTCGAGCCCGCCCGCTTCGATTGCTTCCTCCAACGCCGCCCGCGTGAGTTCCAAGCGGCGCGCGCGCAAGTCGTGCACGGTCGGTACCGACTGCGTTGCGATCTTGCGTTTCGTATGAAATTCGATGTTACGCAGCAACCGATGCTCGCGCACCTCGGCAAGCGTGATCGCGACGCCCTCGCGTCCGGCGCGGCCGGTGCGTCCGATCCGATGCACGTAGGCGTCGGGCGATGAGGGAACATCGAAGTTGACGACGTGGGAGACGTGATCGATGTCCAGGCCGCGCGCGGCGACGTCGGTTGCAACGAGCAGCTCGGAGACGCCGTCGCGGAAGCGACGCAGTACGCGATCGCGCTGCTCTTGCGAGAGCCCACCGTGTAAGGGTTCTGCGCCGTACCCGCGCCCGCCGAGCGTCTCGGTCAACTGGTCGACCTCGACGCGCGTGCGACAGAAGACGATCGCGGAGGTCGGATTTTCCATGTCGAGCACGCGCGCGAGTGCGGCAGCCTTGTGTTGGCGTTGCACGACGTAGGCGACTTCGCGAACGCGGGCGGTCGCGCCGGGGGCGACGGCTTCGCGCTCGATCGTGACGCGCACGGGATCGTGTAAGTGGCGTTTGGCGATCTCGAGAATGCGGCGCGCCATGGTCGCTGAGAAGAGCGCGGTTTGACGTTTCTCGGGAACGGCGGCGAGAATGGCATCGAGTTCGTCTGCGAAGCCCATGTCGAGCATTTCGTCTGCTTCATCGAGCACGACGGATTCGACGCCTTCGAGATTCATGGTGCCGCGCCGCAGATGATCGAGCGCGCGACCGGGCGTTGCGACGATAACATCGACGCCGCGTTGGAGCGCGCGCAATTGCTGCACGACGGACTGTCCGCCGTACACGGGGAGCACGCGGATGTCGAGTTTGCGTCCGTAACGGTGAACGGCTTCGGCGACTTGCATGGCAAGTTCGCGCGTCGGCACGAGAATGAGCCCGCGAATCGTGCGCTTGCCCTCGCTCGCCGCACCGATTCGGTGCAGCAGCGGCAAAGCGAACGCGGCCGTTTTTCCGGTGCCGGTCGCGGCTTGTCCGAGCACATCGCGCCCGGCGATCAGCGGCGGGATCGCCTCGCGCTGAATTGCAGTCGGCTCTTCATAGCCGAGCTCCGTGAGCTCGGCGATGAGCGCGGGGTTGAGACCCAGCGCTACAAAGCCGTCGTTAGTCGGTTGATCGGTTTCCATCTCGAATGACTTCGCCTTCGGGTCGAGCTTTGCCCGGAGACTTTTAGCGGAGTGGCTTGGCAAACGCTCCCAGCACGTCGGGCGTATTCGCGACGCGTTCGAGGTGCGGATAGCGCGGGCCACCGCGATAGTCAAGACTGACGGTGCGATAAACGTCGCCGCCGGTCACCAGCAGACGGATCGGGGTGCCGACACGCCCCGCGCGCAGGGCCGAGTCGATCTGGTCTTGATCTTTGAGCGTACGTTCGTTGATCGCGACGATCTTGAGGCCCGGTCCGATGCCGGCGCGTCCGGCCGGTGAGTCGGTGAGAACGTCGGTAATCGTTCCGTCTTTGCGCGCCTGAATGCCGAGCGACCACCACAGATCGAGCGACTTACGTTCGCCGTTCTGCAATTTTTCGAACGCCGAGGGTTTGTCTTTCCAGACGAGCGCGTAACCCGAGTCCGTGAAGGCGCTCGGCGGATGGGCTGCGATCGCATCCATGCGCGCGGCGAGGAACGAGGCCCAGTCGTACGGCTGCACGGCATTGAGCGCCGCGATGAGATCCGCTCGCGAATACGGGAGCACGAGTGCATCCGTATCTTTGCCGGTTCCGAAAAAGGAACGTGCGAAATCGTCGAGCGACCGTTTGCCGCCCGAGAGCTTGTGAATGAGGACATCCGCTTCGAGCCACATCAAGGCGCCTTCGGCGTAGTAATCTTGGCTGCGGCGTTCGGAGGACCAAGCGGCAACGCCCCGTCGAATCGAGGATGCGGTCGCCGTATCGGTGACCGATGCGCTGAGCCGTCCCCGGACCGCATCGAGTCGCGCATACGTCGTTGCGAGTCCGTCGAGCCACTGCGCCTCGGTGCGCAGTCCGGCGCGCTCGGCTTGCAACTCACCGTAGAACTGCGTCATGCCTTCGTAAACCCACAGTAAACCGTCGACCATGGGGGCGGAGAGATTCGGCGTTGCCATCTCGCGCGGGCGGCGAAATTTGCCGTCCCACGAGTGATTGAATTCGTGCGCCAGGAGGTCGCCGCTTGCGGCGAGCGCATTTTCGCTCGTGAAGAAATCGCCGCCGGTGCCGTTGTCGCTCGATTGATGGTGTTCCAGACCTTCGCCCGGCATCTCATCGCTGAGCGTCAATAAGAACGTGTAATGTTTGAAGTGACGGTTGACGTAGAGCGCCTGCATCTGGGCGACGAGATTGCGAAGTTTGGTTGCCGTCTTGTCGCTGGCCGCGAGTTCGTCTTGCGTGTCCGCAAATGCCGCAAGCGTCACCGGAGCGCCGTTCCAGGTGCCGAGGTCGAACGTGCGCGCGTTGATGCCGGCGTCGAGCGGTGAATCAATCAGCATTTCGATCGTGACCGGAGCGAAGGTGATGTCCGCCCCGGTTGCCGATACGGTCTCGAGTGCGGTTGCATATTTCCAGTCGGCCGATGGGAGATGAATCGATGGCGTGATCACGACGTTCTTTTGATCGGCGTGTTCGGGTGCGAGTGCGACCTTGTTCCATTCTAACGTCAAGATCGTCGGCGTCGCCAGGCGCGCGGTGCTGCCACCGCTGGTCCCACCGCCGAGGAACGTGAAATCGACGTTCAACGTGGAGACACCGGGCGGCACATCGACGTGAAAGGCATACAGATCGACCGAATCGCGCGTCCACGGTAAACGCGAAGACCCGGCGCTGATGACCAAATCGGCAACATTGGCGATCGGGCCGTTCGGCGCGTGTTCGCCGGGGATCCACTTCGGATAGACGAGCGTAAGCGGACCAGGCGCGACCGCGATCGTCTCGTGAACGTCGAGCAGACCCTGTACGGCCCGCGCCGCGTCGACGCGTAGGGTAAGTGATTGTGTCGGCGCACTCTGCGCGGATGCGCACGTCGCGCCTCCGAGCAGGACGAGCGCGGCGAGCGGAACGGCAAAAAAGAAGCGATGCATACGCGCGGCACCTTCGCGTTTCGCACGGCCCCGCCTTTGACCGTCTTCACGGCCTCTTCACCCGCACGCCGTACGCTCGCGCCATGGAACGAGCATTCTCGCGAATTTTGTTCGCGTACGACGACGCACCCGCTTCGCAAGTTGCCCTCGACTATGCCTGCGCGCTCGCGCGTGCCGGTGCGACCTTGATACTGGCGCACGCCGTCAACGAAAGCGCGCTTGCCGTCGCGGCCACCGGCGACATCGGCTTCTCCGCGATCGATCCGTCGCTCTTGATTCAGGCCGCCGACGACCAGGGTCATGCCGTGCTGCAAGCGGGAGTTGCCGCGTGCGCGTCGCGCGGCGTCGTCGCCGAAGGGATATTCGTGCGCGATGCGGCTCCGGGCGGCATCGTCGCCCTCGGGCGCAAGCATGAGGTCGATCTCATCGTGCTGGGCACGCACGGTCGGAGCGGGGTCGCGCGCGTCGTGCTCGGCAGTGTCGCGGAAGGCATTCTGCGCAAGAGCCACGTGCCGGTGCTCGCAATCAACGCTCATGTGCGAACGCTCGGTCGAACGCCGCTTTTTGCGCGCGCGCTGCTCGCGCTCGACGATTCCGATCCCGCGCGTTCGGCACTCGCGGTCGCCGTGCGGCTTGCGGCGGATTACGGCACGCATCTCAGTCTCTGCGCGGTCGTCGCGCCCGCGCATGCAGCCGATGCGAGCGCACGCGAGCGACTCGAACGCGCGGCGGTGAGCAGTGGCGCAGTCGTCGACGATTACGTCGTCGTCGAAGGCGATCCGGCACCGCTGATCGAGCATGCAGCGATGCAACGGAATTGCGATCTTATCGTGATGGGCAGCCACGGGCGCAGTGGCCTCGGTCGTCTGGTGCTCGGGAGCGTCGCCGAAGCTGTGGTTCGGAAAAGCGCCTTACCGGTGCTCGTGGTTCCCTTCAACCAACACGCGACGTAGAACGAGCGCGGCCAGGAGAAACACGACGGCCGCAATGACCGCATAGGATGTCATCAGATACAAGAACGTCAAGAGCGCGATCATCGGCCAAGCGAAGAGGACCGCGCCAAAGCCGAGCGAGACGAAGCCGAGCGTTGCAACCAGCCACGATGCATTGGGCAGGGCGGTTGCGGCGGCGATTTCGAGCAGCCCGGTGAGGACGGCCCAGACCGCAACGATCAAAATCAGATCGGTGCGATTCGTCCCACTCGTGAGAACGAAAATCGATGCGACGATCCCGGCGATGCCTTCGAGCAAGAACGTCGCACGTATCCAGCGCGACGAACGAATTTCCGCGCCGAAGGCGATCGCGAGGAGACCATCGAGCAGAAAGTACGCGGTCACGAGAAACAGCGCCGTTGCGGCGGGAACCATGAGGGCAAGCGCACCGACGATCAGCGCGACTAGCCCTCGCCCGAGTGCGAGAAGCCATTTTTTCGAAAGCCCGGTAATCGAGGCTTGGTTTAACCGAAACGCCGGAATCGTCGACATCGTCATCTCCCTTGCACGAAAACCTGTGGAGCTAGCTTGTGCTGCGAGCGTGAAGATCGTACGAAGGCCGCTCGAATCAATCGATCGCGCGCGCGAGCACGGCGAGCAATTCTCTTGCGATCGCTTGATTGAATCGGTGACCGAGATGCGAACGGGGCACGTTCATGTCGCCCGTGAGGACGAGTCGCGATGCGAGCGGAGGATCGTCGACGAGGTGCAACTCGCCCGCCAGACGCGGAAACGCTCCGTGATCGGAGGGAAGCCACGAGACAAGATACGGAGGTTCGGCGTTCATCGTCACGATGACGTCGCGTCGAAGCTCGATCTCCGCATCGATATCGGGCAGCAAAACGTGCGGCCGAATCGCAAGGGTCACCAAATCGCCGATCGCCATTTCCGTGAGGTAGTGGCGGAATTTGTCGGTCGATGAATTCAACGGCGCCGTGAGGCAGGCGTGTCGATGCAGGTTCGCCATGCTGCTGATGGTTTCGCGACGGTGTCCGGTTATCGTGAAGGCGCGTGTCGCGTCGTCTTCACACCGTGTGCACGCAGCTCGAACAGGCGAGATCGCCAACCTGCGTGCCCGGTAGGCGAATGATGAATCGCGCCCCGCCGAGGTCGCTGCGATCGACGCTCACCGTGCCGCCGTGTGCATCGACGATGCGTTTGACCACGGCAAGTCCCGTGCCGCTGCCCTTGTGCTTGCTTGCCGCCGAGCCACGAACCCCGGGCTCGAAAATCATCGCGCGTTCCTCCGGGAGTACGCCCGGACCGTCGTCGCTGACCGAGAGTGCCATGACGCCCGGCCTGCGATGGCAATCGACCGCCACGAATCCGCCGCGCGGTGTATAGTTGATCGCATTCAGCAGAACGTTTTTCACGATCTGACTGATCTGACCGGGATCGCATAAAAACGATTCGCAATCGGCGTGTTTGGTCGTGCAGCAGTCGGCTCGCAAATCGATTCCGGCAGCCGTTGCGGTTGCCTCGATCGCGACGATTTCGCTCATCACGATCGCACAGACATCGGCTTGGACCATTTTGCTGATCGAGGGCGGAAGCGGAACCAGGAGCAAATCGTCGATGAGGATATCGACTTCGAGCAACGCTCGGAGGACCGCGTTGAGACGATCGGGCGTCGGGACATATTTCCCATCGATAAACGCTTCGACGTTCGCAACCGCGACCGCCAATTGATTGCGAATCTCGTGTATGGTCGAGCGCATCTATACCTCCACGAACTTATACCCCACGCCAAAGACGGTGACGATATGTCGTGGATGTCCGACGTCGGACTCGACTTTATGGCGAAGATTCGCAATATGTCGGTCCAGCGTTCGATCGTACACGTCGAGTTCGTCCGTGCTCACCGCGTCGAGCAGTTGGGCTCGTGTGAAGGTCCTACCCGGATGTGAAGCTAGCGTATCAAGGATACGAAACTCCATCGGCGTTAGTTTGAGCAGCGCGCCGGCTCGGCGGACTTCGTGCCCTTCACGATCGAGCTCGATTTCGCCGAATCGCTGCGGTTTGACCGGCGGTGCGTTTGTGGAGCGATTGGAGCGGCGGAGCACGCTTTTGACCCGCGCGACGACTTCGCGCGGGCTGAACGGCTTGGCGATATAATCGTCCGCGCCGAGCTCCAGACCAACGATCCGATCGACTTCCGCGATACGCGAGGAAATCATGATCACGGGCGTGTCGGAGACGCGGCGCATTTCTTGATACACATCGATGCCCGATTTTTTTGGCAATCGCAAATCGAGCAGAACGATGTCGGGGCGCAACTCCGCGAAGCGCACGAGCGCTTCCTCACCGTCGTAGGCGACGTGAACTTCATAGTTTTCATCGCGCAAATAGGTTGCTAGGACGTCGACGATGGCCGGCTCATCATCGACGATGAGGACGCGTTCCAAGCCGTCGTGATTCGCGTGCGGAAGGGAACGGCCCCTTTTACCTCGCCGTGCCCGCCCGCTTTGCGTGTTCTTCTGCGATAAAGGTTTCTTCGATTCGCTTCGTGATCGTTTGGAGAAGATGGGCGGCCATGGAATCGGCGATGCGATGTCCGATGACCAAGTCGAATCCGGCGCCGAGAACGCCGAGCGGCGGCTCGTAGCGGCCGTCGAGCAAGAGTTCGAAGCTTTCGTAGTCATCCATCGTACCGATGCGCAGGTTTCCCGTAAACGTTGGATAGGGGCCACCGTTCTCGGGGGCCCAACTTACGGCGTAATGCGGCAGCATCTCGCTTGGCTCGCGGCGTGCCGTAATCGTCGCGATCGCAGGCCGTTCGAAAACCAGCGGGGCGCCGCCAGTGATCGCAAGATCGGCACGCAGTTCCAGACGTGCGATCGTTCCATCGGTATTTCCGCAGCTTTTGAAAAAGAGCGAGAGTTGGCGATCGGCTTGACTGAGCGGGCACTGGACGATTGCTTTTGCGCTAATGTTGGTCATACGCTAGACCTCCGGATCTGAGGTTGTCGCGGACGCGAGAAGAACTGATGAAGAGCCTACTTGACGGCGGTAACATCCGCTTCGGTCACGGCGCCGCCTTTGTTGCCCCAGGCAGCACGAATGTAGGTTGCGACGGCGGCGATGTCACCCGAGGAAAGCTGACCCTTCCATGAAGGCATCATGCTTCGTCCGTGCTCGATCAAGCCGATCATCGCGCCCGGGTCGCTCGTGTTGACGAGCGTATCTCCGGCGAGTGCCGGGAACGTTCCGTGCCCTCCACCGCCGCCGCTCGCACCGTGGCAAGCCGCGCATTTTGCGGAATAAACGGAGGCACCGACGGCGCTCAGAACCGCCGGACCAGATGCCGCGACTTGCTGTTCGGTGACGCCGAGTGCTTTGTTCGTCCATGCCGAGCGAACGTAGGTTGCAACTGCGGCGATGTCGGCGTTCGAGAGCTGGCCTTTCCAGGTCGGCATTTTCCCAGTATAGGTGGTACCGTTCACGACGAGAGCGCCCGCACGTCCATTGACGATCGTTGCGATCATTTCTTTCGGGTCGACGGCACTCACGTGCGGATTGCCGTTGAGCGGCGGATAGGCACTCGTGCCTTGACCGCTTGCCTGATGGCAACTCGCGCATCGAGCGGCAAAAATATCGCCACCGCTGAGCGCGACGGGATTGCGTGCGAATGCGACTTGATCCGGCGTCACGACCGCGGCTTTATTGGTCCAAGCGCTGCGAACGTAGGTGAGCACCGCGGCGACGTCATCGTTTGAAAGTGACGATTTCCAGGCGGGCATGGCACCACTGAACGTCTTCCCGTTTACTTGGATCGGCCCGTTACGACCGTTCAACACGCTCAGAATGAGCGCTGAGGTGTCCGAGCCGGTAACATCGGCGTTTCCGACAAGCGGCGGATATGGGCCACCGCCCGCGCCGGAGACTTGGTGGCAGGCGGCGCACTTCGAGGCGAAGATCGCCTTGCCGTCCGATGCTGCAACGCTCGCTGCAGAACCCGCAGACATGTGGAGCGTCGACACGCCGATCGCGATGACCGCGCACGCGAGCGCGACGGTGAGTGGGCGGTTCATGCGGACTTCTCTCCGGTCTCGGACGGCGCTCGCCCAGAAAACTTCGTCCGGTCACGTAGGACGTGCGTACGCAAAGGACCTTTGCACAGATGCGAAGATGCATTCACGCGCGGCGCTCCTTCGTTCGCACTGCGTTCACAACGAGCTCGTAGAGTCGCATCCAAGGAGTATTCTATGCGTTTATCACCGATTCTCGTCGCGGCATCCATCATAACGGCAACGCTCGTTTCCGCGCCGGCTTCCGCCAAGCTCCAAGCAAGCGCCTTGCCCGTTATTACGATCACCGCAACGGCGGAGCAAAAATTTTCACCCAACCATATCGTCTTACATCTGAAAAAGAAACAGACGCTGCATTTCGTCTCACTCGGTGGCGTCCACGGAGTCGAATCGAAAGATCTGGGTATTCCGGCGACGATGATTCAACCCGATAAGCCGGTCTCGGTGAGCGTGATGCCGACGAAGCTCGGGTCGTATACGCTTCCGTGCACGATCGTGTGCGGTGCCGGACACGCGGAGATGGCACTTCAAATCGACGTTAAGAAGTGAGCCGCGTCGTTCGCTTCACCATCGGTCTCGGACTTGCAGCCGCTCTCATCTTCAGCAACCGTTTGCCCGCCGCCGCAATGCCGACATTCGGTCAAGCCTACGGCGTCTCGTGCTCGCAATGCCACTCGGCCTTGCCCGCGTTGAACGCGTATGGTCGTGTCGTCCAGCGCACGCAGTACGCGTATCTCGATGCGGCCGTTCTCAAGAAAGCCGTCCCACTTTGGGTGGGATACCAAGCGAATTACGATTCGCAAGCCGGAGCGCCGGATACCCATAAGATCATCTTGGGCAACGTCGCGCTGCATGCGGTTGGTCTTGCGGGCGACAATTGGTCGTACCACGTTCAACAGTGGCTGCAGCTCGATAACCAAGGTGGTCCGCTCGACACCGCTTGGGTCAGCTATAACAAACTCTTCAAACACAACGGGTATATCGAGGTGGGTAAACTCGAAGTTCCCGCGCCTTCTCCGTACAGCATGTGGTACGAAATCGCCGGCTTTGCAACGCCCGAAGTGACCGTCGGCGAGCACGGGTATCAGCTCGATGCGAATCGCTGGGGTGCAAAAACCGGCTACTACCATGGTGCGGTGAGTCTCGAGGCTGCCTATGTCGGTGCCGATACGGATCTCAACGGTGCATCGGACTACCTCCCAGGGAACGGCAAGGCGCTGCAATATCGTGCCGCGTATCTGCATCCGAAAAAGCCGCTCGAATTCGGTATCTACGGCGCAACGGGGACGTACCCGATCTCCGATGGGCAAACCGATCGCTACTCGGCCATTGCCGGGTACGTCGAGCGCGATCCGACGCATGGCTTTCCCGGCATGTTCCTCGTCTACCAGACCACGCACGATGCGTATCCGATGGCCGGCGCGACGAAAGCCGCCAACGGCCGCGGGTACACGATCGACGTTTACGAGCCGATCTTCAAAGGCAACGTCGTCGTGGGCTTCCGCCGTGAGATGACGGATGACGGAATGGGCCTGATCAGTCATTACGCCAACGTCGATATGTCGATACAGATCGCAAAATACTTGCATCTGTATACCGAAGCGGGTCTCGCCGGATCGAATCCCGGAAACGGTGTCGACCGGGTCGGAACGCCGGCGTGGCGTGCCTTCCTCTGGTTGACGATTCCGGTCGCAAAGGCGAAGCGGTAACGTGCGCCGCTGGCTTTCGGTCGCCGCGTCGGTATCCGGCGCGGCGCTCGTTGCAACGACGACGCTCGGGCGCGTCACGTTGCATCGCTGGAAATCCGAGAGCGAACGCTTGATGCGCGAACTTGCGGCTCCGTTCGGGCCGAATCCCGACCGAACGGAGGTCGTCTCGTTCGCGGATCTGGTGAATCTGCCGGCGCCCGTGCAGCGTTACTTTCGCAGCGTCTTACAAGACGGTCAGCGTGCGATCTGCGCCGTGCGGATCGAACAGACCGGACACTTCAATATGCGGGCCGCGGGCTCGGATTGGCAGCGCTTCGAAGCCACCCAATTCTATCGCGTGCAGCCCGCCGGATATGTCTGGGATGCCCGCATCCGCTTGGCACCGCTGGTCGACGTGCGCGTGCGCGATACGTACATTTCACAGCACGGATCGATGCACGGGATCGTGCTCGGCATGATCGATATCATGAACGAACGCGATCGGCACGAACTCGACGAGGGCGCGCTGCAACGCTACCTTTCCGAAGCCGTCTTCTTCCCGACAGCGCTCTTGCCGCAGGCGGGCGTAACCTGGACGGCGATCGACGATACGCATGCCGGCGCGAGTCTCACGGATGGCGCGACGACAGCGCGGCTCGATTTCGAATTTTCCGCCAGCGGTGAGATCGTCTCCGTCGCTACGAAACGTCGCTACCGCATGGACAGAGGCCGCTACGTTGCCGCGCCGTGGGGCGGGCGATACAGCCGGTACGAAACGCACGAAGGCATGCGCGTGCCGACCGAAGCCAACGTCCACTGGATCGTCGCCGGCCGCGAATCATCCTATATCGCGATGCACGTCGTGCAAGCGAGTTATGAATTCGCTGCGGACATCCGCTCGCACGCCCTCGCTTAAACGATAACGGCCTGCACCGGCCGACGCAGGAAGCGCGGCGACTTCGACTGAGTTCGAATCGCCACGGCGTGTTCTGACTCGACGGTGCGAGCGTGGCGAAGCAAAGCGTTCTTTTGCAGCGGCAGCGCTGGACGCGGGAGCAGCAGACGAACGCGCGGAGAGCGCTATGATTGCACCACCGGCTACGATCGTCGACTCACGTAAGAGGCGGCGGCGACTGGTCGGATTCGTCATTCACAAAAGAGAGATCGGTCGCGTGCATTTTTTGCGAATGCCGTGGCTTCATCGCATCTTCACCGCTCTGACGTACGCTTGCTCTATGGCACCTGTATTTACGCGAATTTTGCTTGCCTACGACGACTCAGCCGCCTCGCATCTGGCCTTGGAGTACGCCTGCGCGCTTACGCGCAACGGAACGTCGCTCGTGATCGCGCATGCGGTCAACGAGGGCAGCGTGGTCGCCTCGGCTGCGATGGGTGGTGGTTTTGCCGCGATCGATCCAACCCCCATCATCGATGCGTACAACGTCCAAGGAGCGGCGGTTCTCCGCGCCGGTGTCGACGCGTGTACCGCGCATGGCGTCAGCGCCGAGCACGTATTCCTCCACGATTCCGCGGCGCCCAGTCTCGTCGCACTCGCACGCGAGAAACGAGCCGACCTCATCGTGCTTGGAACCCACGGTCGGCATGGGCTATCTCGAGCGATCCTCGGCAGCGTTGCCGAGGATATCTTGCGCTCGCGTGACGTTCCGGTTTTGATCCTCACCGAACACGCGCGACCGCCGTCGAGCGATCGGCTCTTTGCGCGTGCGCTCGTCGCGCTCGACGAATCCGATCCCGCGCAGACGGCGCGGGCAGTAGCCGCGCGACTCTCACGCGATCTGGGCACGCACCTGGTCTTCTGCAACGTCCTCGATTCTCACGAACTCCTGGAACGCGCTGCGACCTATGGATACGATGCGTTTTCGCTCGAAAGCGATATGCATGCCGCTTCCCTTCGGTTCCTCGGCTCCGCTGCAAGCGCGAGCGGAAGCGAGACGGTCGTGGACGATCTCATCGTGGTCGAAGGCGATCCGGCCACCGCGATCGAGCGAACCGCGATCGAGCAAGGGTGCGACCTCATCATCATGGGAAGTCACGGTCGCCGCGGCTTCGCGCGCCTATTCCTCGGTAGCGTAGCCGAAGCGGTCATGCGTCATAGCGCACTGCCGGTGCTCGTCACGCCTCACGATGGCGATGGAGTGACCGGCGCGACGTCATAGTACGGTGTGTCGGGCGTGAGGTCGGGCGGAACGTCGCGATGTGATGGTCGGCCGCTCGCACCGAGCGAACGCACGAAGCGGTAGATCGCGCGCTGATCCGCGACGCTCAAGCCGCGAATGTCGTGCCAGGTCATCGGCGGATGTCCGCCGCGCGTGCGGACCATCGAGAGCCACTGACCTTCATCGATCATGTGAAACTCAAGCCGAACGTTCGCCGGATAGACGGTTCCCCAGGGACCGCGAAAACCGATGTTCGAGCCGGTCATCCATTTGGATTTGGCAATGGTTCCATCGGATTTGCGCCAACCCGGCGTGTGACAATCGTTACACGCGCCGAAGGTGACCAGCGCCGCACCGCGCGCGATGTCGGCCGAGCGATCCGTAGGTGCACTTCGACCGCCGGTGCCGGCACCGAGGACGATCGCTGCGATGAGTATCGCGATGGGAATCCCGCGCCCGATCATGATGCACGAACCAAGAGGTGCTGTGCGTCGATCGCGATTGCAACTTCTTCGTGGGCTTCGATCACGACCACGCGGACCGCTGCGTTTACCGGGCCGATCTCACGATCGCCGGTCGCGCGAGCGTCGGCCGTGGGCGCAGCGACGCCGAGAAACGCAAGACCCGTGCAAACACGATTGCGAATCTCGGCGGCGTGTTCGCCGATGCCGCCGGTAAAGGCAAGGACGTCGATGCCGTTGGTCGCCGCCGCCATCGCCGCGATTCCCGCGATCAGTCGGTGCACGAATAAATCGACTGCAAAGACCGCGCGATCGTTGCCGGAGGCTGCCGCTGCGAGAACCTCGCGCGCATCCTCGGAAATGCCGGAAATGCCTTTGATTCCGGATTCTTCATTGAGTATGCGCTCGAGTTCTGCGGCGCTCGCACGGCCGGTGCGAATGAGATACAGCAAAAGCCCGGGATCGACGGAACCCGAACGCGAGCCCATCATCAGTCCTTCGAGCGGCGTGAATCCCATCGTCGTGTCGACGCTGCGACCGCCGGCAATTGCTGCAAGCGAACAGCCGTTTCCCAAATGCGCGCTCACGATTGAAATGCGGTCCAAGTTCAGCCCGAGAATCGTTGCCGTACGGCGCGCGCAGTACCGGTGGCTAATCCCGTGAAAGCCGTAGCGGCGGTAGCCCTCACGTGCGAACCAGTCGTAGGGGCCGGCATAGGCCGCTGCCTCGCGCGGAAGCGTCGTATGAAATGCCGTGTCGAACACGGCCGCCTGAGGAACCTCGGCAAATGCCGCCCGTCCGGCATCGATGCCCGCAAGCGCCGCGCGATTGTGCAACGGTGCGAGTTCCGCTGCAGCCAGTATCTTTGCGAGAACGCGCGAATCGACGATTGCCGGTTCCGCTTCATCGAGTCCGTGAACCACGCGATGCGCGATGATGTCGGGCGCGATCGAAGCGTGCTCGATCGCGGTTTCGAACAGCAAAGCGGCCGCGCGTTCGTGGTCGCCGATCGAGCAATGGCCGCTGCCGCTTTCGGTCGGCGTGCGCCACGTGAGTTCGGAGCGTTCCGGCGCATCGCTCCCCCACCGGATCTCTCCCGACCACGCCGGCTCATCCGAATCGACGATGTCGGCCCTTTGCGCGAAGTAGGCGGCTTTGAAACTACTGGAGCCGGCGTTGAGCACGAAGACGTTCATGCGCGTTCCCAGGGCGTCCACAGCCAGTCCCGGATCTCGGGCATATCGTCACCGACGTCTTCGATGTAGGCCCGATGTTCGATCAGTTTATCGCGCAAGTCTTGCATGACGTGGCCCGCCCGCGCCCCGATCCGCGCGACGCGCTCGATCGCATCCCCGGCCAAGTGGTAGCGGTCCAGTTCGTTCCGCACGGTCATGTCGAATGGCGTCGTGGTCGAGCCTTCTTCTTTGTATCCGCGGACGTGAAAGTTGTCGTGATTGGTGCGTTTGTAGCAGAGCCGGTGGATGAGCCACGGGTAGCCGTGATACGCGAAGATCACCGGTTTGTCGGTGGTAAAAATGGAGTCGAATTCCTGCGTGCTCAAGCCGTGCGGATGTTCGGTTTGCGGTTGCAGCGCCATGAGATCGACGACGTTGACGACGCGGATCTTCAAGTCGGGAAGCGCGCGACGTAAGAGATCGACGGCCGCGAGCGTCTCGAGCGTCGGAACGTCGCCACAGCAGGCCATCACGACATCCGGCTCCACGCCCGCATCGTTGCTGGCCCACGTCCAAATCCCAAGACCCTCCGTGCAGTGCCGCACGGCCGCGTCCATGTCGAGCCACTGCGGTGCCGGTTGTTTGCCCGCCACGATCACGTTGACGTAGTTACGACTGCGCAGACAGTGATCGGTCACCGAGAGCAGCGTATTTGCATCGGGCGGCAGATAGACGCGCACGACGTCGGCTTTTTTGTTGACGACATGATCGATGAAGCCGGGATCTTGATGGGAGAATCCGTTTTGATCTTGCCGCCAGACGTGCGATGTAAGTAGATAATTTAGCGATGCGATCGGCATGCGCCACTCGATTTCACGAATCGACTTCAGCCACTTTGCGTGTTGGTTGAACATCGAATCGATGATGTGCACGAACGCTTCGTAGCACGAAAAGAATCCATGCCGCCCGGTCAGCAGATAGCCTTCGAGCCACCCTTGGCACATGTGCTCGCTCAGCACTTCCATCACGCGGCCCAGGCGCGAGACGTGGTCGTCGCTCGGGAGCACCTCGGCGGACGACATCCGATCGGTCACCTCGAATACCGCTTGCAGTCGATTGGATGAGGTTTCATCCGGGCCGAACAAGCGAAAATTCTCCGGGTTGTCGCGCATGATGTCGCGCAAATAGTTACCCGTGACCGCGGTTGCCGAAATCGATGTCGAACCCGGCGTGCCGACCGGCACGGCATACGATCGAAAATCGGGCAACCGGAGCTTGCGCAGAACCGCTCCCCCGTTGGAACTGGGATTCGCGCTCATGCGCTGCGT
>Ga0209100_1001308_pt1 | contig 17468 bp, 14 predicted proteins | sample lystaG_FD_185480 | JGI IMG/M metagenome (GOLD analysis project Ga0209100, IMG submission 185480) | Glacier valley bacterial and archeal communities from Borup Fiord, Nunavut, Canada, to study Microbial Dark Matter (Phase II) -... | ecosystem: Environmental > Aquatic > Freshwater > Ice > Glacier ...
GTGCCAACCCAGCAAATGAACAGATGGACATTTTTGTCACCAAACGAGTATTTACAGATCATTCTGAAGTTGTTTCCAGCGATATCAAGCACTACCCTTTTTGAGTTGTTTCCCAATAAATCGGCTGATCCGAAAGTTTTTTTTATGTCTGAAGGCTGTAACCAATCAGCAAATTTTAAGGCAGCTAACCAAAGATTGAAGGAACTTCTACTCCTCGCATTATGAGCGACGAATTTCTCGATCGTCTGTTTCTTTATCAGATGAACTTTCATGCAAATGTACGTTTAAAATGGAAGCAAGTTCACAAAACGTGAACATTTATTAACGACAAATAAAGAATATCCGAAATATGAAGTATTGAAATAGGTTAATCAGTAACCTAAAACGCCGCCATCAATAAGTTTATATCCGTAACCGGAATATTTAAAACCTCGCCAATATCCTGGTTCGTTAAAACGCCATTAAAAACGTATATCCCTTCGCAAAAACCGCGGTTGGTTTTGACATACTGGTTAACACCGCCCGACTGCCCGATTTCGAGTAACATAGGAGCCAGGATATTACTTACTGCAATTGACGTTGTGCGAGCAACACGCGATGTCATATTTGGCACGCAGTAATGGATCACGCCATGCTCAATATAAGTTGGTTTTTTAAGATTGGTAATTCTTGAAGTTTCGATGCATCCTCCCTGGATGATATTGAGATCGATAATAATTGAATTCTCTTTCATCCCTTCGACCATCTCTTCAGGTACAATCATTTTGGGCACCTCATTCATCGACAAGGCACCGATCACAACTTCAGCGGTTTTCATGGCTTTACGCAGCGCTTTTGGATGAAAAACAGATGTAAAAACCCGTTGTCCAAGCCGCGATTGGAAATCCATTAATTTAGAAATTGAATCGTCGAAAACTTTTACCGTTGCGCCCAGGGCCAGAGCAGTCCGGGCTGCATGTTCGGCGGCCGTTCCTGAGCCAAGAATTACAACTTCGGTAGGTGAAATCCCTGTTACCGAGCCCAAAATTACCCCTTTGCCATTTCTTGCTGTGCTGAGGTATTCGCTGGCTACAATCATTGCCGAGTTTCCCATTATTTCGCTGAAAATTCTTTCAACGGGAAAAATGCCGTTTTCATCCTTCATATACTCAAAGGCCACGGCAGTCACTTTTTTCCGCATCAGCCGACGTACCGATTCCTGTGTTTGCAAGGTCAGGTAAAGTGGCGAAAGAAGCAACTGGTTCCCTTTCATTAACTCGGTCTCCTCATGCGTGAAAGGCGACATTTTTAAGATGATATCACACTGGAAAATCTCAGCGGCCGATTTGCAGATCACCGCTCCTGCTTCCGAAAAGGCTTTGTCGGAATAATTGGCTTCTTTACCTGCTCCGGATTCCAAAAAAACCTCGTGTCCATTATTCACAAGTAATTCAACAGATTGAGGGGTCAAAGGTACGCTGTACTCTATAGATGCAGAATTATCGGGAATGCCAATGTTCAATTTAATATTGCGTGGACATCTTTTATAGAGCTCTTCGCGGGGAAGAAGCTGGTCGTTAGCCAGTGCCGATAATTTATCACCTTTCCGTTGATTCATAATATGCGTATTATAGATGAGCTTCTACTTTGTAACCGTCACAATTTTTATATTTCCGGCCGATACGATTGTTCAAAGTATCCAAAGATACCAAAAACAGCTTAATCACTGGTCAAAAATCGAACAAATATACATCGGGTATCATCGGTTGCTATCAAAGTGATTCGATGATCCTTCTGCCATTCTCAATTTCTCGGATTGTTACTTTCACCGCAATCGAAGGTAAAAGTGGTTCAATCAATTCGGGCCATTCGATAAAACAGTAATCGCCGCTGTAAAAGTAATCTTCGTATCCAAAGTCAAAGGCTTCGCTGAGGTTCTTGATCCTGTAAAAATCGAAATGGAAAATAGCCCTGTTGTCTCCTGTCCTATATTCATTGATAAGGGCAAAAGTTGGCGATGTAACATAGTCCAGCACCTGCATCTCTTCGCAAAGTGCCTTAATGAAAGTCGTTTTGCCAGCTCCCATTTCGCCGTAAAACGCGAATATGCGATCAGCCGGATGCGCCTGTATAAATCTCGCCGCGATATGGTTGATATCTGAAAGTGATTTTATCTCTGCTCTGAACATTTTTGCAACTGTTTTTCACCCCAATTTTAATGAAAATCTGGCTTTAATAAAAGCAATTGAGTAATATTTCCCAAATGCCGTCAATCAACTGAATGATAATTTGATATCGATAGTGCCAAAAATCAGGTTTATCTCATAGTTATTTATCGTATTTTTGGAAAATAAAATCAGAAACATTTAAAGCTATATCAATGAATATTCCATCAAATTTGAAATACACGAAAGACCATGAATGGATTCGTGTTGAGGGTGCATTTGCTTTTATTGGTGTCACAGATTTCGCACAGGGCGAATTGGGTGACATTGTCTATCTCGAAATTGAAACTGTCGGAGAAACTTTGGCCAAAGAAGAGGTTTTTGGAACAATCGAAGCTGTAAAAACAGTTTCTGACCTGTTCATGCCAGTTTCGGGCGAAATTCTCGAAATGAACGAAACACTTAGTGATGCTGCCGAACTTGTTAATACCGATCCTTATGAAAAAGGGTGGTTAATCAAGATCAAAATGACCGATGCAGCCGAATTAGATGAGTTGCTTTCAGCCGATCAGTACAAAGAGATGATTGCCGGGTAAAACGGTATCTATTTTTGATTTTTGCTTCAATTTATATAATTATTTTGCTTTGTTCGCTTCAAAACGGGTAAAGCAATACATTCAGGAATCTCTTCAAACGTTGTGAAGGGGCTCCTGTTTGTCGTTTTGTATGTTATAAGGTAAAATAATTAATTTAATACCAGCAAAATATTTCATTGTTGTTCGGTTTTAAACGCCTCCGATAGAACGATTTTCCAACTGTGCAATTGTTCTATTATATTCTGATATTCTGGATAGTAAATCTGGAAAATTCAGTGATCGGAAAATTTTCTGATCTCACAGTTTAAGTGCTGGCTATTTTTTCTGTAAAATATTCCATCGTTTTTTACCTGAAATGGAAAATATTTGGCTTATTCTCTTTTACTATTAATTCTACCTTGAATTATTAACTATATTTGATGGCTAAATGATTTCTCTTGAAACAAATCACCAACATATTGTTCGTTAGGATTGCAGGTTTTACACTTTATCTGTTGATGGGAATGTCGTTTTATGGCATTTCGCAACAAGATCCGGTTTTTACTCAGTATATGAATAATATATTGACTATTCAGCCTGCTTATGCAGGCATTTCAGGTTCATTAAACATTACCGGTATTTCACGTGCCCAATGGGTTGGATTTGAGGGGGCTCCAAACACGAATTCGCTGACTATTAGTGGTCCGATGCGTAGGTTTAATGTTGGTCTTGGATTGTCAATTGTGAATGATAAATGGGGACCAATCCGTCAGAATGGAGTTTATGTTGATTATGCCTATCATGTAAAGCTTCGTCAGGATCAGTTTCTATCATTTGGAGTAAAGGGGGGATTTAATATCTCACAAGCCTACCTTACGGACTTATGGGTTAATGACCCCAATGACATGGTTTTTGCCAATGACGTCAAAATAAATTTTCTCCCAAACCTTGGTGTTGGGGTAATGTGGCACAGCGATCGGTTTTTTATTGGCGTCTCTTCCCCCAAAATATTGAAAAACAGGATGCAAAACGAGAATGGTGAAAATGTTTACCGCGAGGTTCTCCATTTCTATGGCATGGGAGGGTATGTATTTTTTCTAAGTGATGTGCTGAAGTTTAAACCAACGATTTTGTACCGTTGGGCAGAACGTACACCAAGTTTCGTCGATTTTTCGGGTAGCTTTCTACTCTACGATCGGGTCTGGATTGGCGCTACCTATCGAATGAAAAATTCGTATGGCCTTATATTCCAGTTTAATGTAAATACACAGCTTAAATTTGGATACTCCTACGATCAGACAACGTTCCATCCAACCCAGGTAAATTCGGGCACGCATGAGTTCCTGATCAGTTATGACTTTGTGTATAGCCGCAGGGGACGACAGGTTGTGCCACGGTATTTTTAAAAGGATCTTTTCTGGTTCGCTTGTAGCCGATCTTTTAATAATTATTTGCCGGTATTGCCGATTGATGAACCTTTTTTTCAATGAGTTGTTTACACTTTCAGAGTTTGGCAGAATTATACTTCCCGATAAAAACGATTCTAAGCGATCTTTTTTAAGTACTTTCGTTAACTGTGAAAGTTAATCATCGTTATGAATTTATACTTAATAACAAATTATTATCATGAGAACTAAGCTATTATTGTTTTTGGCATCTCTTTTAGTTTTTGGAGGGTGCGATAAAATTAAAGATGCTACCACAATTTCTGTTCCTGCACATTTGCAGACCGATATTCCGGTCGTAGTTACCGCCGTTGGAATGAAATCGGCTGATCTTATTGCTGTTGGCTCAGCTATTACCTTTTCAAAGACGCAGGATCTGTCACTTAACGACAATGTTGACATTGCGCCTTACTTAAGCCGGATTAAAAGTATCAACTTAAACTCGGTTGTAATAACAATTACTGGTTTAAGTGCCGGACAGACAATCAATACGATTTCATTGGATGTTGCCGGAGTTGGAAATATATTCACTCAGACCAATATTACTTCAGCCAATAATTCATTTACGGCTCAAATAGTTGCAGGAGTTCTTGACCAGGTGGCAGCTAAGTTAACTGCGGACAAGAAAATTTCAATTAGTGTTTCAGGAAGTGCAAGCGGAACAATGGCGTTTAATGTGGGATTGAATATTGATGCTACGGTAACTGCCTATACGATTCAATAATTTGATCGCAGATATCTTAAAAAAACCGATAATTCTCCATTATCGGTTTTTTTATGAAATTGTTGACTTAATGGTTAATCTACAAGAAAGTATCTCAACTGATCGAGCATAATTGGGACATCATCTACATTAACCCCTTGTTTAATAAGATGCTGCAAATCTTCGTCAAAAGCCTCCATAAAATCTTTTTCAGAACTGCCCGGATCGTTTATGCTTTTTTTATAATAAGCAAGGGCTGCCTTTCTGTTTCCAAGGCACCATTGAACATGCCCCATATTTAGCAGGTCATATTTGTTCGGATCATCGGTAATCAGCCGGTTGTAGTATTTTTCTGCTTGTTCAATTTTACCTAAAAGGAAAGAGCACCAACCAATTGGGCGCCATATTTTCTTATTCCCAGGCGAAAGATATTCAACTTTATAATACGATTTTAAGGCATCTTCATATAATTTCATCTCCATTTGACATTGCCCGATCGAAACATGCAGACTTAAATTTTCGGGCTCCAGAATTGCGGCTTGCTGATAGTATTCAAGTGCCTTAACTGGTTTTTTCAGATTGCGGTAGCAAAGCGCAATCTTTTTAAGATTCCAGATTTTATTTTGATCGAACAGGTCAGCTTTAAGGTAAAATTTGAGTGCCTTTTCATAGTTTCCCATTTTCTGGTAACAAAAGGCCAATTTCTGGAGTATTTCTGCATCATCTTTGCTTCGAAGCAATAATTCGAAAATGTCTGCAGCATCTTGAAAATAATTCTTTGCAAAATTAAACTCTGCAATACTTCGCTGAATTTTAAGGTCTTCACCTAACAATTTCGAAAAGGCGAATTTATTATGAAAGTCGAATCGCCAGTCGAAAATATCTTCAAAACCATCGCGCTGCGGATGAATTTTATAAAAACGATAAAGATCACGGACATATTGACTGATAATCGTTTCCGCCTTTTTGCTGTGCGCCAGAAATGATGGATCTTTGGCAATTTCATCTAATTGCTCCGATTCGGCGGACAGGGAATCTGAGACCATTTTTTTATACTCAGGCGGAATATTTACAATACTGAAGAAAAACGAGTATTTATCGGAATTACAAAGCACTGGTGATTTCATGATCAGCTGTATAAACGCTGGATCTTCAGCTCCTTTGGTGATCGGATTTCTTTTTATTTCGGGGTGTTCAGGTGTAAACGGGAAAAACCAATTGGCCAATTCACTAAAAAATGGGTATTGCTTAAGCATTGAAAATGAACTTAAAAAGACATCCGATCCCTCCGATTGCATTTCAGTTAGCTCTTCCATTTTACCCATAAGACCTGGAGCATCTTTGAGGATCTCCTTCCACTCCGGATTTTTATCCTCGGAAAGACCTTCTGTCAGTAAACTCTCGATGCTTAATTTGTTACGAAGGTTGGGGCTTAGTTTAATCATTTCAGGAATAATCTCATCCTGAAGCTTCCGCTGTATTTCTTCCGTCTCTTTACTTCGGATTAACTGAAGAATCGATTTTTCAAAATTTGCTCTAAACCGTGGGTCTTCAATCAGAATTTCTAACCTTCCATTGATTGCATGGTAAAATGGCATTCTTTGGTCGTAATAGTAGATGCCAATAAGCAGGCCAATCAGCGCTCTTTGACTGATCTCTTCATCTGAAGTATCATAGGCATTAAACAGGAGAATAATTTTGTTTTCATCGAAATGTCGCATCAGACTCAGCGTAAGTCCTGTTACGATAAGCGACTTTTCATAGGAAGGAAAACTGTCGTAATCTAAAAATGACCGGACGAACTTAATTTCATTTTCTGTCATCCGGTCGGTAAACCATAAATGATAGAAAATGGTATAAATTTTTTGCAGATGAATATCAGCCTCCATTTTTACATCACTTCCGGATGGATCATTCAGAAGATTCCTCAGCTCTTTATGGATCGAAAATTTGTCCAGCACTTTTAGAAACTCATCAAAGTTTGTGATAAAGTGTTTTGTGAATCCACGTTTTTTTTGATACTCAACCGATTGTGAAAGTTTCATTTTCAGTCGCTCGTAGGTATTGTCAGCGAGATCGAACGAAGATATTAATAAATGCTCATAGATTTTCTGACGTTCAGGATCGTTGATCCCTTCGACAGTATATTTGAGCATATATTTGTAATTTTGCTCAAGACTGATAAATTCATCATGGAATTCGCCTAAACCGCTTTCCGAAATCAATTGCTCCAGAAGGTCGAATGCAGGCTTTAGTTTCCGTTCCGACAGCAGGTTGCAAATAAGTTTATATTTATCTTTTATCTCTTTCTCTGTTATCATAGTCCCGATATTACATCTTTTCAAATTTACAGAAAAAACTGGTGCATGCAAAAAATCAACGTGATGATACTCTTTTGTCTCCGGTAGGCTTATACGCGACTAAAGATGATATGTTCCTATTTCGATGGAGAATCATTTTGATAAGTCAAAAGGCTGGTATTGGGATTTGTTGAATATTTTAATGTGCAGAAATACAGACATATATAAAGTGCTTCTTTATTTCAGTCATGTTATAAGTGTTTTTTTAAGATGAATATTTATCTTTAGGAAATTAATTTTGGAAATTAAGCCATGAATACCATACTTAGGAGTAAAGAAATCAGCTGGTTATCCTTCAATGAACGGCTTCTTCAGGAGGCTTCCAAGCCTGAAGTTCCATTGATTGAAAGACTTAAGTTCCTTGGAATTTATTCAAATAATCTTGATGAGTTTTTTCGGGTGCGTGTTGCGATCCTTCGTCGATTGGCAATGATTGGCCAGCTGGAGCTTGCCGAAGGAGGAAATCCGCGTGAAGTTCTTTCGCAGATCGAAGATATTGTTGTTGAGCACAGCAACCGGTTCGAAGATATCTACAAGCAGATATTGAAGGAATTGGCCAATGAGAATATTTTTATTGTCAATGAGAAGCAACTGACACCCGAGCAGGGTGAATATGTGACGCAATACTTCAAACGGGAGGTGAGACCCCGGATAATGCCAATCATCCTGAAAAAAGGGACTAAAATACCACTCCTGCGCGACGATGCGATTTATCTTGCGGTGGATATGGCAAAGAATAAAAAATCGGAATATGCCCTGATCGAAGTACCAACCGATCTGTTGCCACGGTTTGTTATCATACCTTCGAACGATGATAAAACGCACATTATTCTGCTTGAGGATGTTATCCGGTACGAACTGGATGACACCTTTTACATGTTCAGTTACCAAAAAATCAGTTCTTATATTTTTAAACTGACCCGCGATGCAGAACTCGATCTTGATGATGATGTGGCAGAGAGCTATGTTAAATTGGTGGCGAAAAGTATAGTGAAACGTGGTAACAGTGCGCTTGTTCGGTTTGTCCACGAAAAGGAAATCCCCGAAAATTTGCTTTCGTTTCTTCTTTATAAGCTGAATTTTAAGAAGGAAGATGTTGTTATCGGGGGAAGTAGAATCCATAATTTTAAAGATTTCATGGATTTCCCGATGATAGGGGCTGAGCATCTTTATTATAAACCGATTAGTCCTGTACGGCATCGAAAAATTGTGCACGGACAAACTTATTTGAACAGTATCAGTAAAAGTGATATTTTGTTTCACTTTCCCTATCATTCATTCTTTCATTTTATTGATTTATTGCGCGAAGTCTCCATCGATCCTAAAGTGACTGAGATCAAAATGACTGGTTACCGTATGGCGCGTAATTCGCATGTAATTAATGCATTAATAAATGCGGCGCGAAACGGGAAAAAGGTGACCATGGTACTCGAACTTCGTGCGCGTTTCAATGAACAGGAGAATATTGAATATGGAAGCATGCTTGATAAAGAAAATGTTAAGGTGATTCTTGGCGTTCCCGGGCTGAAAGTCCATTCCAAGTTATGTCTTATTACCCGTAAAGAGAAGAAAGAGACGAAGAAATATGCTTTTGTAGGTACCGGAAATTTTAATGAAGTCACGGCAAAAGTTTTTTCTGACCAACTATTATGCACTTGCGATCCTAATATTACGCGGGATGTGACACGGGTCTTTGATTTTTTTGATCGTAATTATAAGATTGGAAGATTCCAGCACCTGTTGGTTTCGCCTTTTACGATGCGGAAAAAAATGATTGCGATGATCAAACAGGAGATCCTGAATGCAAAAGCCGGAATTGAGGCTCGCATCTATCTGAAATGCAATAACCTGGTCGATATGGAAATTATCGGTAAAATAGATGAGGCGGCCAAGTGCGGGGTTGATGTAAGGTTAAACATCAGGGGAATGTTTTCGATGTATACTTCTTCAGCCGACGGGAAAATCAATATTCCGGCAATTGGAATGATCGATAGATACTTAGAGCATTCGCGGTTGTATTATTTCTTCAATGGAGGCGACGAAAAGCTGTATATCTCGTCAGCTGACTTTATGTCACGAAACCTTGACCGAAGGGTGGAGGTTGCAGTTCCTATTTATGACAAAGAAATTAAGGAAGAATTGCTCGATTTTTTCAATCTGCAATGGCAGGATAATACAGCTTCCCGAATCCTGGATAACGATTTAAACAACAGGATCAAAAATGAAGGTGCGGAACCAAAGGTAAAATCTCAATTAGGCTTTTATGATTATCTCCGCGAAAGAAATTTGCGATAATTCTGATAATGAAAATATTAAGCAGAATATTCTAACCATTGGCAGTGGTGAGCTTGAGATTTGGAAAAGAATGGTCATCGACGACAAACGCCTTTTCGAACAGCTTTATCAGCTCATTTTTCTGCAAGATAAACGCTTGGCATGGCGCTCGTGCTGGATTATCGATACTGCTTCGGAGGAATTTCCTGATTTGCTTATTGATAAGATTCCGGAGATAATTATCGCGTTATTAACCACAAAATACAGCTCCTTAAAAAGACATTTTACCCGAATTCTTTGTCGGTACAAAATTCCGGAGGAATACCTTGGAGCAGTTGTCGACCGCAGTTTCGAATTACTTTCGCCGACTGAACCAGCAGCGGTACGTGTGTTTGCGATGCAACTTCTTTTCAATATTGCGCAGGACCTGCCTGATCTAAAAGGCGAACTAATTTGTGTAATTGAAGCTTTAGTTGAAGAAGGAGGTTCTGCCGGTTTTATTAACCGATCCGGCAAGTTACTCCGAAAACTTCGATGTTAATGATTCATGAAGGTACTGAAGAATGCGACCGAAACCACTCCCCAAATTACAATCGAAAGTAACATATAGGGTATAAAGTGATGGTCGTGTCTGAAATATTTGTTTCCCAGCAAGGCACCTACCGGAATTGACAGAATCACAGGCGAAAGTATCACGAGTCCCCACATCCCATAACGTTTGCGCATCCGAACGATGATCTTATTCCGTTTCGTAAACTTTCGTGCATATATACGCTTAATTTTTTGGCGCTTCAGCCACATTTCGAAACGTACTTTAAAAATAACCGGGGTAAAACGGTAAACAGCAGGCCACATTATTTTCAATTCTTTGAAGAGGAATCCGAAGAAGTAATAAAAAAATAAAAAGCCTAAGATACCTCCGGCTTCCATGAAAAATATTGTCTCCCACTCATTTAGCTTCATGCCAAAGGAATAAGGTGTCGCCCAAAAGTATTTGATACTTGCAACCAAAAAAACAGTCAGCAATTTAAGGATGTACTCCATAATATTTTGGTCTTATACAAAAATAGTGAGAAAGTAGACTTTAAAATCATCTCATTAGTTAAAAAACATGATCGTTTTCATTAACTCCGGGTTGCAATTTGCTTTATGAAAGGACGACTGCATTCAATGACTAAACAAAACCTTTGGTTCCTTTGTTCCGATGTATATGATAATGACTAATACTTATATCAGCGTATTTTACGGTTTCATTGCGGTTGTTCTGCTTGCCGGTAGTTTTTGGGTGAAGCCGAAAACTAAAGGCTGGCTGTTTTATATCTTTGTAATCGTTGGATTCCTGATTGGCGGTTTGATTTTCGGCTCCTACATACTTGCCTCTTCTGCAATACTCGCCGGCATTGTTAGCATCCTACGATTTCATCATCAGTTTAGTAAAAACAGACCATTAGAGGTAATATTCATTCAGGATCACGATGATCAATATCTCCAATATTTCCTTGATTATTACCACGATGACATTATAAAATTCTTTCCGCGATTTGATTTTAAAATTGAAGAAGAGTTTCTTGTCGCTTTACTTTTGTCGAAGATGGAAACGGTAGGTGTAATCATAGCCGAGATAAAAAATGCCGAGACGTTACGGATTTGTATCGATTATATGGTGCCAAAATATAGGGGATCGGAACTTGCTAAAACATTTTATAATTGTGAATTACGTTGTATCGATTTCTTAGATTACCGGTATTTATACATCGAGCCGCAAAGCAAAGCCCATAATGATTATTTGGAACGGATTGGCTTCAGACTCGAGGATGGAAAATACGTGAGCCAGTGTCAAGGGAAATAGTGTTATAATCTTTGATAGAAATAAGAGCTTTTCTCTGCTTTAGAATCAAAGGTAAATAATTCCTTATCAGCATTATGCTTAAAAAATGAGATTAACGCAATATCGCCTGCACAGAATAAACTGTGAATTGTCATTGTCGTAATCCAGAACCATAACCATGGACTGTGCGTAATGATCGTAATCAGGATTGCGATAACTGTCACGATTTTAACTGTCACCAGTGGGAAAAGAGCCAGAATATAAAACTCTTGTCGCGAAAGTACCTGTTGGTCAGCCTGGGCATAAAAAACAAATTTACGAATGTTCGCTCCAAATGAAATTTTATTAAACCCAAGTAAAAGGAATGCCAATCCATGCAGCATTTCGTGAAAAAAAATCAGAAATGTAAATGAAAAGCACAGTGCTCCGAAAACGAAAATCATTGCAACGGCTGATTTGACGTACCACAAAATAAGTCCGCTGGAAATAAGTGCCGTCAAAAGCGTGACCATTGCAAGCTGGTACCACAAATATTTCTTCGTAAGTTGTGATTTTCGCCTAAGCTGTTCTTTCACAAATTGTTTGGCATTTTTATGCTCCAGTTTGACAAGGAGTTCGAATTCAGGATTATCAATAAGATCAATGGGTGCGAGTCGCATATTTTTGTAATTTCCCTTTAAAATGGCAAAATTACATTTTGATTGCTTAAAAATGGAAAAGTGTATGTGAAGTATAGGTTAATAATAAACTAAAAAACTGATATTATTATTGTTATCAATGTTTGTTCTCTGTAAATTTGTCCATTACTAATTGCTGATTTGAATCCGGTTTAACTTTTCTGCATTTCAATCGTTTATGGTTTCAGCGTCTAATTTAAAAATGACAGTGTGAGTATATTGATTCGCATTTTAGTGAAATATCCTGCGCGGCAAATGGAACGCTATTTCTTTACCGGCATTCTATTTGGGCTTATGTGTCTCAATGTGAGCGGTCAATCAATTAATGAATTACGAAAACTTTGGCAAAACAATGACTTTTCATTTCTCTCCGGTAATCAAAAAGAAAAGCTATTTACAGGCGCTGATTTTTATAAATATTCGGAAACCCGCGATGACGAGTTTGCCAGTTATTTAAAGGAGACCTGGACCGATTATTCTATTTTTACCGGAATAGCGGACGAACCTCCCCATCCGGTTGAGCAACCTGTTTTTAATGAGTCCGACCTTGATATGAATCCTCCTGTCAATCTTGCTTTCTCGAACATTATTGGTGACAAAGAGGATGAAAATGGCCAGATTAAGTTGTTTCCCAGAATCAGAAAACCAGAATCAGATACTTTTAACGCACAAAAAATTGTTTTTCGGTTTTATGGACAGCAAATCAGCATTAATTACGACAAGTTATTGGTGCTTTCGAAGATCAGTTTTTTATCCGAAGATTCGATTTCCGGATTTTGGACGTCATTTGCAAGGTCGAATAGCAATCAATTGGTTGATCAGCTGATGGATTATCGCGATTTATTGGGCATAGGCGACTGGGGCTATTTTCAGTTGGTGAAAGCAACATCGAATCATATTTTTGCAGGTAATGTATTGAATGCTGATCTTCTAACCTGGGCGTTAATGATTCGGTCGGGTTTTGATGTGCGACTTGCATTTAACCAAAACAGCACAACGGTTTTATTCCCTTCCGAAAATACGATCTATTCCAAACAGTTTGTTGTGATAGGGCGGACGCGTTTTTATCTCGATCGTGAAATGAAAAGTCAGTTGTTGGTTACCTGCCAGAACCCTTTTCGCGACAATGTTGGCAGGATTGATTTAAGTTTTTATAAATCATTAAATTTCAATGGGAAACCAACAATCCGAATGATTTCATTTCAGTGGAACAACAAAAGTTACGAGTTTTCGATGCGTTATAATCCCGAGGTTATCCGATTTTATAAAGATTATCCGCAGACCGACCCTTCCGTTTATTTTGGCGCTCCGGTTTCTACCGTTTTAAAAGAGAACCTTATAGGACAGTTTTACCCCATATTGTCGAAAATGGACAGGTTGGAATCGGCTGCTTTTTTGCAACAATTTGTACAGAAGGAATTTGTTTATAGTTCAGAAAATCAAAAAGATGAATTTCCTAAAAACAGGTTTGCGGAAGAAATTATTGCATCGAAATCGGGTGACGACCGAAGCAAGGCGGTCTTATATTCATGGCTGGTCAGAATCTTACTTCATTTACCGGTTGTAGGTGTTCAGTTTCCTGATTATTATTCAACAGCAGTTTGTTACGATACACCGTTGGATGGTAATTACTATTATTTGAACCGGGAAAAATATTACATTACAGATCCAACTTATCTCAACGCTCCTATTGGGGTCACGATGCCTGTTTTTGAGGGATTAACACCTCAGTTGATTGATCTCTCAAGTTCTTTTTCGCAACCCAATGACGCATTAAAGATATGGGAACTGGCATTAAAACTGGGAGCATTGCGTGGTGGTACAAGTCAGGATGTCGTTTTTGATCGTCAGGGAAGAGCATTAATTACTGGATATTTTTCCGATAGAAACGCATCTTGTTTTCCTTTTGTGGCCTGCTTTTCGCGGGGGAACTCGTTGCAATGGATACGGAAATTTGAAGGAAATGGGAAGGCACTTGCATTTGCAATAACAAAAGCAAGTGATGATGAGATTTACATTGCCGGTTCGTTCACCGGGAGGATCGTGATGGATGAGAAAGAGCTTCAAAGCGAACCAGACAAATCCGACTTATTCATTGCCCAGTTTAACCAAAACGGCGATTTGGTATGGATGAATAAGATAGGAATGGATTCTGCAGCCGAAAATGAATCGTCAACCTATTTGGTGAAATTCGATCGCTCGGGTGAAAACATAACTACACAGTGGTCGAACGAAGATGAAAGAAACATCAGGAATGGATTTAGTAAACCTGATGAGTCAGGTCTTTCTTTCGCCGGCTCAAAAAGTTTTACTGCCGGAATGGTTCCGTTGTCATGGATCAGCACAAAATCTGATATTTCAAAAGATATTTATAATGAAAGCAAGTTCTTGATCAATAAAAAATGTCATCCTAAGGTGGCCGGATTGATGGCGGTGATGAAACTCCTTCAAAAAACCGGAGCTGAAGTTACAGGTATGCAACTACAAACCCTTATTACCCAACACAACCCAACTTTTCAGGTTAATAATTCATCATTGTTTAAAGCGATCGGACAAGTGGAACTATTTAAAAATGATAATGGAATTGTAACGATTAAGACAATTGGCCGTAAACCAATTCTATACAGTAATCTGAAATTAGAGGATGGAGCAAGGTTCAACATCTCCGTTTTTGACAACGGCGATTTATCTGTTAGTATGATCGAAGGATTCCAAAAGGTGGTAAACCAGGTCGCATTGACTTTGAACAACCTTTTAATCGACAGTTCGTCCGGAAATTTAGTTCTTGATTACGATCATGACCATACGCTTAAAACCGTCAACTTAGAAATAATTTTTCCAAAATAAATTCAAAAATTAATCTTAAATTGCATCTTTGCTTTTTGATAAATAAAGTTTTATTTTACACCTATATAACATGAGCCAACATCTAAAATTCCGGGTTATTTCTATCCTCTTTTTGTCCTCAATTAGCCTTATTTCTGCTGGTCAGGCTCCAACAGGTCAGGAGATTAAGTACAACCCAATTTCAACTGCCGTCCCGTTTTTGACAATCTCGCCGGATTCGCGGCATGGGGCAATGGGCGATGTCGGAGTTGCCACCTCACCTGATGCCAATTCGCAATACCTGAACCCCTCGAAGTATGCGTTTACCGAAGGGAAATTTGGATTTTCACTTTCGTATACACCTTGGTTACGCGAACTGGTCAATGATATCAATCTGGCATATATGGCTGGTTATTATAGACTTAATAATAATGAGGTCATCGCATCCTCACTTCGTTTTTTCTCGATGGGTGATATAACTCTTACAGGTCAGGACCAAATGGCTATGGGAACTGTTAGTCCGAGTGAATTTGCATTCGACGTTAGTTATTCACGGAAGTTATCTGACAGATTATCAGGAGGTGTAGCAATGCGTTACATACGTTCAGATCTTTCGGGAGGAATCGGAGCTGAGACTTATACAGCAGGGAATGCCTGGGCTACAGATGTATCGTTCTATTATTTCAATAAATGGGGTGGAACCGGCGATTCGAGATCAATTGCAGCTGGTATCAACTTTTCAAATATTGGAGGAAAAATATCCTATGATGAAGGGCAGAACAAAGAGTTTTTGCCTGCAAATATGCGGTTGGGAACAACATTTACAAACGAAATAGATGATTTCAATTCTTTCTCGGTATCATTGGATTTTAATAAATTACTGGTTCCAACACCCTCTGCTGTAGTTGACAATACCTCAAACCAGTCGGTTATTAGTTCTATTTTCGGTTCATTTTCGGATGCTCCCGGTGGATTTAAGGAAGAATTGCAGGAGTTTACGATCTCAACCGGTATTGAGTATTGGTATAATAAGCAATTTGCTTTAAGAACAGGATATTTTTACGAACCTCAAAATAAGGGAAACCGGAAGTTCTTTACCGCAGGAGTTGGTGTGAAGATGAACGTAGCTGCGATTGATTTTTCGTATGTACTACCTGTTCATAGAAATAGCCCGCTTGCAAATACAATCAGGTTTACCGTATTATTCGACGTTGATTCATTCAGTAAAAAGAAAGAGCCTGTTACGGAATAGTATGAATGTGGGTATCGTTATGGAGAGAAGGGACAAATATGTTGCTTAAATTTTAACTTTCTCGCGATGTTTAATTTGTACTTTCCCAAAAACGAGAAATGCTGTTTTAATGATTCCGTAAAGTACAACCAGCGTAAAAATAATGGCTGCTCCCGAAGGAATATCGTAGATGTATGAAAAGGCAAGTCCTGTTATTGAACCTACAAATCCAAACAGGATCGAATAGATCATCATAATATCGAAACGTTTGGTGAATAGGTTGGCAATTGCCTGTGGAATCGTGAGCAGCGACATCACAAGAATAATTCCTACTACTCTGATATTTAAAACAATCGTTAGCGCAACAAGGCTGATCAGTAAGGCATTGAAAAGCCTGACAGGGGCATTGTTGGTGAGGGCAAATTCCTCGTCAAAGGAGACGAAAATAATCATCCTGTAAAAGGTCAGGAAGAAGCCAATGACAAAGACCGCAAGTATAAACAGATAAATCAAATCGCCTTTCGAAACCGTGAGAATATTACCAAATAAATAGCTCATCAGGTTGGGGGCATAACCCGGCGTTAAGAATATAAAGATCACCCCTAATGCCATTCCAAGCGACCACAGCATTGCAATGGCTGAATCTTCGCGCAGATCGGCTCTTTTCGTAAAAAACTCAATCCCAAGTGCTGACATAATTCCAAAGGCAATCGCGCCAAGTATCGGGTCAAATCCAAAATAGTAACCCATCCCGATTCCTCCGAATGAGGCGTGCGTAATACCGCCGCTGATAAAAACGATGCGGCGCGAAACGATATAAGTTCCTATAATTCCGCAGGTAATGCTTGCAACAAGTGCTGCAAGAAAAGCATTGCGGAAGAATCCGAAGTTGAATAATGCAATCAGGTTTTCCATCAGGATTTATGATTATAAAGAACAGTGTGCGGAATCTCTCCGTGAGAGATGATCTGGATGGGGCATTCGTACGATTTAAGGAGTTCCGGCGTTACTTTATTGCCTGAATGGTAATGCAACGAACCGTTTACGCAGGCATACGATTTGACATAGGTTGAGATGGTGCCCAGATCGTGCGAAACCAGCAGAATTGCCAGTTTCTCGTTCAGAACCTTCAGTTTTTCGTACAGTTCGCGTTCGAACCGGTTGTCGACATAAGTATTTGGTTCATCAAGGATCAGCAACTTTGGACTGTTTACAAGTGCACGGCACAAAAGCGCCCGCTGAATCTGCCCCCCCGAGAGTTCACCGATTGCTTTCATTCGGATTCCTGAAATTCCCATTTCCGACATCAGATCATTTGCCCGGTCATTCTCTTCGCTGTTGTAACGCCCTGTGAGACGCTTGCGCGACATCAATCCGGACCTGACAACATCGAACACAGTTACCG
>Ga0209100_1001315_pt1 | contig 17353 bp, 15 predicted proteins | sample lystaG_FD_185480 | JGI IMG/M metagenome (GOLD analysis project Ga0209100, IMG submission 185480) | Glacier valley bacterial and archeal communities from Borup Fiord, Nunavut, Canada, to study Microbial Dark Matter (Phase II) -... | ecosystem: Environmental > Aquatic > Freshwater > Ice > Glacier ...
CTGATTTCGATATGAAGCGCGGTCTGGACGCGGTGAACGTGCTCGAGCGGCTGGTGCTCGAGTTGAGCGGGAGTGGGTGAAGGTCGAGAGGGGGTGAGGGGGTGAGGGGTGAGGGGGTGAAAGAGCGCCTCCGGCGGGTCGTTGGTTCTTGGTCATTGGTCGGTCTGCTCTGGAGCGCCCGAAATCAAACCGACCAAGAACCAAAAACTAAAAACCCGCCGGGGGCGCAACACTCGCCACTCCGAACTGGCCCTCGTGATTAAGCTGGAGTATGCTCGAGCGATGAGCAAAAAATTCAAGGTGGGCGACATCTCAGGCCCTTACCGGGTGCGTGAAGGCAAGCGGCTCAAGCTCGAGAAGCACAACCCAGACGACGTGGGCGATTACTCGGGCGACGACGGTAAAGTGCGGGCCGAGCAGCGCACCGCCTCGCAGCTCGAGGAGTTGTTCAAGTTGCAAGAACGGCTGTACGCGGGGCAGCAGCACTCCGTGCTCATCGTGCTTCAGGCCATGGATGCGGGCGGCAAGGACGGCACCATCAAGCACGTTTTTCGCGGCCTGAATCCCCAGGGCGTGCGCGTGACCTCGTTTAAAGTTCCCTCGAGCGAGGAAGCGGGCCACGATTTTTTGTGGCGCATTCACAAGGAAGCTCCGTCACGCGGCATGATGGCGGTGTTCAACCGCTCTCACTACGAGGATGTGCTGGTCACTCGAGTGTATGGTCTGGTCAAGGATAAAGAAGCGCAGCGCCGCTTCGACCACATCCGTAACTTCGAGCGTTTGTTGCTCGAGCGGGGAACCCTGGTGCTGAAGTTCTTTTTGCACATCTCCAAGGAGGAACAGGCCGAGCGCCTCCAGGCCCGCATCGACGACCCCGAGCGGCGCTGGAAATTCAGCCCCGCCGACCTGGAGGAGCGCAAGCTGTGGACCGAGTATCACAGCGCTTTCGAGGACGCACTTTCTGAAACCTCGAGCGCACAGGCTCCGTGGTTTGTCATTCCGGCCAATCACAAGTGGTATCGGAATCTGGTGATTGTAGACGCGCTGGTGGCGGCGCTCGAGGACTTGGGGCCACAGTTGCCGCCGGAACCCGCTGGGGTAGATTTCTCGAGTTTACGGGTAATTTGAGGTTTTGCGCTCGAGTGCATAAGCTTGACGCATAACGTATAGGGTGATATTCTGTTTTCATTCAAGCGCTCGAGAGAGCGCTTTTTCTTTTGTTGGCCCCTCGAGTGTATTCCTTGAGCAAACTTTTAAAGTCCTTTCTTTCGTGACCCTTCGCCTGTTGCTTTGCACCTTCTAGGCTTAAGGTTCTGCCTGGAGAGGTGAATGATGAACAAAATTGGAATCTTACTATTGGGTCTGACCCTGTTTTCGGTGGCGCACGCTGAACTGCTCGACGATGTGAAGGCCAGGGGAACCCTGCGCGTGGCGCTCGAGGGCACCTACCCGCCGTTCAATTACAAGGAAGGCAACAAACTCGTCGGCTTCGATGTAGATGTGGCTGCCGCACTCGCCAAGCAGATGGGCGTCAAGGTGGAGTACGTGACCACCGAGTTCAGCGGCATCATTGCGGGGCTTCAGGCCAATAAATACGACATCATCGTCAATCAGGTGGCCATCACCCCCGAACGCCTCAAGGTGCTCGATTTCTCGAGTCCGTATGTGCGCTCGAGCGCCCAACTCATCCAGAAAAAGGGCGACAGCCGCAAGTTCAACACGCTCGAGGATTTAAAGGGCAAGCGCCTGGGGGTGGGGTTAGGCAGCAACTACGCCGACCAGGCCAAGGCGGTGGGCGGCATCACGCTCAAAACCTACGCCGCTGCCCCAGATACCCTGGCCGACCTGGCGGCGGGGCGCATTGACGCGGCGCTCAACGACAGTCTGATTCTGGCCTACCTGACCCAGAAAACCCGGCTTCCGGTGGAACCCGGCGCTCGAGTGGGCACGGTGATTGAAGAGGGAATTCCATTCAAGAAGAATAATCCTAAGTTTAAGGCAACGCTCAACGGCGCGTTGAGTAGCTTACAGAAGAGCGGCGAATACGCCAAAATCAGCAAAAAGTGGTTTGGTGTGGATGTAAGCAAGTGAACGCGGTGGGGTCAGATTGGATTGCTCGAGCGGACCGAACCCGACTCGAGCAGGCCCATGAAACCCAAAGTTCTCGATGAACGAACTCGTTACGGTGGTGGTTAACGCGCTCCCAGCCATGTTCCTGGGGGTGCGTTTTACCGTGCTTTTCACCGTGGGGGCGCTCTTTTTCGGCTTCATTCTGGCGCTGATTCTCGCGGCCTTGCGGCTCACCCGCTCGAGGGTCGTCAGCGCCCTGGCTCGAGGGTACGTGAGCGCCATTCGGGGCACGCCGCTGCTGGTGCAGATTTATCTGATTTACTACGGCCTACCCAACGTAGGAATTACGCTCGAGCCAGTGCCCGCCGGGATTCTGGCGCTCAGCCTCAACGTAGGGGCCTACCTGTCCGAATCGCTGCGCGGTGCGCTCGAGGGCGTGGACCGGGGCCAGTGGGACGCGTCCCGCAGCCTGGGTATGTCCTGGGGCCAGACGCTGAGGTTTATCGTGCTGCCGCAGGCTTTTCGGGTGGCGCTGCCCTCCATTGGGAACAGTGCGATTGGGCTGGTCAAGGACACCTCGCTGGTGTCGGTGATTACCGTGACCGAGCTGCTGCGGGCCACCCAGGAAGCCATTGCCGAGAGCTTTCAGCCGCTGCCGCTCTACATTGCGGCGGCGGTCATTTACTGGGTCCTCAGTTCGGTGCTGGGGCTGCTCCAGGGCAGGCTCGAGCGCCGTTTTAACCGCTCGAGGGCAGAGGAGAAGTGAGACTCGAGTTGAGCTGCTGGCCTCAAAACCCGACTCAGAGACGGTCTTCTGGGTCGGGTTCACCATCGGGTAACTGAGCAAGTAGGGCTAAATACTCGCTCCGACTGATGCTCTTACCCGCTTCCCTGCGCTGCTCGAGCGTTTTTTGGCCCTGTCTGGCGTGTATCAACAGAGCCACCTTTTCGGCCAGGGTGAGGGCGACTAACTGATTGACGCTTACCCCCTCGAGTTCAGCCACATTTTTGAGGTCTTTATGCAAACTTTCTGGAAGTCGAATGCTCATTGCGCCCATAGATTCCTCGCTAGGTGGTAGAAATCGCAAAGCAATGCACAATTTTGCAATTCAGCTCAGCTTTTACCCCATATTAGGGGTGACGTAGGGAAAGAACTCTTTATGTGTTTGACCTTCGGCATTTTTCCAAGAGATACGACCATTGACAGACCTTCCCGCAATAATTTCTGCGGGTCTGGATGGGCGCTCATAGCGAATAGGTTTGAGAAAAGCGTATTGACCACCCTCTAAACGCTCGACAATTCCTTCACTTTCGAGTTTTGCCATCCAATTTCCCCACATTGTTTGATAGTTAGCAACAGCTTGAGCAGTGGTTGTAGAACCTGCTTGAATCTCAATCATCCCGTCCTCAAACACCAACGCAATACCTTTCCCACCTCTGGCTGAAAACGTCATCTCGAGCGGGAATTTGTAGACTTCGCTTGAAAGTGTAGTATCCGGTGCGACTTGAGCCAGTGGAGGAATAGGGGTTGCTTGAACTAGTTCAGGCTCGAGGGTGAGTAATTTCTCCTCCACCTCGGTCAGCAAGTTCTTGTCGCGCATCCATTCGATGGCCAGCTCGAGGGTGGGTAGACCTTTTTGAGTTTTGAAAGCTTCTACTTTTTTCTCAACTACCCGGCGTAGACGTTCCTTCAGAACGCGCTCGAGGGCATGGTCAGTTTTACCCTCGGCCCAGTTGGTGCGCTCGAGCAGAAGAGCAAAATCTTCGGTGGCGTGAGGTTTTCCCAGCTCGAGCCTCAGCACTTCTCGTTCTTTGTAGGGTCCGGCCAGCTTCTCGTCGGCCAGAATCCAGACCTGCCCGTTAGTCAACCACACCCAGCGCAACCCGATGTGTCCCGCGTAAGACAGCGCCTGCCCCAGCGTTCCCTCGTCTAAAGTTACACCGCGCCGTTTTATCTCGAGCACAAAGCCACGTTCCGGGCCATCGCCACAGCGCACAATCAGGTCGGGCCGATTACCGGCGGCGTTGGTTTCCTCGGGCTGCACCTCGAGCGGACTGAAGATGTCGAAGCCCGCCGCCTGAAGCAGCGGTAAAACCATCGCCTGACGCACCGCAGCCTCGCTCAGATTGGATGTGTTCCAGAGCGCTCGAGTGATGCCGTTTACCACGTCACCAAACGCTGAAAAAGAAAGGGGAGACATTGCCCCTACTCTAGTCAGGTTCGCGTCTGAGAGCAAGCTTTCTCTATTTATTCCCCTCGAGCCAACTCGAGCGCGGAACATAAGCTTTACTCTCGCCCCGTGCAATACTCAAGGTTTTCCAGTCCGGCCCCTTCTTCCACTTGGCCAGATACACAATTTGCCCCACATGTCCACCGTAATGGTCAATCTGACGCACAATGGCGGAAAACACCGAAAGTTCGCGCCCCCGAATTTTCACCATGCGCTCGAGGTCCGAATCTATAAGCGGCTCGAGCGCGTCAAAAACCACCTGCCAGCCACTTTCCCACAGCTCTTGCACCTGCTCTGGCGCGGGTTCCAGTTCGAACTCGGCGTCCCGGTCTCGCCAGGGTTTTTCACCGTCCCCGGTCAAAAAATTGGTCCACCTCGAGCGCATATTGCCGTGCAAATGGTTCACGATGACCGCCACAGAATTGCTCGAGGGGTCGGGCCTCCACACGAGTTGCTCAGGAGAAAGCTGCTCGAGCGCGCCCCCACCGCGCTCTTTCATGGTGCGGAACATCTCGAGAAAACCGTGTGTAAAGGTGTTTGCCATACTCGAGCCTCACTGTGTTTTCCGATTTCCGATTTCCGATTCCCCATTCCCGATTCCCATGTCTTGAACAGAGCGGCACCTATCGGGCCTGTCCGCCTCTGCCCTCTGCGACGACCACAGGGAGTCCCTGCCTTTGCCCCGCCATCATCAGGCCCAATCCCACCGCCGTGGCTTCGCTCGCCGCAACCTCGCCCATGATTTCACCCTCGAACATCACCAAAATGCGGTCCGAGAGACTCAAAATCTCGCCCAGGTCCGCGCTGACCAGCAGCACCGCTAAGCCCTGGTCTCGAGCGGACACAATCTGCTTGTGAATGAACTCGATGGCCCCGATGTCCACCCCCCGCGTCGGTTGGCTGGCAATCAGAATCTTGGGTCCCTTGTGCATCTCGCGGGCCACGATGATTTTTTGTGCGTTGCCGCCGCTGTAGCGCCCCGCCAGAAGCTCGCTCGAGCGGGGGCGCACGTCGAATTTCTCGGACTGCTCCACGGCGTGTTTACGAATCTTCTCGAGGTCCAAAAAGCCCAGCGTTCCGGCAAATTCCGCGTCGCGGTGCTCGCCCAGAATGAAGTTTTCAGCGGTGGTCATGTCCATGATGAGTCCGCGCTCGTTGCGGTCCTCGGGAATGTGCGCCACGCCTGCCTGCGACACCTTGCGGGCATCGGCCCCAGCAATACTGTGTCCCAGATAGCGAATTTCACCGCTCAGCGGGGTGGTCAGCCCGGTGATGGCCTCGACCAGTTGGCTCTGACCATTGCCGTCAATGCCCGCAATCCCCAGAATTTCTCCGGCCCGCACGTTGAAACTCACGTTAGACACCGCGTTCTTGGCGTGCAGACCGCGCACGGTCACGCCGTTCACCTCGAGCGCAACTTCTCCTGGCTGGGCCGGGGTTTTATCCACCCGCAGCAGCACGTCGCGGCCCACCATCATGCGGGCGATGATTTCGTTGGTCGCGCCCTCAGTGGGGATGGTGCCAATCATCTTACCGTCGCGCAGCACGCTGATTTCATCCGAAATCTCGAGCACCTCGTGTAATTTATGCGAGATGAACACCACCGCGTTGCCCTGCTTGGCGAACTGGTCCTTGAGAAAGCGGAACAGCTCCTCGGTCTCGGCAGGGGTCAGCACTGCCGTCGGCTCGTCCAGAATCAAGATTTTTGCGCCCCGGTACAGGGTTTTGAGAATTTCGACCTTCTGCTGAAGGCCCACCGGCAAATCCTCGATTTTGGCGTCTGGGTCGAGTCCGAAGTTGAACTGCTGTATGAGTTCGCGCACCCGTGCTCGAGCTTTGGTGTAGTTGATGCTCAGCCCCGAGGTCGGTTCCGCGCCCAGAATCACGTTTTCGGTGACGGTGAGCGGCTCGACCAGCATAAAGTGCTGATGCACCATGCCAATTCCCCTCGAGATGGCGTCTTTGGGGTCGTGGATGGGCGCGAGTTGACCGTCTACAAAAATTTCTCCGGCGGTGGGTGGCTGCATCCCGTATATGATTTTCATCAGCGTGGACTTACCCGCGCCGTTTTCACCGACCAGCGCGTGAACGCTGCCCCACTTAACCTTGAAACTGATGTTGTCGTTGGCGAGAACGAGTGGAAAGCGCTTGGTGATGCCGCGCAGTTCAATGGCGTATTCGCTCTGGTGGGACGGCTGGGAAGTCGCTTGGGGCGTCGCTTGGGACATGGGGAAATTATACGGTTTGGGGTGAGGGGGGCGCACGAGGATGAGAGGGTTGGAGGGTTGGAGGGTTGGAGGGTGAGAAAGAGCGCCTCCGGCTGTCTTGAGCAGAACGGCACCTACTGGGCCTGCTCGCGGGTCGTTGGTTTTTGGTAATTGGTTGGTCTGCTCTCGAGCGCCCGAAATCAAACCGACCAATAACCAACTACCAATGACCCGCCGGAGGCGCAAAACTTACTGCTCATCGCTAATTGCTAACCGCTAATCACTCCTTACAACCCAAACCGTCCAAAAATCACGTCCACCTCGCGCAGATACCACTCGAGCGAGAAGGCCGCGTCCAGTTCCTCGCTCGAGAGCGGCATCTCCACATCCGCCTCGAGCACCGTTCTGAAGTGTTCCCCGCTTTCCCAGCACTTCAGGCTCGAGCGTTGCACCAAATCGTAGGCGTCTTCGCGCGACAGGTTGCCGTGCTCGAGCATGGCGTGCAGCACCCGTTGCGAGTAAATCAAACCGTGCAGGGCGTTCGTGTTCTCGAGCATCCGGTCCGGGAAGACCACCAAGTTGGCCAGCACCCGACCCAGACGGCGGGCCGCGAAACTGGCCAGCGCGGTGCTGTCGGGCAGGATGACCCGCTCGGCGCTCGAGTGCGAGATGTCGCGCTCGTGCCACAGGGCCACGTTCTCGAGCGCCACCTGAAGGTTGCCACGCAACACGCGGGCCATGCCAGTCACGTTCTCGGTCTGGATGGGGTTTTTCTTGTGCGGCATACTCGAGCTGCCCTTCTGACCGATTTCAAAGGGTTCCATCGCCTCGCGCACCTCACTTCTCTGTAAATGGCGAATCTCGACTGCAATCTTCTCGAGGGTGGTTCCCAGAATGGCCAGCGCGCTGAGCACCTCGGCGTGACGGTCTCGAGCCAGCGTCTGGTTGCTGATTTCGGCAGTTCTCCAGCCTAGACCCTGCGCCACTTTGGCCTCGACCTCCGGGTTCACATGGGCGTAGGTGCCCACGCTGCCCGAGAGCATCACCACTTGAATGCGCCCTCTGGCGGCGCGCAGGCGCTCGAGGTCGCGGCCCAAGGTGGACATCCAGTTTAAAAACTTGAGGCCGAAGGTCATCGGTTCGGCGTGGATGCCGTGGGTGCGCCCGATGCAGGGGGTGTGCTTATAGCGAACCGCCTGCTCCTGGCAGGTGTCCCTTAAGACCGTGACATCGGCCAGAATGTGCTCGAGCGCGGCGTCTAGCTGCAAATTAAGCGCGGTGTCCACCACGTCGGTGGAGGTCAGGCCCAGGTGGATGTAGCGGGCGTTCTCGCCGTAACGCTCGGTCAGGGCGCGGGTGAAGGCCACGATGTCGTGGCGCGTGACCGCCTCGATTTCGGCTACTCGAGCGGCAAACGCCTCGTCTAGCGGGTCGGATTGCGACTTCTCGAGCAAATCCTGGTAAGCCTCCTGCGGCACCTCGCCCAGTTCAGTCCAGGCCCTCACTGCCTCGAGTTCCACCTTCAGCCAGCACCCGTATTTGTAGGCTTCGCTCCACAGCGTCTTCATCTCGGGGGTCAGGTAACGGTCAATCATGGGAACAAGTTTAGACGAGGTGGTGCTGGGGCGAGTGGCTCGAGGGTAGACAGGGGTTGGGCGTCAAACTCCCCGCGAAATCAAGCGCATTCCCCACACCCCACACACGATATTGGCCAGCCACAGCCCAATTTCTGGCGGCAGCACCCCCGCGCCCGCCGCCGCACGGCCCACCGCGAAAATCAGGTAGTACGCAATCACTATCACCAGTGAAATGCCCAGCGAAACCCCGCGTCCGTGTCCAAAGCGCATGGCAAAGGGCAGGCTGATGATGGCCAGCACCAGATTGGCAAACGGCAAGGCGAGGTTTGCGTTGAAATCGATGCGGGCCTGAAGCTTCTCGCGCTCGGTGTTGATGGGGTTTCGCATCTCCCAGAACAGGGTGCTGAGCGAGCGATACTGCGCGGCAAAGCCGTCGGCGTACTTGGCGATGGCCTGCGCTCTTGAGGTCCCGGTCTGCACCGTGAGCGTGCTGTCCACACTCGAGGAGGGGTTGTACACCGGAAAACTCTTTCGCAGCGCGCCGAGCAGGCTCGAGTAGTCGTTTGCCCCCTCGAGCCGCTTGAGCTGGGCAAAATCTATGCCAAAGGTTTCGGCGTTTTTAAGCTTGAGCGTCACGCCGTTGTACTGCGCCGAATCTGCGAAGACCAGAGTTCCCTTCTTGCCCTGCCAGTTGGCCAGCCGCACCCCGATGAGGTCCTGGGTGCTCGAGTTATAGTCCTCGAAGTACAGCTCCAAACCCGCGCCCAGACTGACCGTGGACCCCGCTAACCTCGAGAGTCCCTGCGGCGTGCTGGGCAGTTCCTCGTACCACAACCTTCGCACCTCCAAGTTCGCTCTGGGCGTGACATATTCGGACAGAACCAGCGCGGTGAGCGAAACCGAAAGGGCCACGCCCATCACCGGCCAGGCGATGCGGTGCAGTGAGATGCCTCCGGCGCTCATGGCCACAATTTCGCGCTCACTGGTTAAGCGCCCGATGGCCACCACCACCATCAGCACGATGGCCATTGGAAAGGCTTTAACGAAGGTGTCGGGGAGCTGGTAAATCAGCCACTCGAGGATTTTGAGTGGATTGACCCCCTCGAGCCACTGGCTGCCCACAAAGAAGTAGCCAAACAAGAACAGCGTGCTGTACAAACCCAGACCCACCCAGAACGGAGGGTTGATTTCTTTAAAGATGTAGGAGAAGAGTTTCATAGGAGGTTACTCGAGATAAAGGCACAACGGGTAAATCTGGATTACTTCAAGAAATGCGCTTTTGGAGATGATAAACGCAGTCATTGGGTTGTTTTAGTTCTTGTAGCTCACCACTCACCACTCATTGCTCGAAGCTAACGCACACTCTCCGCGTGCTCGAGGTGGGAAACGGAGCTTTGAGCAGGCTCGAGCACGTTGTTCTGTGTTTTGGCTCGAGCGAAGAGCGCCACCGCAATACCCATCGCCACGTAGAACACCTCGGCGTAGTGCGGCGAGGGAACCAGGGTGCTGTTGTCCACCATATTCACGGTCATAAAGGTAGCGTAAAGTCCGAGCAGCAGCGGCTCATTAGACTTGAACGCTGCAAAACCCAGAAAGCCGAGCAAGGCCAGCCAGCCCAGCAGGCCCAGAATCCCGGTTTCGGCCAGACCGTGCAAAAAGACGTTGTGAGCGATGTTCCAGGCCCCGTTGAGCCTCACCATAATCGGTGGACACGGCCCGAAGGGTTCCACCGGGGGGAAGAGTTTGCAGGGCAGCATCAGCACCGGAATATACGGTCCAATCTGGAACACGCCCACCCCGCCCACCGGATGCTCTACAAAGGCTTTCCAGGCTTGGCCCCAGATGACGCCGCGCCCATTGAGGTCCAGGCCGGTATCCACACTGCGGGCTATTGGGTTTTGACCGCTGCTCACCGCCGTTGGAGGGGTTAGGTAAGCGACCCCCAGGCTGATGACCAGCGCGATGCCCAGCGAGGTGGCGAAGCGCCGCCACGCTCGAGCATTCATCAACTTCAGGCAGATGACCAGCGCCCCCAGCACGGCGGCCCCCTGCGCGGCGCGGCTACCGCTGAGCAACATTCCCAAAATGGCGATACTGATGAGCGACGCTCGAGCGGCTCGAGAAAAATCCTCGCGCACAAAGGCGAACAGAAAGGCAATGGCCGCCGATAGGCCCACCGAAACCGGCCAGTACAGCGGGTGCTCGAGGCGGAAGTTCCAGAAATTTTCACCGTGCCGCAAAAAGGTGGTCACAATAGCGATGAGCACGGTGGCAATCTCGCCCCACAGCAGCGCTTGAAAGGCTCGAGTGTTGCTCAGATAAAAGCCCGCACAAATCATTGCACCGATGAAGATGCCGCGCAGCAGCGCGAAAGGGACGCTGAGCAGCGGTTCGGGGGTGAACAGTCCCGAGAGCGCTTGAAGGCCCACAAAAATCAGCAAAATGCGCTGCGCTACGAGGGGAAGCTCACGCCACAGTGTCATGGCTCGCAAAGCGACCACATAGAGCGGGGGCACGATGGGCACGAGTGCAACGAGTAGGGACAGGCGAGTGTGGAGGTTTTGGGGAGAACTCGAGCCGGAAGACATCAAGCACGCATCCTAGCACTGCGCTCATGATTAGACATGGGAGGAGGGCAAGATTTGATGGGCGCTCGAGCCAACTGTCCCCTCATGCCCAGAGGGGCGGTGCTAAAATTGATTCATGAACGCATCCGCTCAGACCCATCTGCCCGAATCTCAGCCGATTTTAGAAAGGGTTTCAGGAAGGGTGGGTGAAGATGTGCTCGAGAAGGCGGCCAGCGGAGTGCGCCTGACCGAGGCTGAAATCGTGGCCCTATACCACCTGCCGCTCACCGAGGTGGCGAGTGTAGCGCATAGACTGCGGCTCGAGCGCACCAACCCCGAGGTGGTCACTTTTTTAATTGACCGCAACATCAACTACACCAATATCTGCAACGTGGGCTGCAACTTCTGTGCGTTTTACCGCACCGAGCGCCAGAAGGACAGTTACACCCTCGATTACCTGCAAATTAGCCATAAAATCCGGGAACTCGAGGCGGTGGGGGGCACCCGCATTTTGCTTCAGGGTGGGGTCAACCCTAAACTCCCGCTCGAGTATTACACCGGAATGTTGCGCCATATCAAGCAAAATCACCCGACCATCCGCATCGAGGCGTTCAGCCCTGAGGAGATTCTGGGCTTTGAGAAGTTCTTTAACCTGGACGCGGGTGAGGTTCTGGACATTCTGATTGAAGCCGGACTCGACGGTCTGCCCGGAGCAGGCGGCGAGATTCTCGAGGATGAGGTCCGCGAAAAAGCCGCGCCCGCCCGCATTCGCACCTTCGATTGGTTCCGCATTCTCGATTTGGCCCAGCGCAAGGGTCTGTACACCATTGCGACCATGGTGATTGGCTTTGGCGAGTCGCTCGAGCAGCGCGCCCATCACTTCGGTATCATCCGGGAGCAGCAGGATAAAGCGCTGGCTCGTGGCGAGCGGGGTTTTGCGGGCTTTGCCATGTGGACCCTGCAAACCGAGAACACCCGTCTGGCTGGGAAAGCGCCCGGTGCCAGCGCCTTCGAGTACCTGCAAAATCTGGCCATCTCGAGAATTGCGCTCGACAACATACCGAACATTCAGGCGTCGTGGCCCGCACAGGGCTTCAAGGTGGCCCAGGCGGCGCTTTATTACGGCGCGAACGACGTGGGGTCAACCATGCTCGAGGAAAATGTGGTCTCGGCAGCGGGCAAGCATGACCGCCACAACGCCACCGTGCGCGAGTTGGTGCGTATCGCCAGCGACGCGGGGTTCACCCCGGCGCAGCGCAACAGTTGGTTTGAAATTATCAAATACCCCGACGTGGCCGAGGTTTTGAAAGTTCAGGAGCCAGAGACGAGTTTTGCTCGAGTTTAAACTTGAGCGGTTCTGCTGAAGCAAAGCTCAAGAGGAATCTAGCGTGGTGGGTACTGCGAGAACCTGGATAATCTCCTCGAGCGCCCAGACCATTCTCTCGAGCGCCAGACTGGGCTTATCCGGTTTTGTCACCGTTTGCTGCGGTAGGTAAGGGAGATGAACAAAGCCGGCCTGTACCTCGGTCCCCTCGAGCGAATTCATCAGGGCGTAAAAGAGCGCGTTGCAGACATACGTTCCGGCGCTGTACGAGATTTCGACGGGAAGCTCGAGCGTCTTCAAGTGGCTCTCGAGCGTACGAATTGGAAGTGTGGAAAACAGCGCGTTCGGCCCGTGCTCGAGCAGTTTCAGGTCTCGGGGTTGCGCCCCGGCATGGTCGGGGATACGGGCATCGGCCCAGTTGAGCGCGACGTGCTCGAGCGAGATTTTACCCCTCCCACCCGCTTCGCCCAGACAAAGCACTAAGTCGGGAGTGTGCCGCTCGAGTTCGGCTTGCAACACGGTCCATGAACGCCCGAACTCGACGGGTAACACTCGAGTGGCCAACTGTGGAAACTGCAATTGCAAAAGCGGTAAAACCACGCTCGAGGGGTTGACACTTTCGCCCCCAAACGGCTCGAACCCTGTCACCAGAATCTTCACTCCATCACCGATTCCCCATTGTCTTGGACAAAGCGGCACCTATCGGGCCTGTCCGCTCCCCACTCACCTCGGCGACCTCAGTTTGAACCCTCGAGCACCGAGCAACTCACGCACCCCTTGAGCCAGCTCGAGCGCGTTTTTGCCGTCGCCGTGAATGCAGAGAGTTTCGGCTTTCAAGGCGATGTCCTCACCCTCGAGCGTGGTCACGGTTCCCTTCTCGAGCAGCCCCCTCACCTGCTCGAGCGCGTCTGGTACATTCTCGAGGACTGAACCCTCCTGACCACGCGGGGCCAGCCGCCCGTTTTTGCCGTAGCGTCGGTCCGCAAAGACCTCGTGGACCACGCTCAGACCCACGCCAGCCGCAATTCCGGCCAGTTTGCCGCCGGATAGACAATACAGTTTGAGTTCGGGGTTGAGGTCGTGAACGGCCCGCGCAAAACTGACCGCCGCCTCGAGATTGCGCTCGAGGTGGTTGTAGAGCGCCCCGTGCGCCTTGACGTGCCGCAACAGCCCGCGCCGCGCCGCCACCACGCCCTGAACCGCCGCCACCTGATGCAGCGTGAGCGCGTAAATCTCCTTGGGCGAGAGCAGCATCTCACGCCGTCCAAAGCCGGCCAGGTCGGGAAAACTGGGGTGTGCGCCCAGCGCCACGCGGTGCTCGAGCGCCAAATCTACGGTCCGCATCAGGGTCAGGGGGTCGCCGCCGTGCGCGCCACAAGCCAGATTGGCCGAGGTGACGAGCGGCAGCAGGGCCGCGTCGTTGCCCACCTGAAAGCGCCCGTAGCCCTCGCCCATGTCGCAGTTGAGGTCGAGTTCGAGCTTGCTCCATGTGGGTGCTTTCAGGGAGGACACGTCAGGCATTGTATCCGCTCGAGGGTGGGAGGGTAAGAAAGAGCGCCTCCGGCGGGTATTTGGTTATTGGTCATTGGTTGGTCTGCTCTCGAGCGCCCTAAATCAAACCAACCAAGAACCAAATACCCGCCGGAGGCGCAAAACTCACCACTCACCACTCAAAACTCAAAACCTCTTTACTTCTTTTCCGCTCCAGCCTTGACCACCGCTGCCACCCGCGTTCCCAAATCGTCGCCAATTTTGAGGATGAAGATGGTGGAGTCTATGCGGTCTCCGGCGCTGTTGAAGCGGATATCTCCGGTCAGCAGTCCAAGCGCTTTAACCTTGCGTAGCGCGGTCTCGACCTGAATTCTCGAGGGCCGCTTACCATCGTTTTGAGCGATGGCGTCCTTGAGTGCTTTGAGCGAGACCTGCATGGCGTCGTAACCCAAAATGCCAAAACCGGTCACGTCGCTCGAGTAGCGACGTTTGAAGGTGTTGCTGAAGGCTTTAGCCCCGGTGTACGAGGCAGGTGGTGCGACGGTGGCGGTAAAGTAAACCCCTTTGGCCGCGTCTCCAGCCTGTTTTTTGAAGTCGGAAGCATCTAAGGCGTCGGCTCCTACAAACTGAGCATTGACCCCAGCGGCGCGGAGCTGCACAATCAGCGGTGCGCCCGTATCGTTTTCACCTCCGAAGTAAATCACGTCTGGATTGGCCTCGAGCACCGCGTCTACCACGGTTTTGAAGTTCTTGCGCTCGGTTGTGCTCACCGAACCCTTGACCGCCACAGCACGCGATTTGAAGCGCGGAATCACCTGTTCGGACAAACCCTTGCCGTAAGTGGTGCCGTCGTCAATCACAAACACGTTGGTGGCTTTCAGGGTATCGGCGACAAAGTTGACCCCGGCGGGTCCCTGGTCGTCGTCACTGGCCACGATGCGGTTGATGTTTTTTAGGCCCCGGTCGGTGATTTTGGGGTTGGTGCTGGCTGGACTGACCATGCCGAGGTGCGCCGGAGCGAGCAATTCGGAGACCGGAATGGTGACGCCTGAATTGACCGCGCCCACCATAATCAGGGTGAAGGGGTCGTCTATGGCTGCCTGCCCTTGCTTGCGGCCCTCGACGTCGCTGGCTTGGTCGTCGTAGGACTTGAGGCGCAGGTCAAAACCCAGCTTTCTGAACTCGAGCCGCGCCCCTACCAACGTCAGCGAGGCCGCATTGCGAATTTCGGCCCCCAGGCCCGCCAGAGAACCGGACAGCGGAGCCATCAGGCCCACGGTGATGATGGGAAGTTCTTGTTGGGCGAGTGCACTCGAGAAGAGAGCGCTCGAGAAAGTGGTGATGAGGGCGAGGTTCAGGAACGGTTTCGTTTTCATGGCATCCTCCAGATAAAAATATTGACCCGAGTGTATAATATTAGCTAAAAATGAGATGCAACAAAATTCGCATTCATTATAAACGTAAAATGAAGAACTCGTATCCTGACGTTTGCCAAATGGGGTGCAGTGACCTATGAACCCACCTCGAGCGGCTAAACTCGCTTCATGATTGAACGGTTTGTCGGAAACACCCCGGTCATGCGCCTGACGCACGCCACCACGCCGGAGATGGCCGAGGTGTGGGTCAAGCTCGAGGGCCTCAACCCCGGCGGCAGCATCAAAGACCGCACCGCGCTGAGCATGGTTGACGACGCCGAAGCCAGGGGCCTCTTAAAACCCGGCGGCACCATCGTGGAGCCGACCAGTGGCAACACCGGAATTGGGCTGGCCCAGGTAGCGGCGGCTCGAGGCTACAAGCTCATACTGACCATGCCCGCCCAGATGAGCGAGGAGCGCAAGCGCACTCTCAAGGCTTACGGCGCAGAGTTGGTGCTCACCGACCCCACTCGCCGGATGCAGGCGGCCATAGAGGAAGCCGAGAAAATTGCGCTCGAGACCGGAGCCTGGATGCCCAACCAGTTTGGCAATCCGGCCAATCCACTGGCCCATTACACCACCACTGGGCCAGAAATCTGGTCCCAGCTCGAGGGTAAAATTGACGCTTTCGTTTTTGGTAGTGGCACCGGAGGCACCATCATGGGCGTGGGGCGCTACCTGCTCGAGCAGAACCCGCAGGTCAAAATTGTGGCGGTGGAACCGGCCCGCTCGAACGTGCTCTCAGGCGGAGAACGCGGTGAACACGGCTTTCAGGGCATGGGACCGGGCTTCATTCCACCCAACCTGGACATCCATTTGCTCGACGAGGTGGTGCAAATCTGGGAGGAGGACGCTTACCCTTTCGCTCGAGCGCTGGCCCAGCACGAGGGGCTTTTTGTGGGTATGTCGAGCGGCGGAATCATCTACGCGGCCTACAGTGTGGCTCGAGCGTTGGGGCCGGGTAAACGGGTGGCGACCATCGCCTGCGATACCGGAGCACGCTACCTGAGCACCGCGCTCTACAACGGCGAGGGCGACACACCGCCGGGGTATGGGGTGCGCTCGAGGGAACGGGTTGGGGTGGGGTGAATTCTGCTCGAGTAGTCCAAAGGGGTGTAACTCAACTTTGCGAGGTAGCGTGAATTCCGCCTGGAGCGACCCCCCTTCTCTCGAGCGCTGCGCTGTCTTGGGCAAAACAGCACTGTCTTGGGATAAGCGGCACTGTCTTGAGCAGAACGGCACCTATCGGGCCTGCTCGCCTATCGGGCCATCCCGCCCCGTGGGGCCTGTCCGCTTTCAAGAATATCCCCCCTGTAAAACAGGGGGGAACCAAAGACCGTCCCACTCGAGCTTTTAAAGTACCCACCTGTAAGACAGGTTCGCAAAGCTTCCCGGAGCGGGCAGGCCCCACGGGGTGCCGTTCTGCCCAAGACGGGACGGGTCTTGCGTTTACACGCAAGGGGGGGTCCTTCCAGCCTGCTCGAGATGACCTCGCATTCCTGAGTTACACCCGTCCAAAGTTTCCCGGCGGCTTGGGTCAGGGGGCCTTGTACACTCCAGATATTTTGACCCACCCACCTTCTAACCCACCGTGCTCGAGGCCCCTGTGAACCCAACCCAACCCCGTCCCCGCTTGGCCCTGATTCAAACGGGCGGAACCATCGCCAGCAAACCCGACTCGAGCGGAGATATTCAACCGTCAGACGCGGTAAACGCGTTGCTCGAGGGTTTGCCCGAACTGCGGCGCTTTGAACTCGAGGTGTTCCAACCCTTCAATTTGCCCAGCCCCCACATCACGCCCGTGCACATGCTCGAGCTGAAGGTTTTGATTGAGCGCCTTGCACCGCGTTTCGACGGCATCGTGGTCACACACGGCACCGATACGCTCGAGGAGACCGCTTTTTTCCTGTACCTGACCGTCAAGAGTGACGTTCCCATCGTCGTCACCGGCAGCATGAGGCACGCGCTCGAGCCTTCATGGGACGGTCCCGGCAACGTGTGGGGTGCGGCGCTGACCGCCCTAAATCCCAAAACTCGAGGGCGCGGGGTGCTGGTGGTCTTCGGGGGTGATGTGTTCGACGCGCGCACCGTGACCAAGACGCACACCAGCCTGCTGCACGCCTTTAGCGGCTATCCCGGCCCCATCGGGCAGGTGGGGGTGGGCGCGGACGGCACGGGAGTTCACTTCTTTGCCCAGCCTGAGCTTAGGAAAGTGCTCGAGCCACGACATGTGAACTCGCACGTCGAAATCCTCTACGCCTACGCGGGCTGGCAGGGTGAAGGTTTGCTCGAGGCCCAGGGGCGCAGCGACGGAATCGTCATCGCGGCGCTGGGAACCGGAAATTTGCCTCCAGGGGCGGCGGAAATTCTTTCGAGCGCTCGAGTCCCGGTGGTACTCACGACCAGAACGCACACAGGCCCCATTCTCCCCATCTATGGCTACGCGGGAGGTGGCAAAAAACTGCTCGAGG
>Ga0209100_1001317_pt1 | contig 17332 bp, 18 predicted proteins | sample lystaG_FD_185480 | JGI IMG/M metagenome (GOLD analysis project Ga0209100, IMG submission 185480) | Glacier valley bacterial and archeal communities from Borup Fiord, Nunavut, Canada, to study Microbial Dark Matter (Phase II) -... | ecosystem: Environmental > Aquatic > Freshwater > Ice > Glacier ...
TGCGAAGTTGCAGCGTTGCTTCGGCAATTTCAGCGTTACGCTCGATAATTTTCTCATTCACCACGTCGAACAGCCGTACGTTACTGACCGCGATCGCCAATTGGGCAGACAGCGGCTCCAGTACGTCCAGATCATCGGTCGTGATCGCGGTATGCCGCTCAATATTCAGCACACCGATCACCTCACCTGAAAAAACAAGCGGGACGGCCAGTTCATGCCAGCCCGTAGGCGGTTTTTGGCGTGCCCCTAAAACGCGCATCGACAACGTAATATGATCGAAATCCAGGACGGGTTCACTTTTCATCATGGCACGCGCCGCAACCCCATCGATAGGATTCATCTGGCGTCGACCCGTGTTAATGAGCGACCGTTCCGGCGTGAGCAAAGATTGCAAGCGGATTACTTTGTCGTTTTCAACCAGCAGCAAGCCGATTACGTCATAGTGAAATTCCGAGAAAAGCTGATCCGCAATGCCCCTCATCAACGGGTCGAGCATGAGCACCGAAGTTGCCACCCGTCCCATCTCATTGACTACGCGTAGTTGATCCAAACGGCGGCGAGTCTCGGCAAACAGCCGCACATTCTGAATGGCAAGCGCGGCTTGTACGCCAAACAGACTCAGTTGATCCAGATCGCTATCATCGAAACGCCGATCGTTTTCAACATCGATCAAAATCAGCGCACCGAGCACATGGGCACCGCGCATGAATGGCACGCCGAACATTGAACGAGCACCGAGCAGCGATCCGAGTACCGGATTGTAGTTGTCTGCCGAAACGTGATTGATGTAAGCTGCCTTCCGGTCGCGAATGATCGCTGCGCCGAGCGTGTCGCTCCCCTCTAGCGGCAAACGTCCCCCCCGAAATAAATTGGCACCAATTCCGGCGGCGGCTGTTGCGACGATTTCTTCATTCTGAAGCAGCCACAGGTAAGCGCCATGTACCCCAAAAATCGGCAGGCTTTGCTGGCAAATCGTTTCGAGCATCTCGGTTTCATCGAGCAAAGCGCCGAGCGCTACGCCCATCAAAATCAGATCGTCCGCGACACGTTCGCGCTGTGCCAACCGCTCTGCGTACACATGATTGGCTTGTTCGACCACGCATAACGCATCACGATCCAGCACGACAGCAGTTTGCTGCGCAATACTTTCTAACAGCCCGCAGGTATTCGCATCGAGTTCGGTGGGCACGGTGTACCACACATGCAGCACGCCATGTACGACATCTTCGCCGGGCGAATGTGCGAGGGTCATCAATGGGAAGGCCATTTCGGTCAAGCCGTTGGCCGTCACCGCTTGCTGGCTGGCGAGAGCCAATTGTGCGGTTTGATTTGGCAGGCTGAGGTTATTCGGCGGTGCTGTGCAATTATTCAGTTGTGACAGGCAGCGCAGTTGCTTGGATTCCGAGTCGATTATATACACCGCAGCGGCGCAGGCCTGGCTCACACGCAGTGTATGGTTAAGGGTCACTGCTGCGATCTGGTCTGGACCTGACGCGCTGCCACTTTGCAGTACAAATTCTCTGAAATCAGCCAGACTGTAGGGGTCAGCATCCACTGGAAAAGTTGAGGTTCCGTCCGGTGCGGGTGCTGCCTCGGCGGATTCGACGTGACGCCGAAGATGGGTTGTAGAAGCAATAATGGTTAGTGGCATCAGCAAAAGCGATATAAACAAGATGTGCCTGCGGTTGTCAGCTTCAGCGATCAGGTTAATCGTCAGTTTAGCATAAACTGACTGCGTTCGCATCAGTTATAACCCATTTATAACCTTTGCAAAGCAACTTGTTCATAACAATTTTCATCGCATAGTCCACTTGATCGAGGCGTTCAGGCAAATAAGGCTTCCCACGCTTCCATTTTTGCATCCAGCGCAGCTTGTGCGGCAGTGTAATCCTGTCCCAATACGCGCACTTGATCAACTTTTCCGGCAGCGCTCGCTGATCCCAGATCGCCGGACAGCTTCACGAGCTTCATTTCCAGCTCATGAATTTCGCGTTCGATAGTGGCTGTCCGTTTTTCAAGTTCGCGTTTGCTGAGCAGTGATTGCGTGCCATTTTTGACAGCACCGTTGGAAGTACCGTTGGCAACCCTGGTTTGTGCTCCATTGCTTTTAGTTGGCAGTGGTTTGGATGCGGTCGATCGCTCAGGCGCTGCTTTGAGGGTACGTTCTGCTTCGCGAGCGGTGACGTATTCCTGATAAGAGCCTTTGAACACGCTCATCTGACCCGGTGATGCTGCCCAAATCTGGGTTGCCAGCGCGTCAATCAGGTAACGATCGTGGCTGACCAGCAAGATCGTGCCTGTAAACTCTGCCAGCACCGCTTGCAAGACTTCCTGCGCCGGAATGTCCAGATGGTTGGTTGGTTCGTCCAGGAGTAAAAAGTTGGCGCCGCCGAGCGAAAGTTTTGCCAACGCTACCCGTCCGCGTTCGCCACCGCTGAGCGTGCCAATCGTGCGGTACACATCATCGCCCGTGAACAGGAACGTCGCCAGATAGCTGCGACCTTCGCTGATCGCCATCGGCTTGACCGTCATTAACTCGTCAAGCAGCGTATTGTCCGGGTTGAGCAGCTCATGCGCTTGCGCAAAATAACCGACTTTGACCGATGCACCGAGTTTGCTTTCGCCTTGCAAAGGTGGCAGCGTATTCAGCAGCGTTTTGAGCAGCGTCGTTTTGCCAACGCCGTTAGGCCCGATGATCGCAACCACTTCACCACGCATCAGCACCACATCAGGCGCGGTAAACAGCACCTGATCTGCGCTGTAGCCCACTGTCAGCCCGTGCGTCATCAGCACCTTATCGCCGCTGCGCAGGCTTGCCGCCAATTTGAGATGCAGTGCGCGTGATTCGCGTGGCCGTGTGATCAGTTCATCGCGCTTGAGTCGATCGAGTCGCTTGAGGCGTCCTTGCGCCTGACGGGTATTCTGCCCGGCCATGTTGCGCCGAATGTATTCCTCTTCCTTGGCGATCTTCTCTTGCTGCGCCTCGAACTCCGACCAATGGGCGGCGTGCCGTTCTTCGCGCTGCCGAACGTAGGCGGTATAATTGCCGTTGTACGTTTCGAGTTCGCCCCAATCCAGCTCCCAAATGACGGTCGCCGTGTGATCCATGAAGTAGCGATCATGGCTCACGACAAGTACCGCGCCTTCGTAGCTGTTCAGGAAATTTTCGAGCCATTCCACCGCCTGAATATCGAGGTGGTTGGTCGGTTCGTCTAATACCAGCAGGTTCGGTTTTTCGAGCAGCAAGCGTGCTAAAAATGCGCGCGTCTTCTGGCCGCCGGATAGGATCGCCAGCGGCGTTTCGTAATCGTTGGCATCAAAGCCAAGTCCGGTCAGCACTTGCTTAATGCGTGTCTCGAACGTATAACCGCCCGCCGCCTCGAATTCATCTAACAGCTTGCCATAGCGCTCCATCATGGCGCTGGAATGTGTGGGATCAGCGAGCTGTTGGGCAAGCGCGGCCAATTCCGTTTCGCGACGCTGCAAATCAGCAAACGCCGTCAGCATTTCGCCCCACAGCGTGCGGTTGCCTTCCAGATCAGGGCGCTGTGGCAAGAAGCCGATCGTCAGCCCTCTGGAGTGGTTGACCGTGCCCATCGACGGATCATCCTGCTTGATCAGCAGTTTGAGCAGCGTCGTTTTACCCGCGCCGTTCGGACCCACCAAAGCGATCCGTGCGCCATGTGGAATATCGACGGAAATATCCTGAAAAATAACATCCGCGCCGAACAATCGTGCGACGCGCGTAGCAGTCAAAATAGACATGGCAGAGTCCCACTCAGCATTGCATTATTACGATCATGGCTTACGATAAAAAGCCCGCCAATGAGTATACCATGCGCGCTATATACATCGCGTTAAATTATCGTTGAAACACCAAAGCTAAGCCGTCGGCAAATACAGCGTCAGGTTACGCTCGCGCTGCTACCGTGAACGGCACTTCCAGCCGATGCTGAACGTTGGCGTGATCATCATAATATAATTCGGCACGCAGTAGATAATCGCCCGCCGGATTTTGAGTGCCCCTGATATGGACTGTGAACTCCATGACATGATGCATCGTTTCGATGATGCTCATTTCCGCAATCGGTTTGTTGTCGGCGGTAACTACTTCAACTTCCAAGTTAGGGCGCTCTTGAAAGGGCGTCACGGACAGCATAATACGAACGCGCCAACCATCCGGGTAAGGTTGGGCGCTGAGCTGTGTGATTTTGACTTTATCGCGGGGCTGCGGAACGGCATCTGACTCGAAGAAGTTGAGTTCCATCAGGTGTGCCGACTTTCAGAATTCTGATTGCCAAATGAGCGGAACTGTCAAAAAGAAGCAGAAGGAGGTGGATCGGGCGAGAATCGAACTCGCGATTTTGCTTTGCAAAAGCAATGTTTTCCCCCTAAACTACCGACCCATTGTGGGTCAGACAGGAATCGAACCTGTGACCTCTCGGTTATCAGCCGAGTGCTCTAACCAGCTGAGCTACTAACCCGTCACGCCTACGCGCTGCGAAAAGTATACCACGTTCCGGGGGGTGTACAAGGGTCAATCAAAGCAGTTGTGCCGTTCCGCGCTCATTTCAACGTTCATTGACGGTGAAGGCAGCCGTGCTGATCGGCTGCAAGGATTGGCCGAGGTATAAGCGGATTTCGTAGTTCCCCGCCTGAAAGCCTTTGGGCTGATTGAAGAAAAAATAGCCCGTGCCGCTGGCGGTAGTGTCCCACAAGCGCGCGTAGTGATTAATCACACGCCCATCCCACAGCAGCGCGCCCCGCCATAACATGCCGCTCGATAGCTGGCTGAAGCCGACGAAGAGATAGATATGCTTGAAACCCGCCACAAAGGTGCTGCCTGCCCCGATCGGCTCGGCGGTAGTCGATACCTCCTGTGCCAGCCCTGTAATCCACAGATTGGCGTCAGGAAGTGGGGTCACGCTTGATTGTAAGGTGCCGAGTGAGTCAGCTTGCGCGCCGATCTGCGGCGTGGTAGTTGGCGTGGTTGTGGGCACAAGCGTTGGAGTGGCCGTTGGATCAACAGTCGGATCAAGTGTCGGCGCACTGGTCAGCGTTGGAAGTAGAGTCGGGCGAGGCGTATTGGTTGGCGGCGGCGGAATAGTCAGCGTTAGCGTGGCCGTGGGCGGGATAAGTGTCAGACTAGGCAGCGCAGTTGCCGTGAATGAGGCGGTAAATGGTAGGGTGGGCGCAAGCGTAGCAGTGGCCGATTTCGCAGTCGGCAGCGGCGGTGGATCGGTAGCGGCCATGATCATCAGGAGCGGGGTGGCAGTCCAATAGCCGCGCACCACCCATCCAGATAAGCTGCCACCAACACACATCAAGCCAGAACCAAAAGTCAGCGCAAGCGCTAACAAAGTCAACTGCCACCCGCGATTACCCGCTGCCCGTCGCCGTCGCCAATACGAGTCGCGGCGACTTTTGCGAAATAAGCGTAAGGCCAGCACCAGCAAGATCAGCGCCAACCCCAAAGTTGCTGCCGCAATAGTGAGCGCCGCCGCCTGAAGTTGCGAAAGCGTCATGCCCGCCTCGAATGGTCTGCCAGAAAGAATACGGCTAGTGTAGCGCGCTTCTCGCTCTGTTGCGATGTGACTTCACTTACTTTTCATACAAAGCGTGAAGTCAATTGGTGAGCACCAGATGCGGGTGTGCAATCAAATTGTAGGTTTCAACCGTGTCTTCGCCATCGAATAAAGTGTCGATTAGTTCGTGAAGATTCATCATTAAATCGCCCCATGTGCGCCCATCCGTGGTTGCGGCGATCTCAACGCAGGATGCTACGTGACATACTCCCCATGCCTAAAGGCAGGGGTTTTACGGTGTGTTTCGATAATATGGGTAACCTACATCGCCTTCTTCTTGACCATCAAAATAGGCAACATTCACATGCAGTGTGTCATTGACTTCCAACATAACAAAAATCTCCAATGATATGTTTTGGTGGGCGCAGCAATTTACTGCGCCCAGTGATACAAAATCTCGCCATGATCGCATCAATCGCCAGAGCCGACCTCACTGCGCACCACCGGCTTTGGAGCGTTTGCCACTGCTGGATCGGCCACCACACGGCCACCACGTACCGTCGCACCGATTACGATTCCCGAACTGATCAACACCAGATTTTTGATGATGTACTGGCCTTCAAGGGTTGGCGCATACGGAAAGTGCAGAAAGCTCTCGGCGGGAAAGAATATCAGCGGCATGAGCGTTCCGAGCATCTGCACGAACAGCAGCAGCAGTATCGCGCGCATGAATTTACCCGTGATCAAACCCAGGCCGATCAGGCATTCCCAACTCGCCAACAACAGCAAACTGATGTTGTCAGGCATCAAGCCAAACGTGATAATGTGAATGGTGCGTCCCGCTAAATCCTGCGCAGGACTGGCACCCGGAAAAAACTTGAGCACGCCGAACCAGAAGAACACGATCCCCAATGAGATGCGCAGCAGCACGACGCCATAGCGTGCCATCCAACTTGTGATACGCTTATCCGCAGTATCGAACAGGATATTGAAGTTACGCACGATCGACCATCCTTTCTTGCGAGCAACCGAAACAAGCTGAGTGAGAATTGTTCAATTGAGAACTATATCAATGTCTGCATCATCTGATCAACTCAGCTTACCGCCGGAATGGATGCGTGCTCCAATACGCTTGCCAGAATTGGTGATGATCGGCAGTGGCCCGTTCGTCATGGGGAACGATTTTGGATCGAGCGAAGTACGGCCTGCACATTACATCACGCTGGATGCTTATCAGATTGCACGCTATGCCATCACTTATTTAGACTACGCAACCTATATCATTCATACGCAGCGCCTACCGCCGACACGTTGGCCGCGCCCGACTCGCTGGCTGGAGGAATCGGCGCTGCCTGTGTGCGTCACCTGGCCGGAAGCCATGGCGTATTGTGCCTGGCTGAGCGCGCAAAGCGGATCGACGGTTCGGCTGCCCACCGAGGCCGAATGGGAGAAAGCCGCTACCTGGAATGCAGCAGATGGGGTCAAAACGCTGTATCCGTGGGGCAACGAGTTCGATCCGGCTTATTGCAATACGGCGGAAGCGCACCTGGACACGCCAACGCCTGTGGACACCTTCCGTCCGGTGGGCGATAGCCTCTATCATGTGAGCGACCTGATCGGCAACGTGGCCGAATGGACACTTGCTCGCAAACTGCCCTATCCATACAGCGCGGCAAGCGGTCGCCACGACGCCAACGTGGTCGAAACGCGCGTGGCACGCGGTGGCAGCTTCGCCTCTGATGGTAAGCGCATCACTGCCTTGTATCGCCAATATTTGCCACCCGATGAACGGCGCTATCCGGTCGGCTTTCGGGTGGTAGTGACGTGATCCGCTCAGCCCGCCAGCGCGCCGAAGTGTTGACCCGTGCTGACGGGTGGCCCATCCGTTGGTGCAAGCGCGTAAACAGTGCCACTGATGCCCGTGAGCATGAAGCCGTGCTCAAAATCTTGCCACGCACCGCCGTACTGCTGTTCGCCGCCGAGCGCCCATCCGAGCGATCTGCGAATTTGCGGATTGTTGCGCCACGCATAGCCGAACCCGCGCACCGGCTGACTCAACCCGGATGGCGCGTTCAACCCCGGATCGGAGGCGGGCAGCGAGTCGTTCCACGTATCGGCCACTCGCCAGAAACTGTCGCTTGCCGCGCCTTTGCTCAGATTTGCGGTGGTCAGCGCGTAAATCTCTTTGCTGTCGCGCCAGAACATCACGCCCGTTTGAAACGGCTCGGTCACTAACGTAAGCGCATAGCCAACAGCAGTCGGACAGCCCAAACGCTGCGCAACTGTGGCATTACGCCCATAGGCATTGGCGAACTGTGCCGCAATCGCGATACCGCATACGCGACCAGTGCCGGGCGTGAGAGGCGCACCTGCAATGAGCGTACCGTTAGGCGGCGCGCCGGATGTTGTGATGGGCACATTACCGATCGGAAAGCTGCCCGCGATAGGTGCAGCGGTCGGATGAAAGCCCGGCTTAGCGGTCAGAATGACGACCAGCGGGCCATGCGTGGGCTGCCACTGAAACGTACCGTCCAGCGCGGGGAACGTTTGGACACCCATAAAAACGCCAACAAAAGGCGTCAGCGTGGGCGTAAAGGTGGCTGGCGCAAACGTTTCGGTGGCGGACGGGATCGCAGGCGTCGTTGAAATATTCGCCACATCAGGCGTTGGCGACAAATAAACGGTGGCGAGGGCTTTGGGCAAAGCGTCGAAACCACCTAATAACGGACCATCCGGTTCAGCAGTTGGCGCAGCAGACGCGCACGCACTGAGGGTCAACGCTGCCAGTACACAGATCAACAACACAAAGGGATGCGCTAACACAGTGGGATGCAGTCTGCAACGTGCGATCAAGGCTGACGGTTTTTTTTGTGAATTTCCAATCCGGCGTCGGCAGCAGCCTTGCGCACGTCTGGATCGACATCGTTTTTGAAGATTTGTTCAAGCGCGTCCATCGCTGCATAATCCCCGATGAGGCGCAGCTCTTCGATCGATTTCAGGCGAACGTCACGGTTTTTATCTTGTAAACGGCTGATGTGATAATCGACAAGACGACGAGTGACCATCTGATAAATTTAAGCCTCTGGCATTAGTAGCGCTAGCCTTGATTGTAGCGAGTCTTGGCGATATTTTGCTGCTGTATCGATAATTGAGTTATGAAACGACTCACGCAGCCGGAATTGCTTGACGATCGCGACGTTGACACCGCCGAACTGACTGTTAATCTCGCCGACATTGCGCGGCTCAATCGGCTGACGGGCACAACCGCTGCGCTGTGCCGTGCGGTGCTGCCTCTGCTTGTGAATGGGCAAACGGCTAATCAACAAAGCGCATTAATCGTGGATGTGGGCACGGGCGCGGCTGATTTTCCGCGCATGATGCAAAACTATGCAAAGCAGCACGGAAAGGCAGTGCACGTGATCGGCAGCGATCTGCACAGCGGCGTATTGCGTTACGTTCAGCGAACCGATCCGGGGCTGCCGATCGTACAATTGGATGCAGTGCATTTGCCATTCGCCGATCGCAGCGTGGACGTGCTGACCTGTGCGCAAACGATTCACCATTTGCCGCCAGCGCTTATAGGCGCATTGTTGATCGAGTTCGCACGGGTCAGCCGGATCGGGTTCGTGGTGCTCGATCTGGAGCGCAGCCGCCTTGCCGCAATCACGATCCACGCGCTGACGCTCATGCTCAGCCGCAGCCGTTTATCACGTCATGATGGTCCCTTATCGGCGCGGCGTGCATATCGCGGCGCAGAGTTTGCAGCACTGGCCGCAAGCGCCGGAGTTGCCGTTGAAATGCGACCTGTGTTCCCGTTTCGCTGGCTGGCTATTCGATCGAACTAATCATCAACAAACACCGAGGAATAACAAATATGTCCAAAATTATCGGCCTGGGAACTGCACTTCCGCCCTACGCCACCCCGCAAGAACTGGCACGTGATTTCGCAGCGATCCATTTCGATCGTTATCTATCGCACATGGATCGGCTGACCAGCGTATTCAAGAATGGAAAGATCGACAATCGATTTTTTGTCGTGCCGCATGAATGGTGGTCAGTGGAACACTCCTTCCAGGAGCGCAACGAGCTGTACATGAAATGGGCGATCGAACTCGGCTCACAAGCGATCGATCGTGCGTTGGCCGATGCGGGTTTGACCGCGCAGCAGGTGGATAACCTGATCGTCGTCAGCAGCACTGGAATTGCTACGCCGAGCGTTGACGCCTATCTGATCAATTGTATGGAAATGCGTCGCGACGTGCGCCGCACGCCAATCTGGGGCTTGGGCTGTGCAGGCGGCGTGGCGGGTTTGGCACGTGCTGCGGAAATGGCACGCGCGCTGCCTGACTCGATTACGGTCATGGTCGCGATTGAGATGTGCGGCCTGACCTTTCAGTTTCAGGATCACAGCAAAAAGAGCTTCATCTCGACTTCGTTGTTTGCCGACGGCGCGGCTGCTGTGGTGGTGGCCGGATCAAATCGCGCCGAAGCCGGGATCAGCGTGCTGGACAGCGCGAGCACACTGTGGCCGGACTCAACCCGCGTGATGGGTTGGGACGTGATCGACAGCGGGCTGGATGTGGTGTTCGGCTCGCAGATTCCGCGTTACGTGGTCGATTTGTTCCGGCCTGAAGTGGATCGCTTTCTGGCGCGTCACAATCTTGACGTAGCGGCGTTGACGCATTTTGTGCTGCATCCGGGCGGCGCTAAAGTGATCGATGCTTATGATCAATCCCTCAGCCTGAGTAACGGCCATTTGAACGGCACACGTGAGGTGCTGCGCTTATATGGCAACATGAGTTCGCCAACCGTGCTGTTTGTGTTAGACTATATTCGCAAAAACGATCAGCCGAAGTCGGGCGAGTACGGGTTGTTAGGAGCGCTCGGACCGGGCTTCAGCGCCGAACAGGTATTGATACGCTTTTAGAATCCAGCTGGGGGCGCGATGCGTGACGTACAGTGAGTGACGTACAAAGTGTGCGTACCGAAGCGGTCGAAGATTTGTTGAAGACGGTCTACAATCTTCAAAAACAGATCGATCCGGTGCCAACGAATTTAATTGCGCGATCGCTCAACATCAGCGCGCCGTCGGTGACCGATATGGTCAAGCGGCTGTCGGAAGGCAAAGTACATCCGGCACTGCTGGAGCATCGCCCCTATCATGGCGTGCGGTTGAGTGAATTGGGTGAAAAAATCGCACTGGAAGTGATCCGCCACCATCGATTAATCGAGCTGTACTTATCGCAAGCGCTCGGCTACTCGTGGGATGAAGTGCATAACGAGGCGGATCGACTCGAACACGTCATTTCGGAACAATTCGAGGAGCGCATTGCGCAAGCGCTCGGCAACCCGTCAATCGATCCGCACGGCGATCCGATTCCAGCGTTGGACGGCACGATCCATGCGACCGGCCTTTCATTTTTGTTCGATGCTGAAATCGGCGCGTCCATCACTATCAGCCGCATCGTCGATCAATCTACCAATGTGCTGCGCTATCTGTCAGCACTTGAGATGCGTCCCGGAACGGTGCTGCACGTCGTCAGCAAAAGTCCGCTCAATGATACGCTGGCGATCGATGTGGCGGGCAGTGAGCATACAATCAGCGCGGCAGTGGCGCGCAGCATTCTGGTCACTCAAAATTAGCTTCCACAAAGTATCCATATTATCATGAATCAACCCTCGCCCGCCCCGCCTGATCTGCAAATTGTGCCGTTGATTACGCTCGTCCCGCATGAAGAACACGATGCGCAGCGCTCCGAACCGCTCTTAGAACGTATCCGCACGGCGGGGACGTGGCTCAACCCTCCTGTTGTCGCGCCAATGGGCGATGGGCGTTACGTTATTCTGGACGGCGCGAATCGTCATTACGCATTGAGCGCGTTAGGTTATGCCTACATTCTGGTGCAAGTGGTCGATTACGAAAGCAGCGCGGTTGAGCTGGACACCTGGCATCATGTGGTCAGCGGATTATCATGGTTTGAACTGTTACGGCACGTCCGCGCGATCGACGGCGTGCGCGTCGAGTCAACCGATCTGCTGAATGCGCGGGCGGCTTTGGCGCGGCGTGACGTGTTGGCCTATTTTGTGTTGCAGGATGGGCAAGCCTACACGATCGACGCGGATGCAGCGACGTTGGCCGCGCGCAATCAACTGCTGCGAAACGTGGTCAATACCTACAAAAGCAGCGGCGCGCTCAACCGCATCAACACCGATACGCTGAGCATTGCGCGTGAGTTGTACCCGGAAGCGGTCGCCATTTTCGTATTTCCGCATTACGAGCCGGTCGAGATACTGGTGGCGGCACGCGATGGAGCCTATTTGCCACCGGGGATCACGCGCCATGTGATTCACGGACGTGCTATGCGGTTGCATTATCCGCTGGCAGAGTTCAGCGAAAATGGCGAGAGCCTGACCGATAAAAACGCAGCTTTGCATCGCTGGCTGCAAGCGCGCAGCGCCGAAAAGCGCGTCCGTTATTACGCTGAGGCGACTTATTTGTTCGACGAATAGGCTGCCGCTTTATTCCATGAGCGCCATATAAACTGGCACTCAATTTGCTGGCTGAGCTTCACAGGAACCACGCTCAATCATACGCAGGAGAAAATGATGCATCGCATTGAAACGCTTGACCAATTGGCCGATCTGTCAGATGATGATCTATGGCGTGCTGCCGCTGATCGCAGAAATATGGCCGAGATTCGCTATGCGGCAATGGAGCAATGGCTGTTCCCGGATAGTGACGAGGTAACCTCGGATGACCGCATCCGCGTCTTACGCCACCGCGCGACTCGCCTGGATGAAGACGAACTGGATGAATTCGAGGCCGAAGATATGGATCGCGAGGGCATTTACTTCGATGATGAAGGCCGCATGATTGTCGAGTACAACGGCGAGCAGTACCAGATCGAGCCAACTTCCGAGCCGGGCAGTTTATAACTTACGGCTCACTCAAATTTTTCGTAACCGTAGCTTGGTAACGCGCTCCGCTTTAAACTGAGCGAGATCGGCGAAGGGCAGCGTGTTGACTTCATCCTGACCAACCCGCCCTTTGCTAGCGAGGAAGAATTAGGCATCAAGGGCAACTTCCCTGCCGATAAGCAGACCGCTGAAACCGCGTTGTTGTTCTTACAATTGATTATGCGTCAGCTCCGAAAGCTCCCTGGCACAATCGGCAAACCCTCTCGTGCAGCGGTGGTCGTGATGTATCGTGAAACTGAAAGTGATGGCTTTGTCATAACAGCGTTTTTGACACGCCGCTGCCGTTCGCTAGAAAAATTGACAAGGGAGTTGCTCTCAAGGTAATCCGACGTTATTTCGAGGGAGGCCGCTCGCTTATTCGGATCACGGCGGGCTTTTTCACCATTCGTGGGTACAGCCTGATACGCGTCTCAGCACGTGGAAAGCACATGTCAACCCTGGTCGGCGTCGAAGAACCAGGGGAGCAGTGTGCCCGTCAGATGATGATCGAACAGATCATGCACGATCTACCGCACAGGGATAGACGAAGATCGCTATCGAGCGGTGCTGGAGTTTGTTGAGAAGCTGCGCGCCGGAGCGGTGCGAATTGTGGACGCCCGTGCGCTCGACCATCATGCCAAGGTTTACATCGCTGATGAGACGGTTGCTATCGTAGCCTCGTCAAATGTTTCGCAACGTGGCTTCCTTGACGCCATCGAGTCAGGCACAGTCATTACGCAGCGGGAAGACGTGTTGGCCGCGATCAATGCTTATATTGAGCGGCGCTTATCAGGTGATTTGCTCGTTATTGTCGGTTGCGCACTGCGAAAGTCACAGGTGTTTTTTGTATCAGAAAACTCATTCTAAATCGCTGAGCCAGCTTATCAACGAAATTGAAACATTGCGCATTCGGCGGCAAGACCAATATCGTCATTACCCGTCTCCGCAGTTAAAAGTATTTTCACAGCAGGAATTGAATGATGTGGCTTGTCCCTCATGCAAAAATTATCTGAATGGGCGCACTCGGAAAGTGCTTTCGCGTGAAGCGATTTTGTCTATTGCCGAGTATTTAGAATGCACACTTCAACAGATAAATGAACTGCTGTTATGCGCAGGCTATTTACCAATCGCAACTGATCCTGACGGCATTGCTCTGGATATGCGGCTTGAAGAGGGACGTGCAACCCTTCAATTATTGTCTTTTCCGGCAGTTCTTTCCACCCGTGATTGGCGTGTGAAAGGAACGAATTCACTCTATACGTCATTCTGGAACGTACCCGCCTGGGAACAAACGCCATCCGACAAACAGCATAATCTGCATCTGCTGTTCCATGCTGATTTCGCCGGACGTCGTCCACTCCAAACGCGAACGCAGACTTTACACGGTGCGTTATCGGCCTTTTACACCCACAACAAGCTGTTTGTGCATGATAGCTGGTTTCAGCAATTCGTTGACCTGGGTAATCAATATCATGACTTCAAGCAGCTTTGGCAGAGTGTCACTTCGACACCCGCTGATTTTCAGAATGTTGGCGAGGTATTTATTGCTCAAACCAATTTCATCTACCGCTTCCGGTTTTTGCACATGTCGATTGGACAGCAGCTTTATCCGGTGATCACCACCTTTATTCCACTTGATGAAACCGCACGCCAGCTTTTGGCGACATTCGACTCGCACGCTCACTCTTGCCACCTTGAAACCTGAAATTGAGCGAGATATTCAGCTTACTCACGAAGCGTCCGCGCAAAACGCCGCACGTCTTCAAGGTATAAATCGGGAACCTCTAAAAATGGAAAATGGCCGCCATGTGGCATGTCTGTCCACTGTGTCACATTGTGAGAGCGTTCCATGAACGAGCGCGGCGGCGGTGCAAAGGCTACCGGGACTTCAACACGTTTGCCTTCGGGCAAGGTCGATGACCCTTCCTGTTGATAAGCCGCATAAATCCACGATGCCGTATTGAAGGTATCCGTCACCAAATAAATCATGGCTTCCGTGATCAGCTGATCCAATGAAAAGACCTTCTCAAAAGATTTCTGCTTTTGGTCCGACCAGCCGTGAAACTTCTCAATAATCCATGCCGCAACCCCAATCGGGCTGTCCATCATGGCGTAGCTCAACGTTTGTGGGCGCGTCCCCTGGATGATTGAATAGCCGCCTTCCATGAAGAAGCCCTGCTGTTCCTTTTGTACGAAAGCGCTTTCCGCCGCTGTTGGTTTATCGGTGCCAACTTGTCCGCTGCCGAGTGCAGCTCCGGCATGGCGTACCATGAACGAATTGGAATGGATACCCTTGATATTTTGGGCATGGTCAAATCCCATACGTGAGGCAATGTATCCACCCCAATCCCCACCCTGTACCAGGTAATTCTCATAGCCCAACACCTGCGTCATGAGTTGGTTCATCAACTCACCTATCTTTTGAGGACCCATCGGACGCTGTGGTTTGCTGGAAAAGCCATAACCGGGCAGCGACACAACGGTCACATCAAAACTATCCTGTTCCTCACCGCCGAAGCAATGGGTGTGCCGGACAGAAACGCCACCAGCAGTCCAACCACAACGACCACACAGCGCCATAACAGCGGTGGGTAAATTTGCGGTTCGGGCAAATCCACTTCTTCAATTTGGCCGCGAAACTCGTCTGGGAATAGTACGACGATCACTAGCCAACAAATGAGCAATCCGATCAACGCAACTGGCGTCAGCGCAGTCAAAAAGTTGAAATAGGTAATGCCATTCGCGCGTCCGGCCTGACCGATGATCAGGTTTTGTGGGTTGCCTGTAATGGTTGCCGTACTGCCCACATTGGCGGCGGTTGCCAGCCCGATTAAGTACGGAATCGGATCGCGTTTGGCGCGCTGTGTCAGATCGACCACTAATGGCGTAAACAATAAGCACACCGGATCGTTCAAAAACAGAGCGGAGAGTACCCCTGCTGAGCCGACAATTAGTGCCAACAAAAGGCGTGGCGAATGAGCAAGCAGCAAAACACGGCTGCCGACCAGATTAAAAAAGCCTGCCAGTCGCAAATGAACGTTAATCACCATCATTGAAAACAAAAGGACAATCGTGCCCAGATCGATGGCCGCGAACGCCTGTTGTTCATTAATAGCTTGAATAGCGAGCAGTGCTCCCGCACCAACAAGGGTAACAGTCGTGCGATTCATACGCAGTTTGGGCACACGCCCAAGCCCAATGCCCGCGTAAGTCAGCAGAATAATCCCCAGGCTAAGCCATTGTACGGTACTCATAGTTTGTGTCTTCAGTAAAGGGTCAACAGTGTCTCTGTTTAGAACACCTTCGTTAAGTAGATGGCAAGCTCATCATTGACAGCTACCGCTTCCCCATACTAAATGAAGTGTTCCTGAGAAAACAGGCCGTGCCCATCTGGAACGTAGCCGCGCCGTGCGTACATACGCTGAGCAGTGCCATAGTCAGCATACAAACCAACTCCGATCCCAACAATGTCAGATCGTTCAGCGATGATTTGTTCAGCTTGATCCATCAAGCAACTGCCTATCCCTTGCCGTCGAAAGTGTGGAAGCACATTGAGCTCTTTGATTTTCAGGAATATTTGCTGTGCGAAAGGGTGGATAATCTGATAACCACTTGATTGTGGTATATCCTGCGAAAATGGTATCGGCAAATGCGACAATTACGGCGCGTTGCCTTGCTGTCGGATGCTGCTTGTCCATGTTTAAGTTTCCTTAGCTACATTTGTCAACATGCTATAGCGCGATTAAACCATGGTGCCAGTCATTGAAAATTCATAACATCAAGTCAAAATGGTATTTGCTACGTCGACCAACTGACGAAAAGGCTCATGAACCAAAATGCGATTTTAACGATTTATGTGCCAAGGGACAACGGCTGCTGGTCGAGACACTGAGATCAGCGGATTTCGAGCGCACGCGAGCGTTTTATACAAACTACCGATCCTTCAAGCGTTCTTGAAAATTACCCATTCTATTTTCAGTTCTCAAATTTCTAAAATGAACAAAAATCACAGATCAATGCTGACTCGACCAAATACTTTGAGCATCACGATAACCGTAGTACCTATGTTTGGAACGCTTGTGATTGTGCATGTACCGCCATAAACCTGGACCAGACGACGCACCAGTATCAATCCAAAGCCAAGACCTTGCTGCTCAAAACTGTCGCGATCGAATTGGACCAAAACTTCGATGCTCTTCACCTGATCGGGACGCATCCCCCGACCATGATCAATTACGGACAACTGATATTCAGCCCCGATTATTTTGCCCACTCTGGAAACGGGAGAGCCAACTTCTGAGAATTTCAGAGCGTTATCGGTCAGTTCGCTCCCGATTTTTAACAGATCATCAGCCAGGATTTGGATAGTTCCCGGTTCGATTTGCACTTGCAAATCATCTGTGCGGTTGTAAAACAAGGCACGTTCCGCAGCGGCTTTCGGAATAATGGTTGATGGATCACCCGGCGTCAGGTCCCCGAACGTTTGTAGTTGCTTGATATGTGCCGGATCAAAACCGATCACTTCCAGTTGGGTAAACAAAAGATAGTTTTGGATCAGCCGATTAAGGCGCACTGAGGAACGCTGAACACTGAGCAGCATCCTGAGAGCGTGTTTTGAAAGGTTAGGGTGGGGCAATTCGGCGAACCATCAGGAACGACATCGCTAAATAAATCATACTTTCGCTGGTTTCTGGATAAAATTCGTAATCTTTGCTTAAACGGTGATAACGACCAAGCCAGGCAAAGGTACGCTCAACGACCCAACGCCTGGGAAGCAGCTGAAATCCCTTGACGTCATCCGTCCGTTTAATAATCTGTATGGCAAATCCCCAACAGGTGCGCGCTTGCTT
>Ga0209100_1001318_pt1 | contig 17320 bp, 16 predicted proteins | sample lystaG_FD_185480 | JGI IMG/M metagenome (GOLD analysis project Ga0209100, IMG submission 185480) | Glacier valley bacterial and archeal communities from Borup Fiord, Nunavut, Canada, to study Microbial Dark Matter (Phase II) -... | ecosystem: Environmental > Aquatic > Freshwater > Ice > Glacier ...
GTTCGACAGTAAATTTCTCGAGATTTTGGTCGAGCGCCTCGGCACCGCCAATCAGCAACTGGCGATGACCTGATCAATTTCCCTCAAAAAATTCCCATGTCCCTGTCGCTAAATGTTCCCATCGGCCTGCCGCTTGCCGTTACCGCCATTTATTCCGCAATCCTGACCCTGTCCGTCATCACCCTTGCGGTGGTGGTCATCCGCCTGCGCCAAGGCAAATGCCAAGCGGAATTTTCAACAGTTGGGCAACCTCACCGACGGAGACGATCCGGCGGCGGGATCTTGCACCTATTCTGAACAGGTCGTGCCGGGATGCTTGTGTAAGTAGTTGGTCTTGAGCAGCTCCAAGCTTTGCGCCAGCAATTTCAGACCGGTAAGCGCACGATTAAAACAAATCGTTAATCGACTTCATTTCATCAGCGGTTTCTTTTGCGCGCGGCTTTGCTAGCTTCGCACTTCTAGGCGCGAGCGGTTCTGGCTTTGCCGTCATCAAGTCAGGTGATAACGGTCTGAAAAACTGAATCGCCGTTTCCGTTGAAGCGGTGAGCCAATGCAAGTAATTCTCCGGCTCAATGATGACGGGCATTCGCTTTTCATCACCGGGCTTGTGGAAGTGGTTCATTACCGCATGTGCGTCTGCGTTGATGGTCAACATCGAAAACGATTCGAAGTAAGTTTCGCCCTTACCGTGACTTTCCCAAATGCCGCCAATCGCGAACGGCTCGTGAGACGCCATTTCAATGCGCCAGCGAACCGCTTTGCCGGATTCCCAATTCGGTTCATAAAACGCATCGGTGGGGATCAAGCAAAACTGCCGATTCCGCCACGCACCGCGAAACATAGGCTTGCTGCTAACGCTTTCTGTGCGCGAGTTATAGGCCATGCGCCCTAACTTGGCAACTTGGTCATCCTTTGCCCAAAATGGCACTAGTCCGAAACGTGCGCCTTTCCACTCAGCGTCACCACCATCCTCAGCTGTACCTTGATTTAGGCGAATAATCGGCGCAATGTCGTTCGGGAATACTTCCGTCTTGAATTGAATCTTGGTCTCGCGAATGTCTTCAAGCGCGCCGCTGCGAAACGCTTCAATGGCTGTGGGGCGGTAGTTTGTGCACATGCTGACTCTGCTTTTTGCCCACAATGTGGGTTGTTCTCTATTTGGTAGCGATACGAAGATTTGTTGCGACCACGATTCGGCTAGCCCCACTCCAAAATTGAGTTCGTCGCTATCCCGCCATCCTGACAAAACTATCAAATAAGAGTTACCCAAATAGTTCCGCCACGCGCACTTTAAGCCCACCAGCAAGCGTTTCAATTGCATCAAGCGAGGGATTCGCGCCGCCTCTTTCGACACGACTCATATAGCTTCGTGCGAAGCCGCATTTATCGGCGAACGCCGCCTGAGACAGGCCGGAAGCAAGCCGTAGCTCTTTCACGCGAGAACCGAATTTTTGTCTAAGAGTGCGTTTCACACCCCAAACTTTGCTTTACTGTATTCTCAAAGGCCACGCACTAGTCAAACACCAAAAAAACAACGGGACAAATGAAATCAAACCTAGCATTACTCACAAGCGTCGCCATGATTTCGCTTTTAGGTTGCGCCAGCAATTCAGGCGTTTTTGCTGTAGCCCCTGATACATATCGAGTTGCCACACGCGCAACTTGGGAATTGGGTGGTCGCGCCGGGGCCACACGAATGGCACTAGCCGAAGCAACAGACTTTTGTATCAAAAAAGGGCAAAGCCTGAGAGTCATCACAAATTCAGAAAGCTACGGGCATTTTGAGGGCGGCCAAGTTGACATGACATTTACTTGCGAAACGATACCTCCAAAGGGCTGATACCGACTAAGATTTTGCGCTCATGTACAACTTCATTGGATACGTGAAGTAGATCGCGCTACCGACTTAATATTGTCAATCGCGATACGATTCAATTCTTCGTGATCCTGTATTCAATCGAGTTCGCTCCCGCCTTGATAACTTCAACAACATAGCCTTCCATCGGCAGCTTAGTTTCACCCACCGAGAGACGAATCGGTGTTGTGTCTGGTGGCGTTACCACATGAAAATCTGATGCTGGCGCAATAGTCACACCACTAATGGTCGTTTTCGCACGAGCGCTATTTCCACTGCTTGTAACTCGCGTTGTGGCTTGCCCCGTGTTAAGCGCAATCGGGGTGCGGCTCAGCGTGGTCTCGTTACTAATGATCTGCACATCCTTGCGGTATAGGATGATCTCTCCCGAGGCTTCTACACCCGCAAATCGTAATTCCGCAAAGCCCTCATTTGTCTTGCGACCAAAGATGTCTGCTTTGCCTGAAATGTTGTTTTCTAGGTTGCGCTGCTTGTTCACGCGCAGCACCACGTCACCAATGCCTGCTATGCGAGCTTGCCCTATCGGTTGCTCTATATAAGACGTGTGCTCAATCGACGCGCAGCCAAAATTCAAAAACGCGAGTATTAGGATTATTATGTTTCTCATTTTGTTCCCCCTCTTGTTGATTATCGATTCTTTCGAGTTATACACTAACGGTTCAATTTCGTTTTCAGCGAAACAGCGAAATTAGGGCCGCTTCAATATTTCGGTAGCCGTCAGCCAATGCGCCCTCATATAGCCAGATCATGCCGCACAAGGCATATAGGCATGATGACGCCAGGAAGTTTTCCCAGCGGTAAGTTTCATTGCCCATGACGGCGTGATAAAAGACGTAGTCACCATCTACAGTAAACCAATAAAAAAATAACGCGCCCAAGATGCTCAATCTATTTGATCGACCCTCAGCCATGCCCAGTAATACCCGGCACGCCCATGGGGCGGTAACGTAGCTGAGCAACGCCATGATGAGCGAAATACCGACATCCCAGTCGGAAATGTTGTAGTTGAGCGCACCGTAGATGAGCCAAGTTAGGCCTATTGCAAGGCTGAACAGCTTCCACGGCCTAAGAAGTTCTTGCATTTTCATTAAGTGCAGCCTTTACCAAATAAGCGCGCCTCCAAACTCTGGAATCCACGTCAATTACGACGAACCCGAACCGGGGTTAGATGGGAACATCCATAGACGATTATTTTGCACGACATCAATGATGGCGTTACGCGGATTGCCATATGGATCGCCCGTTTCTGCAAAGTTGATAAACTCAATTTTCAGTCCGGTATTCAAAATCACCTGACACTGTGCAAGCGTTTCATTGATGAATGTGATAACTCCGATGCGCTTTTTACTCAGGCTGCCGATTTTGACCGACCCACCTAAAATTAGTGCAACCCCAATATAGGCAACGTTTCACGGGGTCTCGGGCTAGGTCAACAGAATTCCGGCACATGGGTCAATTTGACGTCGGCGACAACACGCTGCCGAACAGAAGTTTGATTAGCATTGGTTTCGAGTAGCTCGTTCCAGCCTCCAATTCTAAGTCCACGAGTTGCAAGGAATTCATTGGCCTTCGCGTTCGCTAAAATTTGCATTATTGTGGCGCTCCAGTGGCTGGCTTTGGACACATTTCACCGCATTCGCAAAGGTTTTTGCATTGACCGGCGTTGCCGGGAGTTATAGGCGCAAGTATGCCAACCATTGACCCCGGCATGAGAATAACATAAACATCAAATGTGATAATGAAAGACCTGACCCCGGCTTGTGCTGTGACCCCGGCTTGTGCTGGCAGGTTTGAGCCATTAGCTTTAGCTGTTCAAGTTGTGATTCGACCTGACAGGATGTGTCAAATAATGAATGCCCGCAATCGACCCTTTGTTGTCCCTCGATTTTCTTAGAATCTGACGTTTTGAGTATAGCGTTCAAAATAAATGGTGGTCAGGCCTTACCTCTTGCCTAACCCACGTTTCTAAGGAAGCCGAATAAAGAAGCTGGAGGCAGTTCTTGCCTCTCGCCATATTCTCTACTTTTCTCCTACAATCTAGTGCGCAACGATTACATTGAGATATGAATAGCACATGGTTATTCGAACTAGGAAAGAGGCAAAGCCTGACCCCGTTGGTGCCCGTTGGTGCGTTGGTGCGTTTGTGCTGCCGTTGGTGCTGACCCCGTTGGTGTGCCGTTGGTTTGTGTAGCAGTGTTCAACATCGGAAGGGTGGACTATGAAATGGAGTCGGTTAGTGACTATCAGTGCCGGGCTGGCGTTAAACGTAGCGGTTTTTGCAGCAGCCAGTTCGGCGGCGACCGCACCCGCGCTACCCAGCTATTTCTCGTTACCCCCGCTGGTCGCACCGGTGGAAAACGTCGTGACCTATGAGGATTTTGGAGAGTCTGAATTTTACAAAGCGGGAAGCGACGAACCCATCATTAAGCAGGGCAAGCATTGGTACGCAACGCTTGAACTCAAAAAACCGCCTAAAGTCATAGATGGCAAGGGCATCTGGGCCGTCATCAAACCTTCGCTTATAGCGGGCGGTTGGACCATACCCATCGAATACGACTCTAACCCGTTCTCGGCCATGATGCGCTACCAAAAGAATGGCAAGGACGTCTGGGGCTACGTGAAGGTATTCGGCACCGATGACATGCGCCTCAACCTCATTGAAGTCGGTCAGGCGGTGAGCTTGGTGTCGATCAACGCGCCGGCCGCGACGCCCGAGAAATTCACAGCAGAAAAGGGTGATTTTCCCTACCTGCCGCCACTGCTTGGGAGCAAGCTGGGCAGCGGATCGCGTCAGGATGGCCCCATGCTGGTCACTTTGCCAGGTTCGGATGAGGTGCAGGCCGTTGGAATGGGCTCCATCACCAAGTACTACCCCAACGTGCCAGGTGTCTCTACGATCGCGTTCGTGACCGCCTACCAGATCGCGTTGAGCAAGGCGGGTTGGGTCATCATTTCGCAAGGTGCCGGCGTCCGCCAGAGCGACGCGACGCTGACAGCCCACTACGCGCGAAATGGCCGCGATATCTGGGCGTATATGCACATGGGTGGCGAGGAGTATTCTATCCAGGTGGCGGATGTGGGCGACAAGAGCGACATTGAGCGCCAGTTCGCCAAGGACTGCCATGTCGCGCTTTACGGTGTCATATTTGATTTCAACAAAGCTGTACTGAAGGCTGAATCCGACAGCGTGCTGCAGCGCGTGCTCGCCTTTGCGAACAAGGACGCTGCGATCAAGGTTGAGGTCCAGGGCCATACGGACAACGTCGGTGGTGACACGTATAACCAGCAGCTTTCTGAGGCGCGTTCGAAGTCGGTCGTCGGCTGGCTGGTAGAGCATGGCGTGGCTGCTAACCGCCTATCGTTCAAAGGTTTTGGCAAAACAAGACCCGTAGTGAGCAACGACAACGACGAAGGACGCGCGAAGAACCGCCGAGTTGAGATTGCGCGGCCTGGGTGTACGAAGTGACCTGGAGGGTCTGATGGCTTGCTGTTGGCGCTCCGTTTGAGCGAGGGGTTAGGACTCACGGCGCACAAACTCCATGACCCAATTGGTCTCCGAGGTGTTGCCGCCATCGCCTGAGAAAGCCTGCTCCCACATTGGATTGCCCCCGAGATTATTGTGCCAAGTAAAGCGGCCGGTGATTGGATTTCCCTCGAATGCCGAATGGGGCATTCAACGCTTCGCCGAACGTATTGCCATGTCGATATCGAGGTACTTTCACGGACTGTGGTGGATGGTGTGCGGCACATAGCCTTGCAGCCACGGCTGACTGACGGCGGAGCGTTGCAAGAATAGAAGCACAATCACCGGCGCATAAGCAAAACATATGGGGTCACAAAACATATGGGGTCAGCACAAAACATATGGGGTCAGGTCTTTTATTATCATATTTCTCAAAAATATTAAGAATAACATAAACATCAAATGTGATAATAAAAGACCTGACCCCTGCTAGTTTTTACTGACCCCTGCTTGTTTTTTGACCCCTGCTTGTTTTTATGCTGCTTGTTTTATCACCGACGCGGCATTACGCTCGCTGCGGGCAGGTTTCCAATGCGCCCACCACTCGCCTGCAACCGCTGTAAATGAATGTTCGCTCGCGAGTTTCTTGGCAACATCATCGGACTTGCGCTTTGCCATCGGGTCAACTCCTGTCGCCAATAGCTTGCGGGCTTCGTCGCGCATATCGCGCGCTCCCGTGAGCGATACGTCGGGGTAGTTGCCCAGCGCCATGAGCTTTTCAGTGCCGTTCACGCGATATTTCCAACGCCACAGCTTTGAACCAGTGGGGTTCACCAACAGATAAAGGCCTTTTTCGTCGGACACCCTTATCGGCTTCGCGCCGGGCTTGGCTATCTTGATTGCTATGTCTGTGAGTGGCATTGGCGAGCATCCCGAAATAAAGCATTGTCGGGATACCCCCAGCAAAATACCCCTCTACCCCCAAAGCATACCCCCCGATTAGCCGTGGATTGCAACACACGCTTTCGAACGTTAAAAAACAAAAAAGCCCCGATTTACGGGGCTAGTTTGATTTTTTACCGGCTTTATTGGACGCTGTTGGACGGTAAAAATATGATCCTTGGCGGAGAAGGAGGGATTCGAACCCTCGATACACTTTTAGGGCGTATGCTCCCTTAGCAGGGGAGTGCCTTCGACCACTCGGCCACCTCTCCGTTTTGTTACGTTTCACCTCCGCGTTGCTAAATACGATGTTTTCCGCAGAACGCGAATTGTACGCGTCCGACGCTGCGGCGTCAAAACTGGCCATTATCGAACCAACGCACCAGCCAGATGCTTGGGCCCAACCAGGTGTAAACCCCGGAGCAACCCTAGATCAACCCTTCCTCAAACCTAATTCAGCTCGTTCAGCAAAAACGTGTATTGAAGCGCGGTGCGATACGCGAGCTGAGTGTTGTTCGCGGAGCCGGCATGTCCGCCTTCAATATTTTCGTAATACATCACGTCATGGCCCTGCTCCATCATCCGCGCCATCATTTTCCGCGCGTGACCAGGGTGGACGCGATCATCACGAGTTGAAGTCACGAATAATATTTTCGGCATCTTCACGCCCGCTTTGACGTTTTGGTAAGGCGAATATTTTGAGATGAATTCCCACTCTTTGGGATCATCCGGGTTGCCGTACTCCGCGACCCAGGAAGCGCCCGCCAGCAATTTGTTATAGCGCTTCATGTCGAGCAATGGCACTGAGCACAGCACGGCACGGAAAAGGTCGGGGCGCTGCACTGCCACCGCACCAACCAACAATCCGCCGTTTGATCCACCTGAAATGGCGAGATGACGCGGGGAGGATATTTTCTTCGCGATTAAATCTTCGCCCACGGCAATAAAGTCGTCGTAGACTTTTTGCCGATTCGCTTTTAGTCCGGCTTTGTGCCAACGGGGCCCAAATTCGCCGCCACCGCGAATATTGGCCACGACATACACGCCCCCCTGCGCCAACCAGCCCAAACCGACGGCGCCGGAGTACGCTGGCAACATGGATATTTCAAAACCACCATAGCCATAAAGGAGGGTAGGATTGCTGCCGTCGTATTTAGTATTTTTACCCATCACCACGAAGTACGGAATTTTTTCGCCATCTTTCGAGGTGGTTGTAAATTGCTCAACTTTGTAGGGTGCCGCATCAAAAAACGCAGGCAACGATTTCAGCTGTTCCCGCTTGTCTGAACCTGCCTGTGCCATAAACAAAGTCGAGGGTGTCAAGTAATCTGTAAGGGTGATGAAGTAATCATCCGACTCGTCGGAGTCAATCGCGTTCGCACCGACTGAGCCTAAGCCTGGCATCGCAATTGTGCGGCGCGCCCACTTGTTTTTTTCACGCTTCAATTCAACCAGCTGGCTTTTAACGTTATCCAATTCATTGATGATGAAGTAGTTTTTAGTGGCCGTAAATCCGGCCAGCGACTTACGATCAGTCGGGGTGAAAAGAACTTCAAAATTTCTCTCGCCTTGCATAAATTTATCGAAATTTGTCGTAATCAAGGCGCCCTGCGGATAGGTTTTACCGCCTACTGTCCATGCTGACTTCAAACTCACGACTAGCATATCCCACACGATATTTACGGTCGCATCGTCTTGAACTTCGACTTTAGACAGCCTGTTATCGGCGCGTAAAAATAACTCGCTGGTATAAAAGGTCACGCCTCTGCGCACCAATTGGCGCGTCGGATAGCCGCGCCCCTTGGAGACCAATCCGCTCACGCTGATATCACTGTCTTTGCCTTCGTAAACAGTAGTGGCTGATTCAATCGGGGTGCCGCGTTTCCACTCTTTCACGATACGGGCATAGCCGGATTTGGTCATGGTGCCGGCGCCGAAATCGGTTTGTACAAATAGTGTATCGGCATCAATCCAATCAGCACCGCCCTTGGCTTCTTTGATTTCAAAACCGCCTTTGACGAACGATTTACTCGGCACATCGAATTCGCGCGTGACCTGTGCATCCGCACCGCCGCGTGAAAGATTTAGCAGGCAACGGTGGTAGTCGGGATACAAGCAATTGGAGCCTTTCCAAACCCAATTTTCATTTTCATCTCTAGCTAATTTATCGAGGTCGAGCACGGTTTCCCATCTGGGTTCGGCTTTTTTGTATTCCTCAATACTGGTGCGTCGCCAGAGGCCGCGGACATTGGCCTCGTCCTGCCAAAAATTGTACAAATACGCACCGCGCTTTTGCACGAATGGGATCCGCGCTTTTGAATTGACGACTTCCAAAATTTTTTCGCGCAGCGGTGCGAATTGCGGCTGCGCTTCCAGCGCTTTTTGGGTTTTGGCGTTTTGTTCTTTCACCCAGGCAATGGCTTTGTCGCCCATCACGTCTTCGAGCCACAGGTAGGGGTCTTCTTGGGCCAGTACAGCCGTTGAGATAAGCGACATAGCAGCAGTTCCTAGCAAAAATCGACAAAACATGATGATTCTCCGAAAAATAAAACTGCCCTTGTGGCGCAGTTTTCGGGATCTAACTAAAAAGGATTTAACAATTTCAAGTGGGTACTTTATCGAGCTCAAACGCGGTATGTAAAGCCCTTACGGCCAGCTCCATATATTTTTCATCAACGACCACCGAGGTTTTAATCTCAGAGGTGGAAATCATTTGAATGTTCACATTCTCATGCGCTAAGGTTTCAAACATTTTGGCAGCAATGCCGACATGCGAGCGCATGCCGATGCCAACGAGTGAAATTTTGGCAATTTTATTATCGCCCGCAACACTTCTGGCATCGATCAATGGCTTCACTTTGTCATTCAAAATCGCCAGCGCTTTTGCGTAATCGTTGCGATGCACGGTGAATGAAAAATCGGTGAGGCCTTCAAAAGATGTGTTCTGAATAATCACATCGATATCGATATTTGCTTCTGCAATCGGACCCAAGATTGAGAACGCTATGCCGGGACGATCCGGTACACCGGCGACGGTGAGTTTGGCTTCGTCGCGGTTAAACGCGATCCCGGAGATGATAGCTTGTTCCATGTTTTCGTCTTCCTCATACGTGATCAATGTGCCGCGATCTTGCGAATCAAATTCAGTAAACGATGACAGCACGCGCAGCTTTACTTTATATTTGCCCGCAAATTCCACCGAGCGAATTTGCAAAACTTTCGAGCCCTGGCTCGCCAGTTCAAACATCTCTTCGAAGGTAATTTGTTCCAGCTTGCGTGCCTCGGGCACCACCCGCGGATCGGTCGTGTACACACCATCCACATCCGTAAAAATCTGGCACTCATCCGCCTTCAGCGCCGCCGCCATTGCCACGCCTGTCGTGTCTGAGCCGCCGCGGCCAAGGGTCGTGATATTGCCGTGCTCATCAATGCCCTGGAAGCCTGCTACTACAACCACATTACCCTCGGCCAAATCTTTACGAATATTCGCGTCATCAATCGACAGAATACGCGCCTTGGTAAACGCGCTATCGGTCAATACTTTTACCTGCCAACCCGTGTAGCTTTTCGCCTTGATACCGAGATTCTGAATCGCCAACGCAAGCAGCCCTACCGACACCTGCTCCCCCGTTGCCGCGATCACATCCAGCTCGCGGCCATCCGGCTCTGCATTGAGCTCCTTCGCCAGTCCCAGCAGTCGATTTGTCTCACCCGACATGGCGGACGGCACCACGATCAACTGATGGCCCTGCGAATGATAATGCGCGATGCGCTTGGCGACTTCGCGAATCCGTTCCGGCGACCCCATCGATGTGCCGCCGTATTTCTGAACAATTAAGGCCATGTCTGGGCTAACTCTTTCCGCCGCGAAAAACCTTGATTTTAACGTTTCCGGCAACTTATGGCGAATCGACAGTGAAACAATAGCGAAGGAGCCGCGGTCGCCGCTTAAGGTGCTCTAGCCGCGTCCGCTGCGAGTTAGGCATAATCTAGGTCGCAACTCCCTGCGAATATTGCAAATACGACAAAATAATGATTTCCTCAAAAGCAAACCCTATCTCCGTCACGCGCCGCCTCGAATTCGATGCAGGCCATCGACTGCCGAATCACAAGAGCCAATGCCGCAATCTTCACGGCCATCGTTACGCGATTGAAATTACGCTGACCGCAAATCTTATTCACGAAGAGGGCGCAACCGACGACGGCATGGTGATGGACTTTGGCGACATCAAATCCATTGCAAACGAGAAGCTCGTCAATATCTGGGATCACGCGTTTTTGGTGTGGCGCGGCGATAACGTGATGGTTGATTTCTTGGCCGCGATCTCTGGGCATAAAACCGTGATTCTCGATGAAGTGCCGACCGCTGAAAATCTGGTCAAGGCTGCGTTTGATATTTTGGAACACGCCTATCGGGATCGGTTTGGGCATGAACTGACGCTCACACAGGTGCGCCTGTATGAGACGCCGAATTGTTGGGCGGATGCGGTGGCGTAGTGGCATGAAACCCCTTTATCGACGGGCGTTTTCAGGCACTTATTTGTTGAAGTGTCAGTGAATAACCATATTTCATGGTTGCTCAAAATGTCAAGATTGATTTGTGTAAAGCAAGGAGTGTCAATGGCTTCTACAGCGTTTGACGAATTCCAATATAACGTCCTCGATGCACGGCGGCTGCATCAAGCACACGGCATTGCTACTGGTTGTCGGACACTAACCTGTGTAACCTAATGTGTAAGGAGTTACACATGGCCACCAATCTCGCAATCGATCCCGACCTCCTCGACCGTACCGTCGAGGTTAGCGGAGAGGGCACCAAAAAGGCAGTCGTCACCAAGGCGCTGCAGGAGTTCATAGCCCGCCGTGAGCAGAAAAAGATAATCGAGCTTATGGGCACATTGAAGTGGGATGATTCTTTCAACTACAAAGTCGAACGCACGCGGACGTGACGCTTTTCGTCGATACCAGTGTTTGGTCACTTGCCCTGAGGCGCGACGGTGCGAGTTCCGAACCCGAAGTTGATGCTCTCAAGGCCGCGCTACACGGAGCCGATGTGGTGGTGACCACCGGACTTGTCTTGCAAGCGCTGCTACAAGGCTTCTCAGGCCCGAAAGCTACCGCACAGATCATTAAGCGATTTAGCGCGCTGCCTTTACTACAACCTGATCGTGAGGACCATATCGCTGCTGCCGCGCTGCGCAACACTTGCCGCCAAGCTGGAGTACAGATCGGCACCGTCGATGCGGTGCTTGCGCAATTATGCATTCGCCATGATTTAGAGTTGCTGAGTACCGACAAGGATTTCGAGCTTGCGGCAAAGCATTGTGGATTGCGCGTTTGGTCGGCTAAAACATTGACGCGCAAACAGTAGCCACCATGCCCATCGTCATCATCAGCCCCTGTTCCGCTGAGCGGCCGAAAATATTCGGCGCCATGCGCGACGAGTTACGCGTCATGTTCGAGCCGTTTTCGCTACAGTCGAACACATTGGCGGCACATCCGTTCCAGGGCTTGCAGCAAAACCTGTCATCGACGTGCTGCTCGGCGCGCAATCGCTTGCTGATATTGAATCGAAAATCCCGCCGCTGAGCGAAGTCGGTTACGCAGATGTCCCAAAGTACGAACGAGAGCTGTCGATGCGGCGCCATTTCGTAAAGTCATCCGTCACATAGGCGCATGTTCATCTTTATGCCGTTGAGTCAGGTTCACGCTTATGGCAGGCGCATTTGGCGTTTAGGGATGCGCTTCGCGCTGATTCCAATCTCCGCTCCAACTATCAATCGTTAACGCTTCGCTAATGAAGACGGTTTGCCAGTGACAAGTCGGCATACACGGCTGCCAGGAGCCCGTTTATTCAGTCCGTGGTGGCGGCTGTTTTCGAGCAAAATTAAGCCGTGGTGGGTCTAATTCAAAAAGATAAGGGGCTAATGAAGACGGGTAATTTCAAACTAAAATGCTTCAAAACGCCCGCCAACCAACAACTCTCACTTTAGTCCATTCACAAACGCCACAATGAGTGGGGCAAACACATCGTGCAACGGCAACGTAGCATCGCTATAGGAGGCAAGCTGTTTCTTCTGATCGGCTTCCACCTTTTTTAACACATGATTCATGCCGTCAATAATGGCCAGCTCGGCTTTTGGTGCAGCGGCTTTCAACAATTCTGCTTCGCGCGTCGCGACTTGAATATCGGTTGTACCCTGCACGATCAAAATCGGCACCTTGAGTTTTGCGATTTCGATTGTGGGCCGCTTGTTGAGCCATGAAATCAAATACGGTTGCACGCTTGGCCGATAAAGGCTCGCGAGTGCTGCCGGTGAGTCTTCAACCAGCTTGCCTGCTTCCAGCGATTTCAGTGTGCGTTCGCTTTCGTTCCACAGCGCTTCGGGCAACTTTGGTTTTAGCTGCGTGCGCAGTACATCACCCGCGTTGCTGGCGATTCCAGAAAGTGAGATGAAAGCATCGGCAGACGATTTCGCAGCAGCCATCATGCCGACCAATGACCCTTCGCTGTGGCCCGCAACGATCACGCGCGAGAAGCGCGGATCTTTTTTCAGCATCGTGATCCACGCGACGAGATCATCAATGTAGGTGTCAAATCGTAAATCTTTTTCGCTCGACACAGCTGCACTGCTCTCGGCAACACCACGTTTATCGATACGAACACTCGCGATACCGCGTTGTGCAAGCGCTTCGGCGAGCATTTTTAAACTATTGTTTTTTCCCGGCAAACCTGCAGAATTACCATCGCGATCTGTGGGCCCTGAGCCAGGATGAATAATGACAACAGACAGAGGCTTGGTAGCTGCGGTGCCGCCTTCTGGCAACCTTACCGGCAACATCAAGCTGCCATGCAGCAAGGCCGTGGCTGTTTGCAATTGGATCGCGTTATCGCTTGTTGTTTTCGTCGATGCTGTTTCAAGCGGCACCACGACCGACTTCGGTGATTGGGCAACTACGTTTAGTGCGGCGCTCAGCCCCACCAATGCCGCCAAGCGAATAAAGCCACGCACGAGACGGGTTATCTTTTTCATTTCATCTCCTTTACTGATCAAAGTCCACTATCCACGGTTGTTTCCAAGCGTTTTATGCCGAATCACTCCGCCAATACGTGGGTTTCATTTTCGATTTGGCCACCTAAATCGCCTAACCAAAACGAGCACCATCACGCTTACCAACAAGCCAATTCCGCCGAGCAATGTCGTCACCTGAATTTCTGCGGCGGCGTGCTATCTGCTTCGCCGTTCTCTACATTAACGCGGACACCTCGCTTGGCCACCGCATCGCGCAGCAAATATTCAATCTGCCCATTCACGCTGCGCAGCTCGGATGCGGCGATATTTTCCAGCACGGCCCATAGCTGCGGGTCGATTCTGAGCAGAAATGATTTTTTTTCAGATGCCAAAACAGGAATATCTTAGATTACAAATTTTATTTGCGGACACGAAACAGGATCGCGGCTTTTGTCGGGATGACGTGGCATGCAAACCTTGTTTGTATCCCATGTCAGTTGTACAGCGTGCCCGTATTCACAATCGGCTGCACGTTACTTTCTGCGCACAGCACCACCAGCAAATTACTCACCATCGCGGCCTTGCGCTCATCATCGAGATGGACAATATTTTTATCACTCAAACCCTTGAGCGCCATTTCGACCATCGTGACCGCACCGTGAACGATCTTGGCACGCGCATCAATTACGGCTTCGGCCTGTTGGCGACGCAGCATGGCGCTGGCGATTTCGGGCGCGTAGGCGAGATGAGTGAGCTTGGCCTCTTCAACAAGGATACCGGCTTTATCGAATCGATCCTGCAGTTCGCGGGCAAGCGCTTTGGCAACAATATCAGCGCCGCCGCGCAGCGTAATGCCATTTTTGACATCGGCATCATCACCGCCATTATCGTAGCTGTAGGCTGAGGCGAGATGACGGATCGCGGCTTCGGATTGAACGCGAACATAAAGCTCGTAATCATCGATTTCAAACAAGGCTTGGGCGGTATCGCGCACGCGCCATACGAGGGCCGCACCGATCTCGATCGGGTTGCCGTTTTTGTCATTCACCTTGAGTTTGTCGCTGTTCAAATTGCGTGAGCGCAACGAGATTTTTTTACGCGTATAAAACGGGAAACACCAGCGCAACCCACTCGAGCGATCCGTGCCCCGATAGTCGCCAAATAGTGTAATGATGCCGCCCTCATTTGGCTGCAACATATATAGACCCAGAATCGCAAACCCGCCTGCAATGACACATGCAGCCGCTATCGCGATTGAGCCAAATGACGGTACTGCATCGCCCAATGTAAAAAATCGGTAGCCGCCATAGCCGATCAATATCAGTCCGGTCAGTAGCAACACATAGCCATTCAAACTCGAAAATTCTTCTTCTGTATAACTTGCGCTTGTTTTCATTAAAGCCTCAGTGGGTCGTCAAATGGCAATGGCCGCGGCAAACACTTTTTACTACAATTTTTATCAGCCAATATTTAAATGATATCACTTTAATATCTATTTGCAATAGCTTCAATGATCGATAAGAATAGCGCTTTGAGGTTTGCGCTTGCCTGCACGTGCGCGGCATGTAAACTCGACGTATCGGATTGGTTGAGCAATTTCGGAGATGAGCAACGGCTGCATCTCCGAAAATTTATTCGGCAACTTCACTTAAACCAAAGGAAAGCAAATGCGCAAGGGACTATTTTTTATCGCAGCGGGAATGTCGGCACTGCTGGTCAGTGGCGTTTCTGCTGAAAGCAAAGCCGAAAAATCAATTGAATATCGGCAAGGCGTTTACCGAGTGATTGGCTGGAACTTTGGCATGATGGGCGGGATGGTCAAGGGCGAAGTTCCCTACGACAAAGAGGTCTTCGCCAAGCGCGCTGCCAACGTGGCGACGATGGCGCCGATGGTGCTTGAAGGCTTTGGCCCTGGCACCAATAAAGGCGCTAAAACCGAAGCCAAGCCGGAAATCTGGGCCCACATGGACGACTTTAAATCGAAGCTAAGCAAGATGAATGATGAGGCGACCAAGCTCGCCGCCATTTCAAAAACGGGAAGCTTTGACGAAATCAAAAAACAATTCGGCGCAACTGGTGCCAGCTGCAAAGCCTGTCACGACGAATACAAGATGAAGTAGTTTTTCGCTTCAATTTTTTTGCTCGGAAGTAAAAACGCCGCCCGCGTTAAATCACGGGCGGCGTTTTTATCGATGCATTACGTTTGTTTGTTTGTTTGTCTGTCTGTCTATCTGTCTGCCAGACCGCCTGACTTTTATCCGCGTTTAAAAAAACACCCTTGTCACCAACGCGTACGTGAGCCCGCTGATCACCGCGACTATAGACCATGGCAACCAAGCAGGAAGAGGCTTTTCAGCCATTTTTTCCTCAGGAACCAAGCCGATACGGGCGTCTAGATCTTTTTTTCCGGTGAGCATGGCTTCAATAAGCTGCTCTTTTTTAAACACCGCATAAAACGCGATCGCGGCTAAATGTAGTCCCACCAGCACCAGAATCAGATCGGAATTCAACTGGTGCAGCTTCGTTATTTTATCGCTGACCACTTTGGACACCAGGCTAGCGTATGGCCCCTCAAGCATGATGTCGTCGTTGGAAAAAAGCCCCGTCACCGTCTGGAATCCGACGACCGTAAGTAGCGCCACCACGCTCAATGCGCCCATCGGGTTATGGCCCAAATAGCGCTCTCCATCGTTTTTAAACAGATTTTTCGCATAGGTGATGACCGTCACGGGTGCACGAACAAAATTCTCGAATCGCGCATGATAGGTGCCGACGAATCCCCACACCACACGGAATGCGATCAGCCCGATCACAAAAAAGCCAATCTTTTTGTGCCATTCCATGGCGTTGCCCCCAATCTGGGCGGTGATAAATAAAAACAAAATCGAGGTGGCCAACGCCCAGTGAAATAAGCGAACGGGAATATCCCACACTAAAATAGATTTCATCGCATGTGCCTAGTTTGCGGCTTCAAGACGCAGCAATTTGCTGTCGGCGGCATTGGTCAAAATATAGATGAAGCCGTCCGGGCCCTCTCGAACATCACGGATGCGCCCAAGCTTGTTCTCAAACAATCGCTCCTCTTTGATGACCTTATCGCCATCGAGCGTGAGCCTCACCAGCGATTGTTTTGCCAGCGCGCCCACAAATAAATTGTCTTTCCATTTCGGCATCGCTTTACCCGAATAAAACGCCATCCCTGACGGCGCAATTGATGGCACCCATTTGTATAACGGCTGCGCCATACCGGCTTTTTCAAATCCTTCGCCGATTTTTGTGCCGCTGCCATAATTCACGCCATAAGTAATGACCGGCCACCCGTAATTGGTGCCCGACGTAATGATATTAATTTCGTCGCCTCCCTGAGGGCCGTGCTCATGCATCCAGACTTTACCGGTCTGCGGGTGCAATGCCGCGCCCTGAATATTGCGATTGCCCAAACTGAAAATTTCAGCACGGGCGTTGGGTATTTTTACAAATGGATTGTCTGGCGGAATACGGCCATCATCGAATAACCGAATCGTCTTGCCTGCAAGATCATCCATTTTCTGCGCACGCTCCTCGTAGCCTTTGCTCGGATCATCGCCGCGATCGCCAAAGCCCACGAACATATAACCAGCACGATCAAACACAATGCGCGAACCAAAATGCTGCTCGCGATTAGATTTAGGCATCTGCTTGAACAGCAGTTGCACGTCGGTCATACGTGGCGCGGCTTTGGTGCCGCCCAATTTGCCGCGGGCGACTTCAGTGCCGTGGAGGCCGTTTTCTTCGCCGTTGAACGTCCAGTAAATCCAGCCGGTTTCGGCGTATTTAGGGTGCAGCACCACGTCCAGCAAACCACCCTGCCCATGCTCAGTCACTTTCGGCAATCCTTCAATCGGCGCATCAAGCAATTTACCGTTTTCAATCAGCCGCATGGTGCCGCGTCTCTCGGTGACAATCATTCGACCATCGGGCAGGAAGGCCAGACCCCAAGGCGTTTTTAGACCGCTGACGACGACGGTGGTGCGAACTTTATAAAGC
>Ga0209100_1001319_pt1 | contig 17296 bp, 17 predicted proteins | sample lystaG_FD_185480 | JGI IMG/M metagenome (GOLD analysis project Ga0209100, IMG submission 185480) | Glacier valley bacterial and archeal communities from Borup Fiord, Nunavut, Canada, to study Microbial Dark Matter (Phase II) -... | ecosystem: Environmental > Aquatic > Freshwater > Ice > Glacier ...
TCGCCGAAACGACCGAAAGTGTCATCGCCCTGTCCATCCTCATGGTGAATCTGAAGAAGATTTGCCATGATTTTTCTGCCCTTTTTTTGCGGGTTTTCCTGGTGGTTGCTTATCGCGAAAATTTGGCATTTGTTCAGTAGCCATTAGTTACCTTGATTGTAGGAATGGTCTGGATTCTCATAAGATAAAAATAGGGTAAAACAAGAACAATAAATCGTTCACAATGAAAAGAACCAGGATTTTCTGATAACTTGTAAAACAGTGTAAAGTTATCTGTAAAGATTTGGATGGGATGAGGATTATCTTGAAATTGAATTGAGGGAAGATATTGCATACAGTGATGCGCTTTGGCAGGAAGCCAAAAAGAAATGCAAATTAAATCTAGAAGAGATTAAAATTGCGAAAGAGCTTGGATTAAATCCTAAAAGTTTACTCAAGAACATACCCAGTAAAAGTGAGCAATGGAAGGCTCCTGTTGGAGCTTGGATCAGGGAAATGCAAAATGATTGAAAGAAGAATGTAGACATTGCAAAAGAAAAAGGACGCTAATCAGAAGACCTCCTCATTGGAAGCAGCTGAATAATCAGAGTATCGAACAATATGAAATATGGAGTTAAGGATTTAATTCCTAATGACTCTAGCACCAAAAATTATGATGTGGATTTGACGTAAATCACCCCGACATCCATACTGCAGAATGGATGTCGGGGTGTAGAGTATCCTTTTTTTCGTTTTTTGCACGACTCAGACTGAAAACAACATAGCGCAGTGGGAAGAAACCAGCATAGTGATGTCGTACCTCCATTGCGTTTTTTTGTTTCGGATAAAGTTATTATTTTTGGATTTCCTTATGGGTCTGTAGAGAATTTCGGTAATCCTTCGGAGTACAACCCAAGTAGCACTTGAAGGTCTTTGAAAAGTAGTTTACATCAGGGATGCCACAATATTGAGCGATGGTCTGGATTTGGAGCACACTGCTTCGCAAGAGCTGTGATGCATGCTTCACGCGTCTACTGTTTACAAAGTCTGTCAATGTCACGCCTACCTCTTTCTTGAAAAGAGCAGAAAGGCAGCCAGAAGATATATTCTGTATTGCTGCTAATGTGTGCAGTGAAAGATCTCCAGATAAATCAACATCAATAAAAACCAATGTTTTACGGATGAAAAGAGAGTAATTTAACGAGGAGTGTTTGGTTACCAATCGACAATAAGTGGAGACCATTTCAGTCATGATCTTGTATCCTGATGGAATCGATCCGGCTAGTTCGATTTTTTGAGCGAATTCTTAAGATACGCGATCCAGATATATGGGGTGAACGGATCCTTGTTCTGCAGCTTTTCGCATCAAGGTATTCATAATGATACAATAGTTTTTCATATTGCGGAGCGGGTCGCTGACACGTTGCTGTAAGGTAAGTTCACTGAAATTTGAGAGCATCGTTTCCGCTTTATGGGACATTCCGAGAGAAATTGAACGAATCAGTTCGTTCTCAAAGGTATATCGTCGTTCCATAATCTCCATATTCAATAGAGTTTTTTTCGAAGAAAAGGAATCCTCCTCCATAGGGATGGCGTTAGGAAGAACTTCATCTTCTTTCAGATTTACCATAGCGTATGCATCAGTGCTTCCCCACAGTGTCTCAGCAAAGGAGTTAATGACAGAAAACAAAAAACTGTCATCGTTGAGAAAGGGGATACCGCTGTAATAGTTCTCTAATTCCTTAAATAATTGTGGTGGGACAGAAAAACGCTCCGCCTCTTGGAGAAGCTGTTTTTGGCTAAGGTTCACAGACATGTAGGGGCCTATGAGTAAAACCGATGCAGGTGCTTCAGGAAGCATCAGATAAAGATATTTGCACAAATAAATATCTGTCAGTCTATATATGGTGTTTTGTGAGGCTTGAAAAGGCAGTTCCTGAAATATATAGGAATACTCTTCCTTACGGCCAAGAAAATTGCGTATCCCCAAATCCAGAGAATCTTGTGATGGCTTTTCTTGAGAAAGCTGAAAGAACTGCAAATTCATATTTTTCAGAATGCTTTGTAAAAATTAAAGTTCTGACCGATACCACATTTTACCCTCCAACATCAATCATAAATAGTAAGAACATTACTTATAGTATTCTAATAATTATTATCGCACGTCTCCTTTATTATTCAATAAGTAATATGAAAAAAATACTAAAACTTCTGAAAACTATACTCACAGTGAAAATTCTTACCTGATAATATGGAGCTACAAGTAACAGTAGAACAATAAAGTGTTTCTGCTGTTCTTAAAAAACGAGGGGGTTTTTAATGAAAAAGGAAATTCAAATAGACGAAAGAGGCTATCGCAAGTATGGGATGCGTGATAGTCTCGCATATGCCGCTGGTGATTTTGGCTGCAACATGAGCTTTGCCTTTAAAGGGCACAATGGCACTTTTCTGGACACAATTTATGCAAATGGATTCCATTTTATTTGCTTCGCTATTAATAGTGGTACAGATTTGGGACGCTATCAATGACCCACTCATCGGCTATATCATTGATACTGACCAGCGTAAGTATAAGCGCAATAAGTTTCTGTCCTATATCTTTGTTGGATCCGTTGGGCTTATTGTAGGGGGAGCTATTTGTTTCATACCTTGGCAAGGCGCACCTGCTACAGCCAAGGTTATCATCTTTATCTGTGGGTATGTGGTGTGGGATACCGATCCAGACCTCATTGAGAATCACCATATTTTGAACAATCTCTGCCATGAACTGGACAAGACGAGACTTACAGTCATTGCTGCAGTTTCTCCTTGTCCCATAGACAGTCCTTATGTCCATATCTCAGACATTGTCTCCTATAATCACTACTTTGGATGGTACGGCGGTGATACTTCCATGAATGGTCCTTGGTTCGATCGCTTCCATGAGAAGTATCCGAATTTACCAATCGGTTGCTCCGAATATGGCTGTGAAGCATTGGACTGGCATACCTCTAAACCTGCACAAGGGGACTACACGGAAGAGTATCAGTCGTTCTATCATGAGGAATTGATCCGTCAGTTGTTTACCCGCAAATATATTTGGGCCACCCATGTGTGGAACATGTTTGATTTTGGTGCAGATGCCCGAAGTGAGGGAGGAGAAAACGGTCAAAATCATAAAGAGCTAGTTACCTTCGACCGCAAGTACAAGAAAGATTCTTTCTATGCATACAAGGCTTGGCTTTCTGATGAGCCCTTTGTTCATCTTTGCAGCAAACGATATGTCAATCGGGAAGAGGACGTGACAAAGGTTACAGTATATTCAAACCAACCGATTGTAGAACTTTTTGCTAACGGTATTTCTTTGGGTAAAAAAGAAGGAGAGTACTTTTTTTTACTTTGAAGTACCCAACGTTGGAGAAACTTCCCTTGTGGCCATTGCCGGTGAATGTAGAGATGAGAGCCAAATTAAAAAGGTGCAATACTTCGATGAATCCTACCGTCTGAAGGAGAAAAATGCGATTATAAACTGGTTTGATCTCACCATGCCTGAAGGATATTTCTCTCTCAATGACCAGATTGGAGATATTATAAAGACGATGAAAGGCAAGTTGCTGTTCATGGGCATGTTTTCCAAACTGATGCCAAAGAAGGGAGACAAAGTAGCGGGTGGATTTGAAATGAATGACGCTATGATGAGAATGCTTGGCGGATTTACCGTGCTAAGACTAAGTGGCATGATTGGCACTATGGGTATCAATTTGACAAAAGATGATTTGCTGGAACTAAATTCCAAGCTTAATAAAATCAAAAAAGGCTGATTTTTAGGCAAAGATCTGCAGTCAAGTAAGCAATCGGACAGAGATAGAGAGCAAAATATTATCAATAGGAAAAAGCTGTTTTAATTTCATAGTAGGCATCGTACCGTTATCGGGATAATATTAAGTTTATTCTGATAACGGTATTGTAATATGATCAAATAGCTTTTGCCAATCTGTGAGAAACGAAAAAATGACTAATCACGGAAATAAGGAATTGGGGTGTTTGTTAGGAACTGGTACTAGAAGATTATTTGAAATGGAGGTTTTCAGAGCAGGTTGGATGTTGAATTTAAGTCGAAAGTTAATGAAGTGAAAATAGTAAAGTAAACTACTCACTGATTAATGATTCTCATCATGCGTAGGGAGCGCTTTTGGCCAATATCTCCAGTGAGTCAGGTATCCCCAAGCTAGACGGGTGGCATCCAGCATGAAAGCCTGGTTAACCTATGGACAGATTCATTTTGTTCTTTTCGTAGTTGTTGTAGCCTTTCACCTTGTGGGACGGGCTCGCTGATTCCTTTAAATTTGGTCTTTGCCTTGAGCAGGGGATTGGGGTTCGCGATGTCGGTTTCATCGGAAAGCGAGACGTAGGATGTAAGACCGATCTTGCCTTGTATTTCTTTTTTCGGTGAATGCACTCCGAATCGTTGCCGATTTAAAGTGTTCCCTCATCGGGTATCGAAAGGGATACGTGATACAGAATCTTGTTTTCAGCTAAGAGTGCTTCAGTTATCGATTTCCAAAAACTTTATTGGTTCCATGTCGATTGTTGGTGGTATAGCTTTGCCCTTCTTTTGTTCCCGAAAGAAGTTTTTGCAGGCTTTATCTAGATTTAACTGGGCATAGGCTAGCGCCAGAGAATCCACTCTTTAGAAAGTCATGCTTAGTATTGTACTGTGTGGGGGATTACGGAGAATCAGCCCTGAGTCTTCAAAATGCTGGATGTTGTCAAAGATCGTGACGTTGTAAATAAAGCAGACTTCTTTCAAATTTACTCATTACCTATGGACGAACTATAATTAAAGATGATTACAGAGTCCATGCATTATTTAAGGTGAATGCTTTCGATCATCATCAGAGATGGAATTCTTGGAACCAATGAAATAGATGAAGATGATAATAAAATCAGAAGTAGGATAAAGAGATTAGTTTTTACCGAGCGTAGTATTAGTTAGGCTATTTATGAAATGAAAAATATATAATCACGAAGACGGTTGGCGGGTTTCACTAATAGACTAAGCTTTTACAGTGAAAAGGCAAAATATTGTTTCTTTAGAATGAAATATGATAACATAATAATATGAGAAGATTACAACTTGTCAAAAAAATCAGATGGAGTGGTTTTATGGTGAATGACTTACGGGAAAATAAATTATTGTCTATTGAAGAGATTAAAGAATTGTGGTCGAAAACCTATAATGAAACAGGGAAGCCAGACTGGTCGCATATTTTCCCGTTCTATCATAAGAATATTATCTTTCAGGATTCAATCCAGAAAATTGAAGGAAAAGTGAAGTTTGAAGCCATGTGCAATCGCCTGGCCAAACGCTGCAATAGTTTGAAAATGGATATCTACAATATTACGAAGACAGATAATATTGTAATGATGGATTGGAAGATGACCATGTCTTTTCGCTTTTTTCCTAAAAAGCCGATCTATGGTGCTACAAGACTGACTTTTGACAGCGAAGGCATGATTACTGAACAGAGGGATTATTACGATCTCTGGGGTGACATATATGATGAAATTCCAATGATCAGAGGAATCTATCGATGGTTCATGAGATCTTTTTTTGGATAGTTTTTTAAATTAGGAGATGTAACATGATATTTAAATTTCCAGAAGAATTGATGTTCATGAAAAATGGTAAAGCCGTTCAAAAACATAGTGATGAGTCCATGAAAGGAAAACTATGCGTTATCTCTGGTTCCACTTCCGGCGTTGGTTATGAGGCTGCAAAGGCCTTGGCTGCCGGAGGAGCGAATATCGTGATGGTGGCTAGAAACAAAAATAAAGCTCAAGCGGTCAAAAATGAGCTTGAGAAGAAGTATTCCGTATTTGTCGATTATTTTATTGCTGATTTTTCTGATTTGAAACAAGTCGAAAAAGCAGCCAAGGCAATTTCAGATAAATATCCAAGAATCGATGTCTTGATTAACAGCGTTGGAATCCATTCAACTAAAAAGCTCTTTAACAAAGATGGTATTGAAATAGTTTTTTGCGTAAATCACTTAGCGGCTTTTTTGATGACTGAATTGCTATTGAACACAATGCTTAATTCTTCACCATCGCGAATTATTCAAGTCAATTCTGAGGGACATCGATTTAGCGGAGTGAAAACAAATGATCTAAACTGGAAAAAACACATCTACAGTGGTTTAAGAAGTTATGGGTCTTCTAAAACGGCACAGCTATTAACGGTATGGCAATTAGCTGTAGAGTTGGAAGGTACTGGTGTTACGATCAATGCCATGCATCCGGGTGGAGTAAGAACTAATATTGGTAATAACAACGGTAGATTATATCGATGGTTTTTACATCATGTCACGTGGCATTTTTTAAAGGATCCAAAGATATCTGGTGAAGCAATTTATTATTTAGCTTCAGCGAAAGAATTAAATAAGGTTAGTGGTAAATTTTTTAATCTGACAATTGAAGAAAAACCGGCAAAGCATGCTTTAGATCCTCAAAAACAGAAGACAATCTGGGATCTAAGTATGGAAATGACGGGTTTTGTAAAAAAGGATGAATGATTAAATGAGATATGATGCGATTATTGTCGGCGGTGGAATCGCCGGATTGACCAGTGCTGCTTTTCTGACCAAGGAAGGATTTAAAATATTGCTTTGTGAAAAAGAAGACCACGTTGGTGGTTTAGTAAGTTCGTTCGAATATGATGGTTTTCTTTATGATGCGGGTGCTAGAGGGATTGTTGATTCTGGAATTGTGAAACCGATGTTAAAGCAGCTTGGTATAGATTTAGAATTTGTTAAAAGCACTGTGAGCATTGGAATCGAAAAAGAGATGATGCGAGTTGAAACAGTTGACAGTTTAAAAGATTATCAAGACATGCTTGAAGAGCTTTATCCTGATAATGTAAAGGATATTGAACTAATCCTCCAAGAGATTAAGAAAGTCATGGATTATATGGATATTCTGTATGGAATTGAAAATCCTCTATTCAAAGATTTAAAAAGAGATAGAGAGTATATTTTTAAAACTTTGATTCCGTGGCTATTTAAATTTCAGGCGAAAGCTGGAAAAATAAAAGAATTCAGTTCACCAGTATATGATTATCTCAGTCAGCTTACAAACAATCAATCATTGATTGATATTATCAGCCAGCATTTTTTTCAAAAGACACCAGCTTCTTTCGCATTGAGTTATTTCAGCTTGTATTTGGATTATGAGTATCCTGTTAAAGGAACGTTTAATTTGGTTGAAAAGATAAAAGATCAGATCAACAAATCGGGTGGCACCATCAAAACGGGAACAGAAATCACAAAAATTAACTATTTTAACAAATCAGTTATTGACCAGAATCATCAAGTATACGAATATGATCAGTTAATTTGGGCAGCTGATCTTAATCAGCTATATAAGGCAATTGATATGGATACCATTAATGATAGCAAAATCATTAAAGGAATTGAGGAACAAAAGAAGCTTCTTCGCGGAAAAAGAGGAGGAGATTCAATTTATTCGCTATTTTTAGCCGTTGATTTGGATAAGGAATACTTCCGAAAAAAATCCAGTGGCCATTTGTTTTATACGCCTAATAAGCAAGGACAGTCAAAAACATTTGAAAAACTTAAAGTCATAAGTAAAGCAACGGATAAAAAAGAGATTTTCGATTGGATGAATGATTACCTCGAATATACGACCTACGAAATCGCCATCCCTTCTTTACGAAATGAAGACCTTGCTCCAAAAGGAAAAACAGGACTAGTGGTGAGCGTTCTAATGGATTATGATTTCATCAGCAATATCAGAGCTTTAGGTTTTTATGAAGAATTCAAGAATTTCGTTGAAGAAAAGATCATTGCTGTTCTTGACAACAGTATTTATAAAAATATAAGGGAGAAGGTCATCCATCGATTTAGTTCTTCCCCCCTCACCATCGAAAGACTAAGTGGCAATCTCGATGGCGGTATAACTGGTTGGGCTTTTACCAATGATGTTATACCAGCCGTAACCAAGATGACTAAAGTTAAGAAGACCTGCTACACTCCAATTCCAGATGTCTTGCAAGCTGGTCAATGGACATTTAGTCCTTCGGGTTTGCCAATTAGTATCCTTACGGGAAAGATTGCTGCAGATAAGGCAACCAGTATGCTTAAGAAAGGAAGAAAGAAATGAAAAACATTGTTCTCTATAAAAGCAGATATGGAAATACTTTTCAATACGCCGCATGGATCGCAGAAGAATTAGGATGGGAATTAAGAGATTTTTCGAAATTTAAAAAAGAAGAAATACACCACTACCAAAATATTATTTTTGGTAGTGGTGTATATTTGAGCAAAATGAACAAGATAAAAAAAGTTCTTGTATGGTTTGAAGAAAAACCAATCATAATTTTCGCTTGTGCAGGAAACAATAAGGTTGAGAAGGATATTAATGACATTAAAAACAATAACTTTACTAAAGAGCAGTTAGTATTTCATAAATTTTTCTATTTGCCAGGGGGTATTGATTTTTCTAAAGTGAAAGGCACTTTTAAAATGATGCTTAATGTCTTTAAAAAAGTCATGGAAAAGAAGAAGAAAAAAACAAAAGATTTGGAAGCAATTCTCGATGCTTTTTATAATCCGACTCAATATGTGGATAGAAAAGAGATTAAAGCGATTGTTGCTTATGCTAAACAGCTTTAGGCATTAGTTCGTATTAGACAAAGAACTTAAATCGTAGGGTTTCAGCAAAAAGAACGGAAGGTTAGATGTGAAACCTAGAAATGAAGCATGCTTGTTTAATTATATCCACATTGAATGTTTTTAATGTTTTAATTGGAGATTCGAGTTTAAAGTAGGATAAAACTCCAAATCGATTTTTAATTTCCCCAGTTTCAAGGAGTTCTTGAGGCATTATTCGTAGTGCCTCTTTTTCAATATCAACGAAGGCGTTTAAATCTCAATGATGGTGTGTCGAAGAAAGGATAATCCTGCTCCCATCATTCAAGACATGACAATGAAGAAAGAAAAATGATAAGCCATAGCAAACACTTCAACTTTTAGTTCACATTATCCTCGCTGATCTTAACAAGGTTATCTTCTTCAAGATTTCCTTTAAGCGATTCTGCTTCATTGGATTTTTTTGAGAGTCTGTATACCTGATATGTAACCAAATAAAATAGCCTCAGTCCGTAAATAACACGAGCTGAGGCTTGCTAACAATTTCATGTTGGTTAACAATTGATGTGGAGCTTGCTGATGTTTGATTAGTCTTGTTAGCCAATCTCCATTGCATCATTTATCGCTGATTTCAACTGCATGGATGAAGAGACGACCATCTTTAATTCCATAATTACATGTAACAAGCGTCAGGATGTGATCTTTTTCTGTAACCGAGACATCCAATGAATGAACAGAATACTCTTTCAGCTGGTTCACATATTGTAGGAATTCCTCGCCAGAAATTCCTACTGGGAGAATAGCGCCATCAGGAGGCGAGACATGTACAGAAAAGATGCGATAGCGTCTTTCCGTATAGGGATCTGAGAATACAATTTCCGGATGAGCATCGAGATATTTTCTCGATAAATATCGATCCAAATCTCCGAACATAAAGCCGCTCTCCGTATAATGCCCGTAGAGCACGGTGTGGGAATCAACCCCCATACCGACATTCCGATAGTCCATGAAGATTGAACCAAGTTCACTTTTCTTCTTCTCAAAACTGTGTTTGAGATAATAAGCGTTGTCACTTCCCCTTGTAACGGGGTAGTTTATTTTTGTGTCCTCAATGGTTAACCATCCCGCAAAATCCGGATTAATGCTGAAATATTTTGCGAAAGGATTGGATTCGATTGTAACTTCTTTAAAAATCATATGAGGTGAAGATTCTATTGGTGTTTCTAGATTTTCCTTTGTGCTAGGTAAGGCCTGAATATACTCTGGGGTTTCGGAGCGACTTTCAGCAAGAGCCTCGTATGCTTCCTGACCAGCTTCCAGCTCCCGTTTTGAAGACAGGCTGCCCTGATAAAGGAATAGCTGTACGACGAAGATGAAGAAGAGAACAAGGAGTATATGTTTCCTTCTCATGAGAATTACCTCCAAATCGTGAAGATTATGTATCAAATGATAACAATTTTAAGTTGATATTGATGTTAGGTTATCTTAATGTTAGTATAAACTCAATGATATTCAATATCAAATAAAATATCTATGAAAAGGAGAATGAAAATGAAAAAGATGATTAAGAAAATCGCGGCGCTGTTATCTGTTTTTCTTCTTTCTGTGAGTTTCTCCGCATTCGCTTCTGCTCCAAGCAAAGATATCGTCGACACCGCAGTTGGAAATTCTGATTTCAGCATCCTCGTCAGCGCATTGCAGAAAGCTAAACTTGTTGATACCTTGAAAGGAACAGGCCCATTCACTGTTTTCGCTCCAACGAATGCTGCATTTGAAAAACTACTGACAGCACTTGATATCACAGCGGCAGAACTCCTGGCACAACCTGATCTTGCAAAAGTTCTGACCTATCATGTGGTTCCTGGGAAAGTGATGGCAGCTGACCTTAAAAATGGTCTAGAGGCTACTACCGTGAACGGAGAGAAAGTCAAATTTGACCTCACCTCTGGCGCGATGGTCAATAAATCCAAAATCACGACAGCAGACCTTCTGGCGACCAATGGTGTGATCCATGTCATCGATACCGTCTTGGTTCCTACAAACTTTAAGCTACAAGAAGTTAACCTCAATGAAGATAATGTTGCAGATACTGGAATTCCGGAAGCGTTCCCGTTCCTTATCCCGATGCTTTTGACCGGAGGCGCAGCAATACTTGTCTTAAGAAAGAAAGAGGCATAGTATCCGAGTTTCCGAAGAGTAAACAGATCTAAGAAAATACAATCCAGTGGATAATCATAATCTCATGATTATCCACTGGATATTTTGCGTTCAGTATGACTTGAATTCAAATATAGAAGTCATTGCAATAGAGCAAAATAGAAGAACAGATATTTACAATGACTTTATGGAATATCAAAGGCAATGCTTATAGAACAATTAGGGAAGGACAATCTAGAAGATATCGACTATTTCTCTAAATATTTCAATTTTGGGATGTCAGTCGTGAGGGAGTGTTCGAGAAAATATATGATGAAGATTTTACAACACTTATGAATGATAATATTTCTGAAGATTTGGGACTCTTAAACACCTGGATTTCAGATGGATCTCGTGACTTGAGCAATTATTGGATATGTTCAAAGTCAGATGCCTATATGCCAGAAGGTGCACTATTATTGAACATAGCAGATATGATGAAGGATGTGAGGTGCAAATCAACGGAAGCCCATATTATTTACACAAAGCCCTTGATCCTTTAGCGGAGGTTAATGCATCAAATGCGAGCGATGAAAAAATGGCTATTGGTATGGATACCTTGGGATCGGATGGATGATTGATAAAGAAAATGAGATTATTTACCATATGAGGGAACAGAGCGCTATAATAGTTACATTGAATTTGAAATAGATAAGGAGAACGGGGTAAAGGTATTATCAAATCTATCACCAAACTGTAAAATTCCAACAACTGTTATGGGATTAGAAATTCTGACTGAATTATAACAGTAAAAAGTTGCCTGAAAGCATACGAATTTTACAATTTGATGAGTTTGCTTATCAGAAAGCAGTGTGGTAAAATGTACAATTAACTACGTTGAGACGGTACTAATTTTGAAGCACAATAAGAAGATTGAATTTGATCTTCAGGACCATAAATATTCTAGGAGGACACATAATGAAAATCTCGAAAAAAGATGCATTGACATGGTTTGAATTTTTCGCGGAATTGCCTGAGGAAGAGGAACTTATGACCAAACAGCAAGAAATTGTTTACGCTACTTTTGCACAAATTGAGGCTGCGATTGATCAAAGAAATGAGAAATTGATGTCAGAAATTGGAAACTTGAAAACTTTGGAGAATAGAACATTATTTGTTGGAGATGAAAGCAAATTCCCTAGAGGATGCCGTTCATGCCTCTTAGGTACTGGGCTTAATGCCATCAGAAAGACAAACAAGTGTAACATAGAATGCAAGTTCTGCTACAATTATGGTGATTTAAACAATATTCCCCCAGTTGGCGAAGGGTTATGGGAAATTGGAGGCACAAAATTTTATGAGAAAGATATCGATTTGCTGCTTTCCACCTACAAGAAACCTACAGGCGTATCCTATGTTTATTTAGAGCCATTCATGGAAATTGAAAAGTATTATTCGATCATAAAGAAATTTAAGGCTGCAAAAATCTATCAGCATCTCTATACAAATGGCATTTTAGCCACGGAAGAGACACTGAAAGCATTAGGTGAAGCCGGTCTTGACGAGCTTCGTTTCAACCTGGGTGCAGCAAAGTGCTCTGACAAAGTGATAGAGAATATTAGAATAGCAAAAAAATATATTAAAACTGTAGGGATTGAGACACCTATGACCCCTGAATTTTTTAATGATTTTTTCAAGAAAAAGCAGGCAATCCTAGATACAAAACTTGATTTTATCAACTGTGCAGAATTACATTTAAATGAGAACAACATCGATAATTATTATGGGGAAAACATGTATACGGTCAGGCAGGGATACATCTCTCCAATCTGGAGCAGGGAACTGACATTGAAATTCATGAAAATTGCCGATGATGAAAACTGGGATTTAGTCGTTCATGATTGTTCAAACAATACCAAGTTTGCTAGAAACTTAAATTTGAGCAGCAAAGAAGGCAAATGGTTTGGAGCCAGTGACTATACCAATGAGTTTTCAAGGATTCCATACGAAGCATTTTTACCAATACTGAGAGATGACAACTTTAAATTTTTAAGTGAAGAAGAATTACCTAGAGGCTATAAGGCTGGAGAGCTGTTTTTCTAAAAGTCCTTACAGTGGTATTTGTTCAATACCACTTAGCATATTTCATAATGTGATAGATTTAGAGACAAGCCAATTAAGGTAGGATAACTACTCCATCTTGATTATAGATCTCCAGTAATTTTAATTTTTCTCGAGGCGACTATTCGTAGCGCCTCCTTTTTTTGTTTAAATTTCAGTTATTATGTTGATTCAGCTTAGACAATTCCCCCATAAGTCTTCATATTTGGGCACAGCTACTCACTTTGGATCCAATTAAGACCATACTAAATTTTCAAGAAGTGAAAGGAAGCCGAAAAAGTTGATATAACCCTCATTGAATTATCAGCGTATGATGATACAACTTTATGTGCTAATAAACATTGTTATTTCTCAGCGAGGAGGTTATGCTGAGGAAAAGAAGATGATCAGTATGCCAAGTAATATGCCAGTTTCTGATTAATACACAGAACTTAAAGAAGGTAGTTCTGTGTATTAATCAGAAATGGACTAGGAGAATAAGCAATGAAGTAATTGAAAGAATTGGATATCCTGATAGCAACAACAAGATTACTTTTAAAGTTAGAAGAAGGATATAAATCAACAAGGGAAGAATGCTGGATTTTACCTGATAATACTGACTAGAAAATTTCCTGCAGTTGAAATGAATGATTTGAATGATGAAGCTGAACTCACAGTTGATACACAAATATATTTTTTCAACATTCAAGTAAAATAAATTTGAAATGAAGAGGTGGCACTAATATGGATAAGGTATCAAATGAAGATAAATTACAATCAATAAAATCTTTCCAATCTTCAATCCGGAAATCTGAAAAGGCATTGGTTCAGATGAATGAGAAAGATTCCAATATAACCTTATTAATAAAACGACTAAAAGCACTTCAAATTGGATTAGACGTGCTGGAAAAAGTTTGGGATTTGAGTCCATATAAACACACCAGAGAAGATTTAGCTGTAGCTCGCATTACCCTTGCGGGTTTACTTCCTTCCATCGAGAACATTTATGCTAAAGCTAAGGCAGGCAGTCCTCAAAAAACACTGCTAGAAAGAAGAATCAAGTCATTGAAACTGGCTGTTCAAGCAATTGAAGATATTACCGGTTGAGTACTGAAGTGGGATGCAATAATGTGAAATAAATGAACATACCTATAAAGAAACTGTAGACAATCAGAAGCTCTTAGTAAGATGAATTATGCAAGATAAGCAATGTTCTTTTTATGTTTAGGAAGTTTCCTTCTTATAGTGTAAGGGAACAAAATCTCAAGTTACACTAAATTACTGAAAGAAAACGAATGGAGGATTGTAAATGAAAAATGTAGTGATCACCGGGAGTACTAGAGGTATTGGTTTTTCAATGGCAAGGGAGTTTTTAAAGGCTGGATGTCATGTCACGCTTTCTGGCAGGGGTGAGGTGCTGCCTGATGCGGCACAAATTGAATTGATGTCTTTTGAGGGAAAATACACCTATGTCAAATGTAATGTACAGGAAAAAACAAATTTACAAAATCTCTGGAATGTTTCACTTACAAAGTGGGGTAAGATAGACATATGGATCAATAATGCTGGGCAAAATACCCCACATGTTTTTTCATGGGAAACAGGTGAAGCTTATACTGAGAATATAATCAATACCAATATGATCGGTATGATTTATGGTTCCCAAGTTGCTGCAAGAGGAATGATTAAGCAGGGAAGTGGCGCAATATACAGCATGGAAGGATTGGGCTCCAATAATATGATTCAGATCAAAACGATACTGTATGGGACAACAAAGCATGCCCTGACCTATTTTATGAAAGGACTTGCCAAGGAACTTGAAGGTACTGGAGTAATAGCAGGACGGTTATCACCAGGAATGATGCTGACTGATTTTATCACGAAAACACCAGACGGAAAACAGGCAGAAGTCCTCTCAAACTCTAAGTTTAAAAAAGTGTTCAATATCTTGGCTGACAAACCTGAAACAGTGGCAAAATTCTTCATTCCAAGAATGCTGAGCAACACCAAAAATAACGTTCAGATAGCTTGGCTGACAAATGGGAAATCCGCATGGCGTTTCATGACAGCAAGGTTTCGTAAAGACAGATTGATCTAAGACTCAAGACAGCATATTTGGATTTTGAACTTAGAACTCTTTCGTAATAATTAATATAATTTGACCAGTGAATTTAATAAAATTACTTTATAGACAATAAGGTTTTGATTTTGTACTTTTAAATCATGATGGGAGCATTTCAATAGAGCTAAGAAAAGGAGTTGTTTCATGAATACGCCAATATTATACCCATGGTGCGGAAAAGAATTAGAAGAAGTGGCGGGAACTATTTTTACCTTTACATGCAAAAGTGCCATTAACTTATCTGGAATCTTCTCCTGATAAAAGAAATGCGCTATCTATTCCTCCCTATCCGCTAAATTCTACATCATATCCTACAGCTTACACTTGCCGTTCATGTAAGAAAATTATTATTTCCTATTGAAAATCGAAGTGGCTGCTGCAAAACCAGATTGCTTGGTTTTGCGGCAGCCACTTTAAAATGTTTGATTTTGAATGCTAATTAAATGATGACCCTATGAGCTAAGAGGTTCAGTGGAAAAGGTGCTTTTTGGTTTGTGAAAACTAGTAAGAAAGTAGCTTTGATGCTAAAGAGAGCACAGCTATTTTTTCTATGCTCTAAAAAGCTTATCAGACTTTGGAAGCAAAGAAAATTGGTTTCGATAAAGTTGAATCGCAGCCACACCAATAAGTACAGCCATTCCAACAAGTGCTACAATCTGAAGAAGACCAAATTCGCCTTTGAATCCACTTGGAGCGTTTAGGAACTGGTAAATGCCTAAATAAGCCCATGCTACTGGAAGGGGGAATACGGCATTACGGATTTTTAAAAGCACTAAAACGATTAGGAATACGGCGATGATAAGGATAATGATTGCCCAAAGCTCATTCGAAATTCCAAATCCATTCCATTTCAGTTTGACAAGAGCTGCAGCGATGTTTACGACTGTTGCGATAAATAACCAACCACTATAGAGGCCAAAGGTCAACGGCAATAGCCAGCGCTTCTTATCATGAATCTTAATGAGTTTTTGGCAAATCAAGGTCAATGTGATGACAAATGCTAAAATGAAGAGCACAGAGAGTTCAATTTGAACAAGAGAAAAAGTAACAATCCACGCAATATTAAGGATACAGGAAATTCTGAAGAGGGCAGTTATCTGATCTATTGCTTTTTGATAATAAGGGTCATCCTTTTTCATAATCATCACGATGACAGAAATAAGCAGTAGTGTGTAAATAATGCTCCAGATACTAAAAGTGGAAGGACTTGGTGTGATGAGGGTGACATATCGATCAGAAATCTCTTTTTGCGAAAGCCCGTTGATCAGACCAATCGCGCCCATGGTATTGACAGCTAACGTGATAACGAAAAATAGTCCATTGATCCATACCTTTTTAGTTCTTTCCATGATGTTCTCCTTTTTTTATAATATTTACTGATTTGAGATAAGTATAATCATATTATTGCCCTTAACTGTAGTGCTAGCAACCTGATTAAGTTAATTATCTCATATATCAAGTGGTATATCTTCATTTTTTGATCTGAAAACATCAAACTTAACAGAAATTTCTTTAAGTGACTTATTACAGCGTTTTTTTAACTTCATCCGCAGCAAGTTTACCGGTTAAGATTGAAACTGGTTTTTTCACAAATTCAAGAGATCAAGATTCAAGCTTTTCAGGATTGGGCGTATAATTCCTGAGTTTTCAAATGCACGTATTCCGCCATCAAAGGCAAAGCCCTGGTGCCAAAAGGTATTGACAATACCTCCGATCTTTTTTCCTTTCTCCAAGAGCAGGGTGCGCTAACCAACGCGGCACAAATATGCTGCACTGGTTAGCCCCGCTATTCCTCCTCCTACAACAATTGCATATTCCTTATTCATGAGTTCACCTCACTTAGATATCCAATAAGTTCTCTCATGGCTACAGGGCCTTCATCCTCATTAGCACAGATGCATGCATCCTCGAATTGAGCCAGGGCAAACTCATCAACTGGTGCTTTAAGCCAGCATTTCCATGCTCCTGAAAAATTGCCGACAGCAACTCGCCTCATGATGCCTCTGATATCGGTCTTTTCTCCCATGGTGCACATGGGATGCTCACAAAGCCTGCAACGCATGGAAAGCTGCATCACCTTTTTCGTCAATGTCATTAAGTTAAGAAAAATGTAATTAATCTGATATAAGAGTAGTGTACAGAAGTTGTACCCTGCTCCTTTTTTTGCAAAAAAATGCATAAAACCAGAAATAAAGCTTGACAAGTAACCAAAAAAATGTGGCGAAGCCCCTTAGAAAAATACATTTTTAAGGAGGCTATCATGAATGATTATCCAAGCTTTGTTAAAGGCAAGTTGACTGAAATTATTCGC
>Ga0209100_1001323_pt1 | contig 17282 bp, 12 predicted proteins | sample lystaG_FD_185480 | JGI IMG/M metagenome (GOLD analysis project Ga0209100, IMG submission 185480) | Glacier valley bacterial and archeal communities from Borup Fiord, Nunavut, Canada, to study Microbial Dark Matter (Phase II) -... | ecosystem: Environmental > Aquatic > Freshwater > Ice > Glacier ...
CCACAAGGGTGTGGTTGCAGGATGACTCGTTTAGGGGCACGACCACCAGGGCGTCGTCTTTGAACAGGTATGCGTATGTCGAGGGTGCACCGGAGTCGTTTGTGGATGTCCTCGGGTTCTATCGGGCCAGGGCGGCGGTGCGGGCTCAGGCGTTGGCTGCGTCTCAGGCTGCGTATGACGCTGCGGTGGCGGCGTATGAAGCGGTGGTGGCCGAGCAGGCACGTGCGCATGACAAGTCGGTGTCGAACGCCCACCAGCAAGCTCGGTTGTTCCAACGGGAAGTGGGCCAAATTCAGGCTCAGGCTTCCGCACAGCAGGCTTCCGCACAGTGGGCTCTGCAACAGGCAGCTCAGGCGGTTGCTGCGGCTGCCACGGCGCAGAGCAACGCCCACAGGAGTTTGTGGGACCGGGCTTCCGGGGCGGTGTCCAATGCGGCGTCGAGTGTGTGGGACGGGACGAAGGCAGCGGCGTCCGTTGTGTGGGAAGGGACGAAGATGGCAGCGTCCGCCTCGTGGGACCGGACGAAGGCGTTGGTGTCCACCACGTGGGATGGGACGAAGATAGTGGCGTCCGCCGCGTGGAACGGGACGAAGACAGTGGCGTCCGCCTCGTGGAACGGGACGAAGACAGTGGCGTCGATGGCGTGGGACGCAGGTGTGTCGGTGGCGTCCGCCGCGCCGAAGACGCCGGCGGATTTCTGGGATCGTGGCACGACCGCTGCCGAGTACGCGCTTCTAGCTGGTTGGAGGCGTGCCAACAATCCTTTGCAGACGGTCATGGATATCGCCAGCGGCACGATGGCTGCGGAATCGGCCACCGCGGGGGTGCAGATTTGGCTGGGCGACGCGGAACTGTACAACGAGGGTGACTACTGTGGGACCGAAGGTGAATGCCTGTTGGGGGGTCTTGTGCCACCGAATGCCGACGCAATCACGATCGGGCATACAGTGTCATTCGCCACCGTTTTGGCACCGACGCCGACCATCATCAAGCACGAGTTCCAACACGTTTACGATTTTGAGAATATCGGTGGGCTTCCCTTTGCGGCGCTCTACCTGAATCAATGGGAGACCGGGTTTGCATTGCGAGCTCTGGACGGTCGCACGGATTGGAATGTGATGTCTGACGAGGCATACCGGAACATCGGCACCGAAAGGGTCGCCTACGGCATTGACGACGACGCGAGTGTGCGACCGCGGGGGATACTTGCGGCATTGTTTGGGGGTAGAGATGCGACTAGTTGACATGCGAGCGGAGCGAGACGCCGCAACACGCGTCCAGTTTCGGCCGAGCCGGACGCGCGGAACTATCCGCACGGCGGGGCTAATACTCATGGCAGGGGCAGTGTCTTCGCTGACAGCTGGATGCGATGGCGGACCGGATTTCGCAAACCACGTTGAGGTGACAAACGACTGCGGTGCCGATATCGCCGTGAGGTTGGCAGATGCGCCGTCGCCTACGCCAGTTGACGAGACGGTTGGCGAGGCCGTGGTAGTTCACGAGGGGCAGCCAGCGGTAGCGCTTGTCAGCGCGAGTGCGTCGTCGGTTTACCTCTGGGTTGCTGTGCCTGGGGACTCGTCGTGGGGGGCGGCCACGGAGTTCCACGTCGCTGACTTGCCCGACGTCGATGCCGGCGAAGGGCAGACCGCGAAGAGTTTGGTGATCCAAGGTGACATGTGCCCGTCGTAGGCAGTGAGGATGGCGATGGTTCCCTCGCTCGTCGAGGCAACTCTGGCTCGAATTGGGGTGGCGCTTGTCTGCGTCGCCGCGCGTTAGGTGCACCAGCGTCGGCCGTGTGCGCGGCGCGGGCGTTCTGAGGTAGTTCTGCGGGGTGACCACGTCGTCGGCGAATAGCTGCGTAGTGAACCGTGAGGTGGATGCGGCGTCGAACCTGGTGGGTGAGGGTGGCACGGATGATCCCAGCACGGTGAAGGTGGGCGATATGTATGTCATTGCTCGCACGGTCAATGAGGTCAACGAGTTGGTGTCGTCGGTGAAGGACCCGGTGGGGACCCCTGGGGGGAAGGTGGAGTCCACCGCGTTCTCGTATGACGGTCGGGGTAACCGCACCGGGTCGGTGACGACCACGGTGACGGGCAAGAAGACTCACACGGTGGCGTCGTCGGTGTTTGTGTATGACGGGGCGGATCAGCTGACGTCCACGACCGGTCCGGACGGGACTGCGTTGTGGGTGCGTGATGGTGTGGGGCGTGCCCTGTCGGTCACTGAGGATGGTGTGGTCTCACACAGGCTGTTTGACGGGTTCACGGTTGTGGCCGATGGTGACACACAGGTCGTCACGGGTCCGGATGGTCAGGTGGTGGGGGAGACAACCACCACGTCGACCACGCGGGGGAAGAACACGTCCACGTCGGTGACGTCGGTGGATGTGCTCACCGATGTGCTCGGTTCTGCGGTCGCCACCGCGTCCGGTGGGGTGATCTCTGCGGACCTTCAACTCTTTGGTGACTTCGGGGACCTGCTGACGACCAAGAAGCCGTCCGCGTCGAAGACGAACACGGTGACGGGGTTTACGGGTCAGGTGTCCACTGCTGGTGTGGTGGAGTTCGCGTCGCGCACCTTTGACCCGGCCACAAGGGTGTGGTTGCAGGATGACTCGTTTAGGGGCACGACCACCAGGGCGTCGTCTTTGAACAGGTATGCGTATGTCGAGGGTGCACCGGAGTCGTTTGTGGATGTCCTCGGGTTCTATCGGGCTAGGGCGGCGGTGCGGGCTCAGGCGTTGGCTGCGTCTCAGGCTGCGTATGACGCTGCGGTGGCGGCGTATGAAGCGGTGGTGGCCGAGCAGGCACGTGTGCATGACAGGTCGGTGTCGAACGCCCACCAGCAAGCTCGGTTGTTCCAACGGGAAGTGGGCCAAATTCAGGCTCAGGCTGCCTCACAGCAGGCTTCCGCACAGTGGGCTAGGGAGCAGGCAGCTCAGGCGGTTGCTGCGGCTGAGGCGGCTGCTGCTGCGGCGAAGAAGCCGTGGTGGGACAAGGCGACGACGTGGGTGTCGGATCACAAGGCCGAGATTGTTGGTGCGGTTGTGGGAACCGTGGTGGGTGTGGTGGTGTTCTCCGCCTGTGCAGCGGCCACGGTTGGCGCAGGCAGTGTGGGTTGTGCTGTTTTGGCAGGCGCTGCCGGTGGTGCTGCAGGTGGTGCTGTCACGGGGGGTATGCAATATGTGGAACACACTCCCGCGGATCAACGCAGTGTCGGCGGGTTCTTGGTCTCGACTGGAAAGTCTGCGGTCGTGGGTGCTGTTCTTGGTGCCGCCGGTGGTGCGTTAGGTGCCGGGGTAGGAGCTGTCGGTGGTGCAGTGTTTGGCAGGATCGGATCCACCGCCGTGGGAGGTGCTGTCAGGGGTGCGTTGCGTCCCGTGACGTCCGCGATTGCGAAACCGTTCACCGCGCTCGCCACAGGTGTAGACGACGCGCTGCGTCCGCTACTTGCTGAGGGGGGTTCCCTTGGTGGTCTTGGCACCGGGTTCCGAACCGTCGCGGGAGGTATCGACAACGCTGCCGCCACCGCCACCAACAGTGTGCGGACCGCCATCACCAACACCCGCAGCGCGATCAACGCTGTCAATTGGGCCGACGACACCGGATCAATCCAAATCGGGCGGGCTGCCACTGCCGCAAATACGAAGGTAAACGGCGTCGAGATCAAGGCGCTACTAGGTTCCGATGGAGATTTGGTGGTTCTTGGGCGGCTCGATGACACGCTCGTGGCACAGGCCTGGGATGGACACGTTGTGTTGAACACGCCAGCTTGGAATATGGATGTGAATGACGCATTCTTAAGCGGAGTGGTCGCGCAGGGACGCTCCGTGTACCTGGCGAGTCCGATTGAAGGGAACCTTGTTCAAGCGGCAGGTCCTCGTGCTGGGGAGCCAACTGTATATGCCCGAGAACTTGAACAACTCCTAGCCGCGGGCTACCGCCACGTCGGCGACTACATGATCCCGCCTGGAGGCTGAAGATGGGGGTATCGCTGGAGGACGCGCTGGAGGCGTGGCACACAGGTCTGTCAGTTGATCAGGAAGAACAGTGGAACCGGGACGTGCGCGATGCGCTGGGTGTTCGGATAGCGGACGGATGCCGCGAAGCCGTGATAGGCAGACGCCCCAGTTGGGCACTTCTTGGTTGGTGCGAGAATGCCACTTCGACGGCGGTGCGGTCCCAGGACTCGCACCTGCTCGAATTGGTCACGATCGCGCTCAGCCTGTTGTCAAGTCGCCACATTGATCATCGTGAGGTCCTGTTGGTTGGTGCGCTTGTCCGGCGGGCAGTCGAACTGCTTGGACTTCACTGGGGTGAGTTTCGACGCCGATTTGCTTCGGATGGTCCTGTGCTAGAGCTTCTTGACAAGTTTCCCGAAGCGGTATCTGCAAAGAGTCACCGGGAGCAGGGTTCGGGACGTGAGTTTCGGTTTGTGAAGGTGCGGCTTGCCAGCATGAGCGAGGATGAACTGCTTCGTCGGCTTGGTGAGACCTGAGTTGGGACTGCTCCGGGTCTAGGTGCCTCACGGGTTGAGGCCGTGAACGTGCCCAGGTGTTGTTGGACGCGGGGCAGACCACATTCAATGCGGTGTCGACGGCAGGGTTGGTGGAGTTCGCGGCGCGTGCGCATGGCCTGGTGATCCGGAACATGGGCACCGAAAGGGTCGCCTACGGCATTCACGACGACGCGAGTGTGCGACCGCGGGGGATACTTGCGGCATTGTTTGGGGGTAGAGATGCGACTAGTTAGCGCGCGACGGGCTTGCAAGGCCGTGACTGAAGTTCAGTCTCGTCCGGACCGGAAGGGCGGAGCGGTGCGCTCGGTGGGACTTGCGCTCATGGCAGGGGCAGTGTGTTCGCTGACGGCCGGCTGTGATGGTGGGCCCGGATTTTCAACGGCGATCGAGGTATCGAATCACTGCAACGTCGACGTGGCCGTCGCGTTGTCAGGCAGTGTCACGGCGGATCAGCCGTCGAACTCGATTCAAAGCGGGCTCCTGCGGCGCGGTGAGACAGTGTCGTACGCGGTTGCGGCCGTGGAAGAACCGGGTGGCGACACTGCAAATGCATGGGTTGTTGTGCCGGAGGCCTCCTCTTGGGGGCAAGCTACGCAGTTCCACGTCGCTGACTTGCCCGACGTCGATGCCGGCGAAGGGCAGACCGCGAAGAGTCTGGTGATCCAAGGTGACATGTGCCCGTCGTAGCCAGTGAGGATGGCGATCGTTCCCTCGCTCGTCGACACAACTCTGACTCAAATTGGGTGGCGCTTGTCTGCGTCGCCGCGCAGTAGGTGCACCAGCGTCGGCCGTGTGCGGGGCGCGGGCGTTCTGAGGTAGTTCGGCGGGGTGACCACGTCGTCGGCGAGGAGCTTCGTCGTGAACCGTGAGGTGGATGCGGCGTCTAACCTGGTGGGTGAGGGTGGCACGGATGATCCCAGCACGGTGAAGACACCGGTGGGGACCCCTGGGGGGAAGGTGGAGTCCACCGCGTTCTCGTATGACGGTCGGGGTAACCGCACGGGGTCGGTGACGACCACGGTGACGGGCAAGAAGACTCACACGGTGGCGTCGTCGGTGTTTGTGTATGACGGGGCGGATCAGCTGACGTCCACGACCGGGCCGGACGGGACTGCGTTGTGGGTGCGTGATGGTGTGGGGCGGGCCCTGAGTGTGACTGAGGATGGGGTGGTCTCACACAGGCTCTTTGACGGGTTCACGGTTGTGGCCGATGGTGACACCCAGGTCGTCACGGGTCCGGATGGTCAGGTGTTGGGGGAGACGACCACCACCGTGACCACGAGGGGAAAGAACACGTCCACGACGGTCGAATCGGTGGATGTCCTTGGGTTCTATCGGGCGCGGGCGGCGGTGAGGGCACAGGCGTTGGCTGCGGCTCAGGCGGGTGGGTTGCATTCCACCTAGGAGGTCGTGCGGAACGGCTGGATCAGGCGGCCGACGTCTCGCGCGCGATCGCCGCGAGGAACGTATCGATGTCGTCCTCTGAGGTGTCGAAGCTGCACATCCAGCGCACCTCGTTCTTGGCGGCGTCCCAGTCGTAGAACGCGAACACGGCGCGCAGGCGCTCCGCCACACCGTCGGGCAGGGCGGCGAAGACGCCGTTGGCCTGCGTCGGCTGCGTGAAGGTCACGCCCTTGATGGAACCGTCTGCGAGCCCCTTCTCGATGCCCGCGCGCAAGCGCTGGGCCATCGCGTTGGAGTGCGTGGCGTTGTGCCACCACAGGTCGCCCTCGAGCAGGGCGAGCAACTGGGCCGAGACGAAGCGCATCTTCGAGGCCAGTTGCATGTCCAACTTGCGCAGGAACGTCAGGCCCTCAGACGCTTGGGGGTTCAGCACCACGATTGCCTCGCCGAGCATCGCCCCGTTCTTGGTGCCGCCGTAACTCAGCACGTCCACGCCCGCGTCGCGCGTGATGGCGCGCAGCGGAACGCCGAGCGACGCCGCGGCATTGGAGATGCGCGCACCGTCCATGTGGAGGCGCATCCCGAGGCCGTGGGCGTGATCGGCGATCGCCGCGACCTCATCGACGCTATACACAGTGCCGAGCTCGGTCGATTGCGTGATCGACACGACCAGCGGTTGTGCCCGATGCTCGTCCCCCCAGCCCCACGCCTCGCGGTCGATGAGCTCGGGGGTAAGCTTGCCGTCGTCCGTCGGGACGGCGAGCAGTTTGAGGCCGCCCACCTTCTCGGGCGCGCCGCCCTCGTCGACGTTGATGTGCGCGGTGGTGGCCGTGACCACTGCACCCCAGCGGGGCAGCATCGACTGCAGGCCCACCACGTTGGCGCCCGTGCCGTTGAATATCGGGAACGCCTCGACGCCCTCGCCGAAGTGGTGGGCCATCACCTCCTGCAGCCGCGCGGTGTAGACGTCGCCGCCGTATGCGCCCTGGTGGCCGCCGTTAGCGGCGACCATCGCCGCCAGCACCTCGGGGTGGATGCCAGCGTAATTGTCGGAGGCGAAGCCGCGCTTGGCTGCGTCATGAAGAGCGGGGTCGTGAATGGTGGTCATGGGTGTCCAATCTCGCAGGTCAGGGGGTCAAGGGGTCTAGGTGGCGCTGATGTCGAAAGCGCCGAGGTCGATGATCGTGTCGTTGGCTTCGGAGGCTGACGCCATCCAGAGGGCGACGAAGCGCTGCGCGAGCGCCTCCTCAAACCCCGCGAGGCTCTGGACCCGAAAGATCACGGCCGCGGCGGCCAGCGGTCGCCCGGCCTCGCGGGCGTCCTTCGCGAATCCCTGCGCGACGGCGCGCGTCCACGCCTCGGTCGCCGCCTTGACGGCCGCGTAGTTCGCGCTCCCTGCCAACGGGCGAGCGACTGCGGTGGAGGACACCACCGCGAGGCGGCCTGCGTCGGAGCCCCTGAGGTCAGCGTCGAACGCGCGGCTGACGTGGCGGAGCGCAGTGAACGACCCTTCCAAGAAGGAGAAGTCCGCATCGTTTTGCCCGGCAAGCCCGCCGCCACCTCGCCACCCGCCGACGAGGTGTAACACCCCGTCCACGGGGCCGTCAGCGTCGTGGACCCGCTGCGCGAGCCCGGCGACAGCGGATTCGTCGGTGAGGTCGCATACCTCGGCGCGCACGCTCCCGACCGCGCCGGCACCAAGAGACCCAGCACCAAGAGACCCGGCACCGAGCGATCCGGCCTCGACGCGCAGCAACTCAGCGAGTTTGTCGGAATTGCGGCCCACGGCGATCACGCGAGCGCCGGCGCTCGTGAGCTCCCGCACCGCCGCGATCCCGGAGGCACTGGTGGCGCCCGCGATAACCACGAGCCTTCCTGAAACGCTCATGTGTCCAGCCTCCCATGTGGTGGGCATGTGACGGTCAGGAATCGCGGCCGGTGATCCCGGCGGTCGATTCGATGACGGACTTCATCTTCTTGTCGAGCGCCTCGAAGAACATCGACAGCGGGAATTCGTCGTCTAGTACCGCGTCCGTGTAGCCCTTGGGCAATCCGGCAAGGATCTCGTCAGGTAGCCCCCGCGCCCACAGCGAGGCGGGGTGTGGTGCGAGCGTCGTGCGCACCAGGTCGTACGCCGCGAGCCAATGCGCGGTCTTGGGCCGGTCAATCGAGCGCCAATACAGCTCGTTGATGGCGTCGCTCAGGGCGATGACCGCCCCGGGAACATCTTCCCAATCAATCGCCAGGGAGGTGTCGGTCCACTGCAACACGCCCCGCTGGTGCAGCCAGGCAAAAAGCAACTGGCCGCCAAGCCCGTCGTAATTACGCACGCGCGAACCCGAGATCGGGAATCGGAAGATGCGGTCGAAGAGGATCGCGTATTGCACGAGCCGCGCGTGCTCGTGCGTCTCGGCCTCCGCCTCTACGAGAGCCTTGCCGGCGTCGACTCGGGCGCCGAGGCGCTCCTCGATGGCAACGCTCTCCCTAAATGCCGTGAGGTCGCAGCGAAGTTCCTCGAGCGAATACAGGAAGTACGGCATCCGCTGTTTGATCATGAAGGGATCGAACGGCAGGTCGCCGCGCATATGGGTGCGGTCGTGAATCATGTCCCACATCACGAACGTCTTCTCGGTCAACTGCTGATTCTCGAGCATGCGCGCGGCGTCCGCGGGGAGGTCGAGCTTGGTGATCTCGGCGGCGGCTCGGACGACGCGTCGGTAGCGAGCGGCCTCGCGGTCCTGGAAGATCGCTCCCCACGAGAACGCAGGGATCTCGCGCATCGCGATGGTCTCGGGGAACAGCACGGCGGAGTTGGTGTCGTAGCCGGGCGTGAAGTCTACGAAGCGCAGCGACACGAACATCCTGTTGCGGTAGTCGCCCGCCTCAAGCTGCGCGATGAACTCGGGCCAAATCGTCTCCACGAGCACCGCCTCGACGTGGCGGTCGCTCGAGCCGTTCTGGGTGTACATCGGGAACACGACCAGGTGACGGGTGCCGTCCACGCGGTGCTGCTGGGGCTGGAACTCGCTCAGCGAATCGAGAAAGTCTGGGACGCCAAAGCCCTGCTCCGCCCACCGCTCAAAGTCGCGCACGGAGGCTGCGAGGTACTCGGCGTCATGCGGAAAGGCGGGCGCGAGCGCGCGGATGGTTGCGATGATCTGGGCCACCAGGGCACTGGCCTCACCGCGTTTGTCGACTGCACCCGCGTCGGCCGCTGCCCCGTCCACGCCCGCGTCCGTGGGGGCGGGGATCGAGCCGTCCTGCGCCTGCAGGTGCTGGATCGCGGTGACCGCCGCCTTGAGGCCCAGCCACGCGTCGCTGGACTCGGCCAGGCGCGCGTCCTTGACAACCTCGGGTTCGCCGACGATGTTCTGCGTCGATGGGGCGACTGTCGAGTGGGCGTGGACAGACATGTAGACCTCCGGTCCCTGCATAGGGGTGATGCTGGGTTGACCTCGTACCGCGAGACTACGGGACAAGTTCCTGCGAGTCATCTGTTTGGCCGGAATGTTTCCCGTGGCGGGTTGTCCCCGCTGGTAGTGTCGGGCCATGGCCAACGACACTCCCGCGCGCCTCGACGACGACATTGATGCCGGGATCGTCACGGCGGTGCTGCAGGACGCCAGGGCGACCCTCGCCGACCTGTCCGCGGCTGTAGGGCTGTCCGTCTCGGCCGTGCAAGCGCGACTGCGGCGGCTTGAGGCGCGGGGCGTCATCACTGGCTACCGCGCGCTGGTCGACGCCGAGTCGGTAGGCAAGCCGCTCGCGGCCTTTGTCGAGATCACCCCGCTCGACCCAGGGCAGCCCGACAACGCCCCTGAGCTGCTCGAGCACCTCGCCGAGATCGAGGCGTGCCACTCGATCGCGGGCGACGCCGCCTACATGCTGCTGGTGCGCGTCGCGTCGCCTCGGGATCTCGAGGCGCTCATCCGCGACATCCGCTCCGCCGCCTCAGTCAACACCCGCACTACGGTGGTGCTGCAGACGTTCTACGAGAACCGCCCGATTCTCCCGGCCTGACCCCGCCCGGCGCAGTTACCGCTACTCGATGGCGTGGGAGGGGCGCAACACCACGTCAGACCCTTCGGGGCGCAAGCACCGTCCCAACAGTTCCGCGGCATCGGTGCCGGTGACGGCGGGCATGAACAAATAGCCTTGACCGGTCGCGCAGCCGAGCTCCTGCAGGAACGCCAGCTGCTCGTCGGTTTCGACGCCCTCGGCGACTACGGCGATACCCAACGCATTGCCAAGTTTCACCAAGGCTGCGATCAACTCCGCGCTGTTATCAGAACTCGTCAGAGTCCGTATGAACGATCGATCGATCTTGAATGCGTCAATAGGGAAGCGATGCAGGGTCTCGAGCGACGAGTACCCCGTCCCGAAGTCGTCGATGTGAAGCCGCAGGCCCGCGTCGTGCATTTTGTGCATCAGCCGCAAGGCCAACTCAGGCCGGCGCATGAGAACGCCTTCGGTTACCTCGAGCGTGAGGCGATCCGGCTCCAGGTCGTGACGCTGCAAAGTATCGAGGACGCGCGCCAAAAGGTCCTGACTCCAGAACTCCTTGTCCGAAATGTTGATGCTCACCGCTTCGACCTCGGGACCCCACTTCACAATCTGACGGCACACTTCTGCCACGACCCAGTGGCCTAGTTGCACGATGAGGCCTGTCTCTTCCATCGCGGGTAGGAAGTCATCTGGCAAGAGCAGCCCACGCTCGGGGTGGCGCCACCGCACAAGAGCTTCGAAGCGATCCGTGGTACCGGACGACAAGTTGACTATCGGCTGGTATTTCAGCTCGAACTGGTTGTCCCGGAGTCCCTCATCGAGTTCCCGTGCGAGCGCGTCCCGCTTCAGCGCGCTGACGTGCATCGGAGCATCGAAAAAGGCCAGCGTGCCCGGTTCTGCCGACTTGGCTCGATACATCGCGGTGTCTGCGTCGTGAAGCACGTCCTCGGCATTCGAGTACTCGATTGCGGAGGTCGCGATTCCCATACTCGCTCGCTTCACAAGTTCGTGCCCATCGATGTCCTGCGCCGCGGCGAGTCTCGCCTGCAACCTCTGGGCGACAACCTGCGCGCCGGCTGCATCGGTATCGGTCAAGAGGATCACAAACTCATCGCCGCCAAAGCGGGCGCCGATATCGACCGAGCGCAACTGGCTGATGATGTCCGCCGCAACTGACTTGAGCACCCGGTCGCCCACCTGGTGGCCTAGCGAGTCGTTGATGAGCTTGAAACCGTCGAGGTCGAGGAAAATGACGGCGAACGGGACGGCCGAGCGTTTCCACAACGCGATGGTGTGTTCCAACTGTTTGACAAAGAGTTGGCGATTCGGCAATCCCGTGAGCCCGTCGTGAAGCGCGCTCCGGCGAACCTCTTCTTGCAGACGGTGAGACTCCAAGGAGGCGCAGAGCAGCGCTGCCCAGTGTTGATAGGACTTGCGAGTGGCGGTCGTAGAACTGTCTCCCCCTACGACAGCAAGGAGTCCCCAGTCACGTTCAGTGGTGCTCACCGGTACGACAACGCACACTTCGCGTTCAGCAGGTTCGAGTATGCCGATCAGGGCGGCTGGAGGGAAGCACTCTGGAGTCGTGATGGTGTCGACAAGTCCCTGCAACAGGCCTGCTGGATCGTAGGTTCCCGCCACCCTCATTTCGCCACAGGACGGATCGCCGTCCCACAGTGCCAGCACGCCGGCGCGCACGTGCGTGCTTGAGAGCCAGTCAAGGCGCTGTGGGTCTGAGTGACTCGTGTCGAGTAGGCGGGCGTCCACCGCAAGTTGTGTATCGAGCATCGTCTCGGCGACATCAACCTGGCGTAAGAACACGCCCGCCTGGAGCTGCCATAGCGCCGCTGACAGGCGGGCAGCCCCGACTGCCATGGCCCCGGTGCCGGGCTCCTGGGACGTGGACGTGCTGCGGCGCTGAACGTACTCGGTCAATGCAAACGTGACGCGGCGCAGGACGTCAAGGCGGGAGTCGAGTCGGGAAACGGATGCGATGAGCGCCTGGATCTGTGAGCTTGTCACTCGGTCGCCCATGTCTAGCAACCGGTCTGCCTCGCTCAGGATCGCCAGTACGCCGGAACGCATCAGCCGATCGCCGCTGTCCTCACCCGCGAGCATTGCCCCAAAAACCGCGCGCCGAAGCTCTTCGCTGAGAACATCGTCGAACGGATCGGACGCCACATGATCGCCTCGGAGTGAACTTTCGATCGGTCCGGCCGAACACCCACACGAATCTCGCGTCGCGATCGCGGCAGCCTTCGGACTATACGTCGCGTTTGGTACTACCTCGCCGCGCATCCCAGCCAGCACGAGCCGGCCAGCGAGAGCGCCAATCTCGTCGAACCGCTGGTCGACGCTCGATAGTGTCGGGGTGGTGACGAGCGCCGCTTCGGCGTTATCGAACCCCATGACTGCCACATCCTGAGGAATCGCCACGCCGGCCTCGATCAGGGTGGCCATGAGTCCAATTGCGTTGCGATCGGTGGCGACCATCACCGCAGTGGGACGTTGCGGGGAGTCGAGCAACGCTCTCGCCGCCTCAACCCCGCCTGCTCGGGCGTTGTTGTGGGCGGTATACACGAGTGCTGGATCAGCAGTGAGGTGGTGGTCCTTCAGCGCTGCCACGTAACCGGTGTAGCGCTCTTGTACGTCCGGCTGCGTGAAGTTGCCTACGAACGCGATGCGCGTGTGTCCGTGTGCGATGAGGTGCTCAACCGCTGAATATGTTCCTCCGGAGTTGTCCGGCCTCACCAGCGGGGCCGCGAATTCCGCGCTTGCTGCCGTCGTGAGCACGACGGGCTTTCCGGCGTCTCGCACGCGTTGCAAATAAGACGAGCCGACGGCCGAATTGAGCGACACGACACCGTCGACCTGAGACAGGGCCACCGGAGTGGCGAAGTCGCCCGCCTCCCTTGCCTCGCCCACCTCGCCACTGTGCGTACCGGCTTCCAGTGTCTGGACGAGCACAAGGCGCGCGCCAGCACCAGCAACCTCCCTCGTCAGACCCGCGATGAGCTCTCCGTAGAAGTAGCCGCCAATACTTGGCGTGAGAGCCAGCACGGTCCGTGACCGGGTCATCGTTGGTCCCTACCGTTCGCTGTATCGACGCGCACGTTGTCGCTTCCCCTACCCATCTTTTGCCCGCCGTTGTTGCCAGAGCGACGGTCCTTAAGAAAGTGGGAATTCTCGGACTCATTGACTTCCCGGTGGCCCACTTTGCCTCGCACCAGCCCATTCGGCAGTCCGTCAGTGTCGATGAGGGTTTGGAGAGTGCCTATCTATGTCTATGCGTGCCATCCGCACATGGCGCCTGGGTCGAGGGGCCTCACCCTGTGCCGTGTGCGGACAGGGCGCAGGGCGTGGCTAGTGCCGCAGTCCGCGCCGTTCATAAAGCCGCCGCAGGGGAGCGGGCGCCCACCAGTTCCAGTGACCGAGCAGGGTCATGGTGGCAGGCACCAGCAGCATGCGCACGAGTGTCGCATCGAGGAACACGGCGACGGCCAGGCCGATGCCCACTTCCTTGATGATCAGCAGCTGCCCGGTGGCGAAGCCGACGAACACGAGCACGATCACGGCCGCGGCCGAGGTGATGATGCGTCCCGACCGCTGCAACCCCTTGCGCACGGCCTCATCGTTCGTGTCGCCCGCGTCGACATGCTCCTTGATGCGTGCCAGCAAGAACACCTCGTAGTCCATGGCGAGGCCAAAGCCGAACGCGATGATCATCACGAGAACGGAGGTCTCGATGCCACCGGTCGTGGTGAATTGCAGCGGGCCCTGCAGATGGCCGTCGGCGAAGATCCAGGACACGATGCCCAGGGCAGCGCCTAGCGAGAGACTGTTGATGATCAGCGTTTTGACAGGCACCAGGAGCGAGCCCGTCATCAGAAAGAGCAGCACGAACGTGGCCAGGACCACCAGCCCCAACGCCCAAGGCGCGCCGGCGCTTAGCGAAGCCACAAAGTCGGCCTGGATGGCGGCCTGGCCGCCCACGTATATGGGGAACGCGGCGTCCAGTGCGCGCAGTTCGCTCACGAGAGCAGCCGCCTCCTTGCCCGCCTGGTCAGGGAACACCGTGTAGATCCCTGCGGTAGACATGCCGTCAGAGGCGGCGGATTCGGTCACGCGGGTGACGCCATCGACGGCCGAGACGGTTTGGAGCCATGCGTCGAGTTCCGCGGGCGTTGAAGACGCGAGTACGTCGATTTGCGGCGAAGCGAGCACGGGATAGCGCGCATCGAATCCGTCGAGCATCTGCCTGCGTTCATTCGACACGGGTAGCAGCTGATAGTCGGAGTTGCGCACCGCGATGTCGAGGATGGGGCTGGCAAGCACGAGCAGAATGCCAGTGACGGCGCCGACGATGGCCCACGGCCGGTGCTGAACCCATAGCGCGAGGCGCGAAAAGGAGCCATCCTCGTTCGACACGTCGGCCGTACGCCTCAGCACATTCCGCACGCCGGGAACGCGATCGAGAAGCGACCGTCGAGCCAGCCGATGCCCGTATAGGAAGAGCACCGCGGGCACCAGGGTCAGTGCCGAGAGCAGCGCCATGATGACCGCTCCAAGAGCGGCCCCGCCGATGCCCCGGATGAGTGCCGCAGGGAAGACGAGCATTCCTCCCACGGAGATCCCTACCGTCACTGCGGAGAAGGCCACGGTGCGTCCGGCGGTGGTCAGCGTCGTGGTGAGTGCCTCGGCTCGCACATCGTGGGTGGGAGAGTCTCCCAGGCGCGCGATTTCTTCGCGATATCTCGACACGATCAGTAGGCCGTAATCGATCGAGAGGCCGATCGCCAACACCGTCACCACGTTAATCGCGGACTGATCGAGCTCGATCGGGTAGGAGAACCCAAAGAGGACCGCGAGCCCTCCCGCGATCGACGCGACCGCTCCGATCAGCGGAGCTGACGCCGCAAGGAAGCCGCCGAAGACGAACACCATCACCAGAAGGGCGATGGGAAGGGCGACTGCCTCGCCGGTGACAAGGTCCTTCTCGATCTGCGTGGTGAAGTCGTTGTAGAACAAGGGGTTGGAGAAGACGCGCACCTTGGGGCGTGGCGCAGACCAGCTGGCGGTAGCAGCCTTGATGAGCGACTCGACCTCCTGCTGCTCCTCGGTGGCCGCGCTGAGGTCGGCAAAGGGCACGTAGGAGACGGTGAAAAGGAACGATTGGCCGTCCGCACTCACGAGCATGTCGGGAGTGACCGACGCGCCTGTTTGCGCGCCTTGGGAGGCCTGCGGCCCTGGAACCACACCTTGCGGCCACATCACGGCAATCACGTCTGGGCGCGAGGCAATCTCTTCCGCGAGCGCGCCGAGAGGTTGGGCGTGCGACGGGTCTGTGGGTGGAAGACCCGTGAACTCCGCAGAGAGCAGTGGCCCCGTCGTCTCGGACGGGTGCGCCAGTTGAAACTCATAGACCTTGGTCGAATCCGCCCCTTGAGCCGTGGGCAACCTCGTCGACGCGCGGTCGAAGAGATTTCCTCCACCCACCCCAACCATTGCGAGCGAATACATCGCAATCGCGGCGGCGATCCATGCGATGAGCACGAGGCGAGGGCGGCGGGCGATCAAGCCGGCGAGGGAGACGTACACCACGCCATCGTAATCACCCATGATTCGGGCGTGAGCGGGGCCCCGTCACGTCACCCTGCGCCCGTACAGTGTGGGGGTGGACCTCTTCGACTCGACCAGCATGAGTGCGACGGGTGTTCCCCAGGCCTCGGCAGGCGCCCCGTTGGCGGTGCGCATGCGTCCCACGACGCTCGATGAGGTGGTCGGGCAGTCTCATCTACTCGCAGACGGCGCCCCACTCAAGAGGCTTATCTCCGACACGGTGCCAGCAACCAGCGTGATCCTGTGGGGTCCGCCAGGAACGGGAAAGACCACGCTCGCCTACCTAGTGGCGGGTGGCAGGCGCTTTGTCGAGCTGAGCGCGGTCACCGCGGGCGTCAAGGACGTGCGCGCGATCATCGAAGACTCCAAGCGCCGCCTCGCGACGGGGGCACGTGAGACCGTCGTGTTCATCGATGAGATCCACCGCTTCACCCGCAGCCAGCAGGATGTGCTGCTGCCCGCGGTTGAGAACAGATGGGTCACGCTCATCGGCGCGACCACGGAGAACCCCTCGTTTTCGGTGGTAGGGCCGCTGCTATCGCGTTCGCTCATGCTCACCCTCAAGCCCCTGGCTCCCGGTGACATCGCCGCGCTCATCGACAGGGCAGTCTCAGACCCGCGCGGCCTTGGCGGCGAGGTGACGATTGAGGACGGAGCTCGCGCGCACATCGTTCGCGTCGCTGGCGCCGACGCGCGCAAGGCGCTCACGCTGCTCGAATCCGTCGCAGACGCCGCCGCCGACGCCGGGGGAGTGATCACCACTGCGATCGCCGAATCGGCGATGGACGCTGCCCTCATCGCGTACGACAAGTCGGGCGACCAGCACTACGACGTCATCAGCGCCTTCATTAAATCCGTGCGCGGCTCCGACGTCGACGCGTCACTCCACTATCTGGCGCGCATGGTCGTCGCGGGGGAGGACCCGCGCTTCATCGCGAGGCGACTCGTGATCCTCGCAAGCGAGGACATCGGGCTCGCGGATCCGCAGGGCCTCGTGATCGCTCAGGCAGCCGCGGATGCGGTGACATTCATCGGCATGCCCGAGGGGCGCATTCCCCTCGCGGAGGCGACCGCGTACCTGGCCCTTGCCCCCAAATCGAACCGCGCGTACGTCGCGATCGACACCGCGATCGCCGATGTGAAGGCGGGCAAGGCGGGCGTCGTCCCCACTCACCTGCGCGATGCGCACTATGCAGGAGCCGAGGGTCTCGGGCACGGAACGGGCTATCAATACGCGCATGACGCTCCACATGGAGTGGCCTCCCAGCAGTACCTGCCGGACACGCTCAAGAGCGAGAGGTATTACGTGCCCACGGATCACGGCACCGAGCGCACGCTCAGCGAACGGCTTGTGGTGATCAGGAAGATGCTCGGCCGCGATCGCTGACTCTTTTGGCGTGGGCCGCACCGACTCGCCGTTGATCACACACACGCGGCGAGTTTGCTAGTATGAACGTCTGCCCTCGCGGACGGTTGGCTGCTGTCGCCGCGACACCTCTCATATTTACGGCATACGGACACGTGTTTGCGCGTCCACCAACACTTAAGGAACATTTGTGACTTCAGTACAGCGTGCGCGCCGCCAGGTTCGCCTGTCGCGCGCCCTGGGCATCGCCCTGACCCCCAAGGCCGTCAAGCACTTTGAGAAGCGCCCCTACCCGCCAGGCGAGCACGGCCGCACGGCGCGTCGTAAGGAAAGCGACTACGCGGTGCGTCTGCGCGAGAAGCAGCGT
>Ga0209100_1001324_pt1 | contig 17264 bp, 14 predicted proteins | sample lystaG_FD_185480 | JGI IMG/M metagenome (GOLD analysis project Ga0209100, IMG submission 185480) | Glacier valley bacterial and archeal communities from Borup Fiord, Nunavut, Canada, to study Microbial Dark Matter (Phase II) -... | ecosystem: Environmental > Aquatic > Freshwater > Ice > Glacier ...
GATAATTTCTTTTGTATACTATTGTAGAAAACTGACTCCTATTGTCGAAAAGTAACCGGATTGTGTGAATCACCTCTTGGTAGAATCTCTATCAGGAGGTGATTCTTATGTCCCACACGCTCGAGACAGCCATTGCATTTCCCATCGTTCTGTCGAGTATTCTTCTTTTACTTTCTGCAGGTCCTGTAATGTATGAGAAGACGGCACAGGCTGCCGAATTTCACGTATCTTCTATTGATACGTCCATACATAACGGCAGCATCTACGGGAAGAAGACTCTTGTTTATGAGAATGAATCCTACGAAATTGTATGTACTTCCCCGGAGCGGATGCACTTTTTGGTGCGCGCAATTGAGGATTCAGCAAAAATCATAATCGAGGGGGTGACAGCCCAATGAAGAGACACAGATTCTTCAGACGCGGCGGGGGGGCGAGCATCTTCCTGTGCATTATTCTGTCTGCTGTCATACTTACGGAAGGGGTACTCTATTTTGCAGCGCGGGTCAGGGGTTATGAAGCTGAGCTTTCAAGGTGCATGAGGCTTCAAATTTCACAGATCCTCTGCAGTTATAATGAGGATCTGCTTGAAAATTATGGCTTGTATGGTTTGGATTCATCATCCGTTAACACACAGATTTTTGATGCCTGCTTTACCGGTAAGGATGAAGTTCAGCTGGCAGCGGTACCACTGGGCATTATGACAGCATCGGATTTACAATCGGGGATTTCTGATTATATGAGAATTCGAATGCCTGCAGTCACATCCGGAGAAATAATATCAAGATTCAAGAGCATCTGTACGGAGATTGAGGGGTGTGATCTTTTCAAAAAGGCTGCAGGTGCCAAGTCATCTGCCTGGCTTGGCTATGTGAAGGATTTTTTGGGTCAAAAAGAGAAATGGAGCGGAATCATAGATAGTGTCGTGTCGGCAGCATCTGTGATTGATACTTCAGGCAGGCTCAAGGACCTGGAGGAATTTTCAAAATCTTTTCAGAAGACACTGCAAAAAAGTGCGACACTGTCATTACAGGGTGAATCCGGTTCTGGTATATATAAAGAGATTTTAGATCCGGACAGCTTGTCGGATGTCATGGAATATGTTGATAAATATATGGATTATGATCTTCCCGATATAGCAGATTCTTTGTTGATTAATGAATATGCTGTCAGCTTTTTTGATTCTAAGATTGAATCAATAAAAGATGGAGAGGAAGAAAGCCCGGAAGCGAATCTTCTTGGGATACCGTACTCCACTGTTCACAGCACTAATACCACGGATCTGGAGTATATTCTGACAGGAATAGAAAATGAATATTTCTCTTTCGGTGCTGCCAAAATACTGATCTGCAACATGCGGACGATTGTCAATTTTGGAACATACCTGGTTGATTCAGAGAAAATGAATAAGGCCAGAGAGATTAGTGAAGTACTCAGTACTGCCATTGCAGCCGCATCAGTAGGTACCGTATGTGTTGATCCTCAGGTTCTGCAGTTTGTTGTTCTGTATGTGTGGGCGCTCGGCCAGGCGTTCGCAGATGTGATTAAGCTGATAAACGGAGAGAGTATTCCGATATTTGATCACAGCGCGCTAAGTGACAATCCTCTTCTGGAGGAAGTGCTTATGACTGATTACAGGGATTGTGTCGGTGTCTTTCTTGTAGCTGTACCAATGGACTGGAAACTTTCAAGAATGCTTAAAATCTTAAACCGAGATTGCGGTTGTCAGCTCTATACAGGCGTGTGCCTATCTGCCCAGTACCGGGGAAGTCAGTTTCTTATGGAGGACAGATATGATGCATATATGTCTGAACAGTAAGCCGATGCGCAGGGCGGGCTCAATTATTCTCGAAATTGCAATAGTGACGCCTGTTTTTCTGCTGCTGGGAGCCTTCATGCTCACTGCGATTTCCTGCGCCAGGGCGGACATTCTTTTTGCCCAGGCTGTCGACCAGGTAACACAGGAGATTGCTGTCGTCTTACCTTTGGCCGGCGCCGGCATAGATCTGGCTGGCGACGCACTCTACTATATTAATGAAGCAACAGCTTTAACCGGCGGATCCACGGAGGCCGGTTCATCGGAATCCACAGCGGAGGAGATTCTACAGGGGGTTATGGGCGGTGTGGGCGCACTGCTGGATGAATTTGGAATACAGGGTGAGGATTTATTCGGGACACTTCTTTTTGGGGAAGCAATCCGTAACCGGATTGTAGACACATTCAATACATATAACGAATCAGAGAGTCTTCTGCACAGCCGCATAGAGAATGTGAGTGTTTATGTAGATTATGACGAGCCCAACAAAGCAGTATGGCTGCATGTATATTATCAGTGGAACACACTTTTCGGGTATTCTGATAAGATGATTATGAGCTGTGTGCCGATCTTTGGAGATCTGGAGCTAACTCTTCCCGAGACAACAGATGTCACAGATAAGGAAGATAAGGTATGGCTTTTGAATAATTTTGAAAGAGGATATTCACTTCGGTCGACCTATGGAGCCAATCTGCCGTCGAGTTACCCTGTGATCGGAAAGTGGGAATCCGGCACTGCAACATCTATTAAGAGTATTGATCTGACAGCTCCGGGATATCAGATTTCAAGGTCTCTCACCTCATATATACAGGAACTGATATCTGATCTTTCCGAATTTAACGGAACTGCAGAAGCCTGGGGTAAAGATAATATTCTGATAACCGGCGATCAAATTACATCCCGCGTGCTGGTCATCATTATTCCTGCCAATTCATCTGAAGAAGTTTATAATGAATTAGTAACAGGCCTTGCATTTGCAAGTGCCTGCGGGGTGCAGACTCAAATTGAAAAATATGGCAATTCATACCGATATATTAAAGAGGAAAGCAGTAATATTGAAAACTAAACAATCATGGAGCCAATATCAAGGATTGTCACACTCGAAACCTTGCTGTATCATAGGAATGTTAACTTGAACTACAAATATCAGATCAATACGATAATAAGAGTTGGAGGTATTTTCATTGAAAAGAGGAAGTGACAGGGTTCGTTCTCCTGCGCAATCGCGTGGATATCGCGTTGAATCAGGATCCCCAAAAAGCACTTCAGTTGGTGAGGCCCTCCGGAAAGCAAAAAATGACCTGATCGTCCGACGTTTTATTAGTATACTTTTGCTTTTTTTACTTGCCGTGACTGTGATTGCTATTGCGTATAACGGTTATTTTGGTAAACTGATTCAGTATTTAACGGACCTTCTCCTATAAAGCAAAGGGTGTGCAAAATGAATGATAAGCTAAAAGATCCGCTGACGGATGCTCTTTTTGATGCGATATTGGCACTCAATTCAAGGGAGGAGTGCTATTGCCTGTTTGAGGATTTGTGTACTATTTCGGAAATCAAGTCTCTTGCGCAGCGACTGCAGATTGCTTCCCTTCTTTATCAGGGGCGTACGTATGCCGAGATTTTTGAAATTACAGGCGTCAGTACTGCTACCATAAGCCGCGTAAACAGGTCCCTTGAGTATGGTGCGGACGGATACCGTACAGTGCTGCAGCGAATGGAAAATCCTGCAGCTTCATCTTCTTCAGTTGATAAATAAATTTAGATATATTTTGAAAGGTAACAATAAAATGAATGTTGTTGAAAAACTCTTTGGAACACATAGTGAAAACGAGATCAAAAGAATTAATCCGATAATAGATAAAATAGAAGCGTTGTCAGATAAGTATGCTTCTATGCCGGAAAAAGAACTTATTAATATGACGAATATATTAAAAGAGCGCCTGACGGCGGGAGAGAGTCTTGATGATATACTTCCGGATGCTTTTGCAACAGTTAGAGAGGCATCGTTCCGTGTTCTTGGTATGAAGCCTTATCGCGTTCAGCTGATCGGCGGAATTATTCTTCATCAGGGCCGTATCTCTGAAATGAAGACCGGTGAAGGAAAGACGCTCGTTGCTACACTGCCTGTCTATTTAAATGCTCTTACCGGTAACGGTGTACATGTTGTTACAGTTAATGACTACCTGGCCAAACGTGACAGCGAATGGATGGGTAAGATATACAGGTATTTGGGACTGACTGTTGGCCTGATCATTCATGATATCCCAAATGAACAGCGCAGAATTTCTTATAATTCCGATATTACGTACGGAACCAATAATGAATATGGCTTTGATTATCTGCGTGATAACATGGTTGACAGGAAATCAAAAATGGTTCAGCGCGAACTCAACTTTGCCATTGTCGATGAAGTTGACAGTATCCTTGTTGATGAGGCAAGGACGCCCCTTATTATTTCCGGTAAGGGCGGAGATTCTTCCGATATGTATATGCAGGCAGATAAGTTCGTCAAAGGCCTCAAGAAGTATGTAGTCATTGAGACAGACGACAAAATCAACATGGATGACATCGTCGGCGACTGCGATTATGTTGTCGATGAGAAGGCAAAGTCTGCTATTCTGACGGCGAACGGAGTTAAGAGAGCGGAACAGTTTTTCAATATTGAGAATCTTTCCGATTCAGAGAATTTCGATATTCATCATTATATTAACAATGCCCTTAAGGCTAATGGAACGATGGAGCGGGATCAAAAATATGTCGTTACTGACGGTGAAGTCCTGATTGTTGATGATTTTACGGGGCGCTTAATGTATGGACGTCGTTTCAGCGACGGACTGCATCAGGCCATTGAAGCGAAAGAGGGCGTTAAGGTTGAGAATGAAAGTAAGACTCTTGCGACGATTACTTTCCAGAATTTTTTCCGTATGTACAAAAAACTGTCAGGTATGACAGGTACAGCCTATACGGAAGAGGCTGAATTCAGATCAATTTACAATCTTGATGTTATTACTATTCCTACAAACCGTCCTCTTATCAGAAAAGATGAGAATGACGCTATTTATAAGAATCAGACAGGTAAATTCACATCTGTTCTTAAAACCGTTCTTGAGGCTCACGCCAAGGGACAGCCAATCCTTGTCGGTACGGTAAATGTTGACAGGTCGGAATACCTTTCCAAGCTTTTCGCCAAGGCCGGCATCAAGCACAATGTACTTAACGCCAAGAATCATACCCGTGAGGCTGAGATTGTCGCTCAGGCCGGCCGCTATAGCGCCGTTACGATTGCAACCAATATGGCCGGTCGTGGTACGGATATTATTCTTGGAGGCAACTCTGAGTACATGGCCAAGCAGGAGATGAGAAAGCTCGGATATCTCGAAGAAATGATTGATGCTGCAACTGCCCATAATGAGACGGATGATGAGATTATTCTTGAGGCAAGAAACAGATTTTCTGAGCTTGAGTCTTCATTCAAAAAACAGACAAGTGTTGAACATGAGAAAGTTGTTGCTGCAGGCGGTCTGTTTATTGTTGGTACGGAAAGACACGAATCCCGTCGTATTGATAACCAGCTCCGCGGTCGTGCCGGCCGTCAGGGCGACCCGGGAAAGACCAAATTTTTCCTTGCTCTTGATGATGACCTTATGCGACTTTTCGGTGGGGAAAGAGCCCACAACGCCTTTGATAAACTCGGCGTTGATGAGACAGTAGAGATTCAGGCAAGCTTCCTGTCCAAAACCATTGAGAATGCACAGAAGAAGATTGAGGGCGTTAACTTTAGTTCACGTAAACATGTTCTTGAATATGATGATGTTATGAATATTCAGAGAAACCTCACATACGATCAGAGAAGGAAAGTTCTCGACGGCGTCGACATTCATGAATCTTACATTAAGATGGTCAGAAACGTTGCCGAAAGAATGGTAGACAGTTTTGCTCTTGACGATGTTATTGCGACTTCCGAGAAGCTTGCGCTGACACTCAAAATACAGGATTTGTATGGTAATCTCCCCGCAATTGAAGCCCTCAAGGCGACCAGCGACCAACCGGTTTCTGCTTCAGAATGGACTGAGACTATTTCGGCCCAGGCTCTTGAACGTCTTGAAGCACGTGACAGAGAAATAACTCCCGAGGTGTTCCGTGAAGCCGAACGCCAGATTCTTCTTTGGAATGTTGATCAGAAATGGATGGATCATATTGACCAGATGGATCAAATGCGTTATTCAATCGGTATGCGAAGTGTTGCGCAGAAAGATCCTGTTGTCGAGTATCGTATAGAAGGCTCCGAGATGTTCGACGAGATGAACCTTGCCATCCAGAATGATACCGTTCGCCTTATCATGAAGGCGAATATATCTACAGGCGAGAAACTTGAAAGAAAGAGCAGCGTAAATAATGTTCAGGAAGGCCATGGCGGCACCGGATTCGCCGGCGCGCCGACAGCGGCTCCCGCACAGGGACAGCCGGCACAGGCGGCAAGCGCAGGCGGTAAGACAGCAACGCTTGAGCCTGTAAAGAGAGATACCAGAAAAGTTGGAAGAAATGATCCGTGTCCTTGCGGAAGCGGTAAGAAGTTTAAAAATTGCCACGGTAAGGAGTGACTTTGTTTATGGAAGAATACTCGATCCAGGCACGAATTGAAGAAGCGGCTGAGGTAATCAGCAAGTTGTATTCTGATAAGCCGGAGACATGTATTGTACTGGGCTCCGGTCTTGCCCCGATGGCAGGCCGCTGTAAGATTGAAGCGGAGATTAAATATTCTGAGATTCCTCATTTTCCTATGCCGACAACGCCGGGGCATGAGGGAGTGCTTCTTATTGCAAGAGTTGGAAATACCCTTACGTACATGATGAATGGACGCTACCATTACTATGAGGGCTATTCAACGCAGGAGGTCACTTTCCCCTTTCGAGTGCTTGCTTTTCTCGGCGTGCGGAACCTGATTCTTACCAATGCAGCAGGCGGGGTGAATTCCGGGATGCTGCCGGGAGATTTAATGGTCATCCGCGACCATCTCTCCATGTTCTGCGAATCGCCGCTTCGCGGGCCTAATCTGGATTCCTTCGGCCCCAGATTTCCGGATCAGACACATGTGTATAATCCGGAATTTATTGAAACAATTCTATCAATATCAGCCCTGAAAGACATTCCTGTCCATACAGGTATCTACGCGTATATGAAGGGGCCGCAATATGAGACCCCGGCCGAAATCCGCGCTTTGCGGATGCTCGGCGCGGATGCGGTTGGCATGTCAACTGTTCCTGAAGCTATTATTGCTTCACACAGCGGAATGCGGGTTCTTGCTATTTCCTGTATTACAAATCTTGCAGCAGGGATGACGGAAATGCCGCTTTCCCATTTAGAGGTTATTGAAGTAGGTGCGTCTGCGTCTGACCGAAGCATCGACCTTCTTGAAGCTTTTCTTGATGCGGCTGCCCTGTAAGACAACACTTTTGACAACACTGATTCACATTAAGGAGATACTATATGCCGGATGTTCCTTCCTATCTTGTACGTGATATAAGCCTCGCACCTTCGGGTCAGCGTAAAATCGACTGGGCATATAAGAATATGCCTGTACTTCGTGCAATTGAAGCAGAACTCATTGCCGAACAGCCTTTTGCCGGGCTTCGGATAGCTGTCAGTGTTCATGTTGAAGCAAAGACGGCCTGTCTTGCAAAGGTACTTCAGGCTGGCGGCGCACAGGTTGCGCTTACAGGATGCAATCCGCTTTCGACACAGGATGATGTTGCTGCGGCCCTCGCCAGTGAAGGCATGCATGTATATTGTGTTCATGGTGCCTGTACTGCAGATTATACAGAACACTTATCAATGGCCTTGGCCATCAATCCTGATATCATCATTGATGACGGCGGAGATTTTGCCATGCTTCTTCATACAACACACAAGCATCTTCTTAAGAATCTGATCGGCGGATGTGAAGAGACGACAACAGGCGTTCACCGTCTGGAGATTTTAGCCAAAGAAGGTCGTCTTGCCTATCCGGTTGTCGCTGTAAATGATGCTCGCTGCAAACACCTATTTGACAACCGGTTTGGCACAGGCCAATCCGTATGGACTGCCATCATGACAACAACCAACCTTCTGGTAGCCGGAAAGACAATTGTTGTCGCCGGATTTGGAATGTGCGGCAAGGGCGTGGCGCTGCGGGCCAAAGGACTCGGCGCAAGAGTTGTTGTTACTGAGATTGATCCTGTCAAGGCCTGTGAAGCTCTGATGGAAGGTTATGAAGTTAAGACAATGGATGAAGCCGCAGCTGTCGGTGATGTATTCATCACGGTCACAGGCTGCAGAGATATCCTTACCGCCAGGCATTTCCTTATGATGAAAGACGGCGCGATTTGCTGCAATGCAGGACATTTCGATGTTGAGATTAATATTCCTGAACTGCACGCCCTGTCTGTATCCCAAAAAGAACTCAGAGATAATGTAGACGGTTATGTTCTTGATAATGGCCGTACTATCTGTATTCTCGGGCAGGGAAGACTTGTCAATCTTGCATCAGGTGACGGACATCCCGTCGAAATTATGGATATGAGTTTTGCACTTCAGGCGCAAAGCGCACGTTATATTGCCCTTCACGGCGCCGAACTTGAAAAAAAGGTATATGGCACACCTGTGGAGATCGACGACCGTGTTGCGGCGATTCTCCTGAAGACCAAGGGCCTTTCAATCGACGCACTAACAGCAGAACAGGAAAAATATGTGAGTACCTGGGATATCTGAAAGGGAGGCAATCATGGCAAGGACTGTTCTTTTCAAGAATTTCACCGTTGTGACGCCAACATCAGACGGTACATTGTCTGTCCTTAAAGATGCTTTTGTCGCGGTTAAAGGCGACAGGATTATTTATGTAGGCGATGAGCGGTCGCTTGCTGTACGCGCCCTTATGGAAGCACAGAGAGAAGCGGGCGGAACGCAGATTGGTTTTGACGAGTACAGCGGCAAAAACAAGATTCTTATGCCGACCTTTGCCAATGCACATACTCATATCCCTATGGTAATCATGCGGAATTCAGCAGATGATATGGGGCTCGAAGACTGGCTTTTCAAGCGTATTCTGCCTCGTGAGAGCCATTTAAGAAAAGAAGATGTCTATTATGCCAGCCTTATGGGAATGGCCGAGATGATAAACGGCGGCACAGGTGCAGCGGCAGATATGTATTTTATGTCCGATGAGACAGCCTGTGCGGCGCTTCAGGCAGGTTTTCGTATGAATCTGTGCCAGGACGGCAAGATATGTGATGACAGTGGCTGGTACTCCGACCGTGCATCCCTTCAGGCCTTCAGGAATTCTTTTCATGGCGCGGGCGGAGGACTTCTGCGTACATCGCTTATGATTCATTCCATTTATCTGTATCCGGAGAGCCTGTATCCCGAACTGGTGGCTGAGGCTGCCGATATTGACGTATCGGTACAGGTTCATGTGGCTGAGACCAAAACGGAAGTTGCAAACTGCATTGCCAAGTATGGAGTAACGCCTGTGGAGGCCCTTGCCAATTTCGGCGTGTTCGACCGCCCCTGTATTGCAGCCCATGGCGTTCATCTGACGGAAGCGGACAGGGATATTCTCGCAGCCGCTCACGTGACCATAGCCCACAATCCTTCAAGCAATATGAAACTGGCTTCCGGCTTTGCTGACGTAGCGTCAATGAAGCGTCAGGGCGTTCGTGTGGCACTTGGAACTGACGGATGCGCAAGCAACAATAACACGGACATGTTCATGGAAATGCGGCTGGCTTCTTTTATTGCAAAAGGGAACAGCGGAAATCCCGAGACACTCCCTGCGCAAGAGGCCGTTACTATGGCTACACTAAGCGGATATGCCGGTATGGGATTTTCCGACTGCGGCATGATAGCGCCGGGGATGTCTGCAGATCTTCAAATCATTGATTATGACAGGCCGTCCATGTGGCCTTTAGGTAATCCGGTATCAGCTCTTGTTTACAGCGCAGGGCCTCAGGCGGTCGAGTCAGTCATGATTAAGGGGCATTTTGTCAAATATAAGGGAGAGCTGACTACAATTGATATCGAGAAAGTGAAGGCTGAGACGGCATTAAGAGCAGAATACATTACACAATTTGCTTGACAGATCTTTCTTAAATTTGTATAGTTTTAGTCGTGCCTGATTGGATACTGATTCGTATTCCTCAGGTAACACGCCGATGTGGCTCAGGGGTAGAGCAATTCACTCGTAATGAATAGGTCGTGAGTTCGATTCTCACCATCGGCTCCATAAAAACCTACAACGCTCCTGCGCTGTAGGTTTTTTGAATATTTGAATATCGCAGAATAAGGAGAATTCTTATGGCAATTGTCATCAGAGCCGCAAAGGAAGAGGATATTTCAAGGATTTTATCACTGTATTCCGTCTATATTCTGGAAACAACATATTCGTTTGAATATGAGGTTCCCTCACTAACAAGTTTCAAAGAACGGTTTTCTAAAGTCACAGATCAGTTTCCGTGGCTTATCTGTGAAGTTGACGGTGAACTGGCCGGTTATTCATATGCGTCAGCTACTTTCGGACGTATTGCTTATCAATGGGATGCCGATGTCACTGTCTATCTTGATGCTAAGTTCCATAGGAAAGGAATTGCCACGGCACTGTACTCCTGTTTGTTTGAAATACTGGCCAGGCAGGGTTACTATAATCTGTACGCAATTATCACAGCCATCAATGAAACGAGCATACATTTTCACAGAACTCTTGGATTTACGGATATCGGCACGTTCCACAATACCGGCTTCAAGATGGGAAGATGGCTTGATGTTCTTTGGATGGAAAAACATATCCGACTGATTGATGGTGAACCGGTTCCGCCGACGCCCTATTCCCGGATGGATCCGAATATAGTTATTGATATCTGCAAATCGCACCATTTATGAACTTTTGACCGACTATTATTGCTTAAAAATCATATGCAATTAATCTTGTACTGTACCGTTGTCTTGGAAACACTTCGCATCTAGTGCATAATAAGTATATGTTTGTATGGTATGGAGGGCAGGTGGTCAAGATAAAGAATACTCACGAAAACGAATACAAGTGGCATAAGCTTGATAATACAGCGAATATATTTCCTGTTATTTCTAATAAAAATTACAGCAGTGTTTATAGAGTATCTGTTCGACTCAAACAGGACATCGTTCCTGAGATCCTTCAGGAAGCCCTTAACATGACTTTGCCTTGGTTTGACAGTTTCCAGGTACGTCTGAGACACGGTCTGTTCTGGTACTATTTTGAGACGAATAAGAAACAACCGATTATTGGTATGGAACAGGGCACCCCCTGTGCCTTTTTTCCTCCGTCAACCAACAATCAATTTCTTTTCAAAGTCTATTATTTCAAAAAAAGAATTAGTCTTGAAGTCTTTCATGCCATTACCGATGGCACCGGTTCCATGAATTTTCTTAAAGAATTGACCTGTAATTATCTGAAACTTGCGAATAAAGAAGATTTTGCGGATAGTATGCCGATGACTCATTCCGTCGACATGACGTCAAACAACGAAGATAGTTATATCAAGAATTTCAGAAAACAAAACAGAGCCGGTTACAGCACGCAGCAGGCCTATCAGATGAAAGGTGAGAAGCTGCCTTTGTACACGATCGGCATTATTCACGGGTATGTCAACATTAACAGCCTCATCGAGCTATGCCGCCAGAAGAGTGTCAGCGTGACCCAATATCTGACTACCGTTATGATCTGGTGCATCTACAAAGAATTTTTGAATGAGCAGCCAAACAAGCATCCTATTAATATCTCGATTCCGGTTAATTTGAGACCCTTCTATGACTCAACAACAACAATGAACTTCTTTTCCGTAATCGCCGTCGGACTTCAAATAACAAGAAGCGATTACACTTTCGAAGAAATGCTGGAAATAGTCAAAAGACAATTCAAGGAACAAATAACAAAAGAGAATTTCTCCCGTAAAATTGCTTTTAACGTGGCTTACGGCAAGAATTTATTCATTCGCTTCATTCCGCTTCCCATTAAAAATATTTTTGTAAAAATAGGATATCTGCGTTCCGCAAAGGCGAATTCTATTTCGCTTTCCAATCTCGGCAAAATCGAGGTCCCTGAACCTTTTAAAAAGTACATTGAGCATTTTGAAGTGCTTCTGAGCGCGGCAGACTCAGAGCCGACCAAATGCGGTCTTTGTACTTTTGGGGACAAGCTTGTGATCAACTTTACATCGCGACTTGGCAATACATATTTGCAGCGGGCATTTTTTCGCAAGCTTTCTGCCGACGGGCTTGTAGTAGTTATTGAAAGTAATGGTGCATACAATGAAAACTTGTAGAAGATGCAGTGTAAATGTTCTGGATAATACGGATATCTGCCCGCTCTGCAGAACTGTATTAACTGAATTTGATGGGATCACGGCTGACAGCATCTATCCCAAAATAGATGTGAACGTCCGCAAATATAATTTTATAGCCAGAATTTTTCTGTTTCTTTCTATTGTTGGAGGCGTTACGGCCATTGTTGTGAACTATATTACATATAATGGAGTTATGTGGTCACTGTTTACTTCCGCCGCAATTCTTTATTTTTGGGCAGCTGTTATTCATTCGATTAAGCACCATATCAATGCGGCGTCCAAGATCTTTGTCCAGACGATTTCCCTGTCTGTGCTTGTCGTCATAATGGATTTTGTTCTCGGGTACAGCGGTTGGGCGGTAAACTATGTGATTCCGAATTTGTTCAGTATTGCTAATATTGCGGTCCTGATTATCATAATTGTAAACCGGATGAACTGGCATAATTATGTTCTGTATCAATTAGCCATCGCATTTTTCGGATTCATTCCTATTGTTCTATTCCTGTTCAGGATAATTGATAAACCATTTATTACCATAATAGCCACTATCATCTCCTTCCTGACTCTTCTGGTTGCTATTATTTTCGGCGATAAGACAGTAAAGAATGAACTTAAACGAAGATTTCATTTTTGATGAAGACAGATTGCTTTTTGAATCATATCAAAATCCATTTACCTGCGTAAATCATGTCTTTCCCTGATACAAGGCTTATACGGATTATAGGACTTGCCGATTTATTAATGCTATAATAATCATATTAATCCTATCCGGCAGAAATTAAGATCGTGTCTGTGGAGGCGTATGATTTTCTCCTTAAAAAGTATCTATGGGGTGGTGCACAGTGTGAGCAATAAATGTAGTGGAAGGCTCAGGACACTTCGTCTGTTTGCTTTTTTTGCTGCGCTTGCTGTGAGCAGCACCATGATTTCCGGATGTGCTGCCGCATCGGATAACCCATTCCCCAAAGTCACCCAACCGGAAAATCAGGAAGTGACAACATCCACTTCATCAGAAACTGATCCGGTAGCTGCCACATCAGCATCTTATCCTGACGGCACTGTCCTTAAGATCGCCGCTCCGATTTCCAATTCAACCGCCCGCTATCTGGCTAAATTATATGAGGCCAAGAAATCCGGTGCGTGGATTTCGACGGACAGCGGAGCTTCCGTGACACTTGCGGCCCTTGACAGGATCGATCCGGATTTTAATGTTGAAGTTCTTCAGACACCTTCGACGGGAGCTACAGAAGATACGATAGCACAATGGGAAGAGAGCGGTTTTGTTCCGGACATTATTTATACCGAGGCACTTTCTTCACTTTATGAAAAGGGAGATATTCTCTCGCTTTCGGATTATGCGGCATCCAATCCGCTATTCCTTCCTACTAGAATCTATAAGCCTATGCTCAACGCATGCAGCGCGGGTGATGAACTTTATGGCGTTCCATATGCCGCATCGGCGCAGATACTTTATGTGAATATGAATGTTTTGTCTGAGGCAGGCGTCGATTCTGTTCCGTTTGACCTGGATCTTGATACCTTAAAATCTATGTCTGAGGCTGTACGGAGTCTGTCAACAGAGGAAACACCGCTGGAAGAAAAGTCATTTGCTTTTTATAAGGCCAGTGACCTGCTTGCTTTTTTGCCGTCTGCTTATGATGCTGCGGCAGGCTGGTTTATGTATAATGGATCGTCGTTTGATTTTGGTTCTGTTTCTTTTGCAGATGCCGTATCCTATCTGCGCTCCTATGTCCAGGCCGGATATTCTGTAGACAGTCTGACAGCAGAAGAACATGCCGCTGCATTTTCCACACTGGATCCCAGACTTTCCAAGCGCGTAGCCATGTGGGTCGGAAGTACAGCTGAGGTGTCGCTATGGTCGGTAAATCGGGCTTACAAGCTTTCTATTTCTCAGATTCCTTCTTCAGGCAGCGAGACAGAATCCAAATTGGCTCTTACCGTATATCCACTTTGTATTTCATCTTCATCACTAACCCCTCAGCTGGCCTGCGATTTTGCAGCCTTCATGGCTCTTGACGAAGATGCAATTCTTCTTACAAACCGATTGGAGAACATTGAGGGAATTCTGCCGGTTGTATCTTCCACTCCAGTTTGGGAAGCGGTCTGCCTGCAGCAGACTTTTGGAGAAGAGCTTCTTCTTCTACAGGATAAAGTACCGACGGCCTATTATAATCCGATTACAAATCATATAAAGGATTCTCAATTTATCGAACAGCTGCTCACGGATTACAGCGCCCTGCTGCTTGATGATACGGTGGATCTTCAGACGGTCATCAGTTCTCTGTCAAATGAGCGAAACAATACGTAGACATTGATAAAAAGAGAAGAGGAGAGATTCTATGGCACCGGAAATATCGTTGTCGCCTGTACGAATTCTGGATGCGCCGAGACTTAAATCGGCAGGCCTTTCCAATCTGAAAACGCAGGAAATTTCTGCATTTCTCCGTGAGTCAATCCCGGATCCTTCAAAATGCCTCTATACCGCTTCCTATACATCAGAACTGGAATCCGAAAAGGGGCTGATTGCTTTTGCAGGTCTCCAGTCAATACATCCGGTTCATCAAAATGCACTCATTTTTTGTGTTTTTTCGGATTCAACCCATCAAACCGCTCCTGTTATTGATTCGACTCATTCATCCTGTGTGACAATGAATATATGCTCTTCCGCCGCTGGTAAGAGGATCGGAAGTGATACAAAAAGAAAAGTAATCGATGCTGTTCTGCGTATTGCGTTTTTTACTCTTCATCTTCATAGAGTAAGCTGGATAATTCCAGCGTCGGACATACAGACGGGAGAAATTGCAATTTCCTGCGGTATGCGGCAGGAGGCGGTTCTTGATGAGGCACTCTACGAGAATGGATTGTTTGTAGATGCGGGGCTGTTTTCTCTTTTGGCATCTGAATACCCGGATTATGCTGTGGCTTTTGTGCCCTATCTGCGCGGAGTACTTGCGGTGCGAGGCAGCTCGACTGCGGTAGAAGGAGTTCATTTTTATGGATATGAAGAGAAAATAGTAGATATATTTGAAAAACAAGTCGCCATCCGTACCGGAATTGCAGATGGATATGGTACAATTCATCCGCAGGGTTCCGGTGTGTTTCAGCATCCCCCGGCACAGCTGCCGGATGAGATAGCAAAAGCAGTCCGTGAACTGAAAGAATATTTTGCCAAAGCAAGAACCAAATTTACAGTGCATGTGAATTTTCCATATGGAAGCGATTTCCAACGCCATGTATGGCAGGAGCTCCAGAAAATACCATATGGCACTACTGTGAGTTATGAGGATATTGCTCTGGAGCTTACCGGCAACGATAAGATTGCCGCTCGAAATCTATCCCGCGCCGTAGGTTCGGCCTGTGCGGACAATCCAGTCCCGATTCTAATTCCGTGTCATCGTGTCATCGGCAAGGATGGACGTCTTATTGGCTTTTCAGGAGGCGTTGAAAACAAAGAATTCCTTCTTGAACATGAAATATTCGGCTTTTTTCGGGATGTACAATAGACGCTCCAACATATATATTAGATAAGATACAAATAAAAGGAGAGAATATGATAAAAGAATCAAAGTCACACGAGAAAATTGCACTGCCTCCTTCGACGCTGCTAAATCCGGTTCCTGTGGTCATGGTATCCTGCGCAGGCAAGAATCCGGAACTTCCGTTGGAGCGCCCCAACATTCTGACTGTTGCATGGGCAGGCACTGTTTGTTCTGAGCCGCCGATGGTCTTTATCTCTATTCGCTCGAACAGACATTCCTATCCATTGATTCGCGAAACAGGAGAATTTGTCATTAATCTGGTGACTGAAGATCTTTTTAAGGCCTGTGATTACTGCGGAGTCCGTACCGGTGCAAAGGAAGATAAGTTTGCAGCAATGTCGCTTACTTCCGTTCCTGCGGAAGGCCTTCAATATGCACCTGCCATTCTGGAAGCCCCTTTATCGATGGCTTGCCAGGTGGTATCCGAAACAGAACTTGGATCACATGTTATGTTTGTGGCTAAGATTGTAAGTGTCAGCGCGGATATGAACCTTTTTGACAAAGAAGGCAAGCTGTGTCTCGATGATGCCAAACTTATTGCATATTCACATGGTGAATATTACTCTCTCGGTCAGATCCTTGGTTTCTTCGGACATTCCGTTGCTTCCCCCGAAGCCTATGAACGCCGCATGAAGGGTAAAAATCAACCGGAGAAGATTGCTGCAGCAGAAACCACAATCGATATTACTGAAAACGAAGACGATGAAGCCACGGAGAAAGAAGACGATATGAAATCTGAAAATCAGAAGCCAGACTACAAAAAATCGGAATTTAAGAAATCCAATTATTCGCAATCCCGTGAAAGAAAGCCCGGCTTCTCTAAATCGGATGAGGGATCGGGCTATGCCCCGAAAAAGCAGAGCTATGCTCCCAAAAAGCCAAGTTTCCCTAAATCGGATTCCAGGGACTCCAGACCTCCGAGGGACGGTGACTCCAGAGACTCCAGACCTCCGAGAGATTTTGGCGACAGAGATTCCAGGCCTTCAAGCTACTCGAGCTCCGGCCCGAGAACGTCCGGCTATTCATCAGGCCCCAGAAAGCCAAGTTTCCCGAGATCGGATTCCAGAGACTCAAGACCTCCCAGAGACGGTGACTCCAGAGATTCAAGACCTCCGAGGGACGGTGATTCAAGGGATTCCAGACCGCCCAGAGATTTTGGCGATAGAGATTCCCGGCCTTCAAGGGATTCCGGTGATTCCAGGAGCTCCAGGCCTTCAAGTTATTCGAGCTCCGGCCCGAGAACTTCGAGCTATTCATCAGGCCCCAGAAAACCGAGCTTCCCGAGATCGGATTCCAGAGATTCCAGACCTCCGAGGGACGGTGATTCCAGGGATTCCAGACCTTCGAGAGACGGCGATTCCAGGGAATCCAGACCTCCGAGAGATTTTGGCGATAGAGATTCCAGACCGTCAAGGGATTCCGGTGATTCCAGGAGCTCCAGGCCTTCAAGTTATTCGAGCTCCGGCCCGAGAACTTCGAGCTATTCATCAGGCCCCAGAAAACCGAGCTTCCCGAGATCGGATTCCAGAGATTCCA